>Ga0105244_10001628_pt1 | contig 17808 bp, 16 predicted proteins | sample KBSM44metaG_FD_80423 | JGI IMG/M metagenome (GOLD analysis project Ga0105244, IMG submission 80423) | Miscanthus rhizosphere microbial communities from Kellogg Biological Station, Michigan, USA - KBS M4-4 metaG | ecosystem: Host-associated > Plants > Roots > Rhizosphere > Soil | place... | reverse complement strand
GCGGCTGCAATGGATCGACGTGCTGCAGCCTCAACGCTTCTTCAGTTCGGCTAACGTCTTTCTGGTGTTCAGCGCCGCCGAACAGATGGCGGCCAACGTCGGCGACCACCCGCCGCAGCTGCTCGAACGCCATGACTGCCTGCAACTGGATAACGCTGAGGGCTCGTTGCTGGAAGTCGTGCTCTACGCGCCCCGGGCAAGCCGCTGCTGCGTGATCGAACTGACCGCTATCTAAGCAACGCCCTTGTAGGAGCGCGCTTGCCCGCGATGAACAATGACGCGGTGCACCTGAACATCCGCGTTGCCTGAATCGCGGGCAAGCGCGCTCCTACAGAAAGAAACCCTGCCACCTGTGTTAATTTGCGTTCTTTTTCACCTGCACAGGGACGCCGATGACGACGCTCAACAACCAGAAAGAAAGCCCGCGAGCCCTCGCCATTCTTGCCAGTTTCCTCGCGTCGGAATCCGCTGGCGGCATCGTACTGATGGGCGCTGCGCTGGCTGCGATCATCGTTGCAAACTCCCCCATGGCCTCCTTGTACTTCGCCGCGCTGCACAGCGTATGGGGCGGGCTGTCGATCGAGCTGTGGATCAACGATGGCTTGATGGCGATCTTCTTTCTGATGGTCGGGCTGGAAATCAAACGTGAAGTGCTGGCCGGCGGCTTGGCCAGTTGGGGTCAGCGCGCCCTGCCTGGCTTCGCGGCGGCAGGCGGCATGCTGATACCCGCACTGATCTACGTCGGTACCAACTGGGGAAACGCCGAAACGCTGAGCGGCTGGGCCATTCCAGCGGCCACTGACATTGCCTTCGCCCTGGGCGTGTTGTCGCTCCTGGGCAAGCGTGTTCCCGCATCACTGAAAGTCTTTCTGGCTGCACTGGCGATTCTTGACGATCTCGGCGCCGTCACCATCATCGCGCTGTTCTACAGCACCGGCCTGAACCTGCCGATGCTCGGCGCCTCTTTCGCCACACTGGCAGTCCTGATCGTCATGAACCGCATGGGCGTGCAGCGTCTGCTGCCCTATCTGCTGCTGGGTCTGCTGCTGTGGTTCTTCGTTTTACAGTCAGGCGTACACGCCACGCTGGCGGGGGTCGCACTGGCACTCTGCATTCCGCTGGGGACACGTCAGGAAGAAGCGAGGTCGCCGCTGCTGTTTCTCGAAGAAAAGATGCACTACTGGGTCGCGTTCGCCGTGGTGCCGGTGTTCGGATTCGCCAACGCTGGCGTTTCGTTGTCTGGCATCACGTTAGGCAATCTGGTTGACCCGGTTCCGCTTGGCGTCGCGCTGGGCCTGTTCGTCGGCAAGCAGATCGGTGTGTTCGTCGCCGCAGCGCTGGCAATTCGCTCGGGGCTGGCCACGTTGCCTGAAGGCAGTAACTGGACGCAGATGTACGGCGTGGCGTTGCTGTGCGGCATCGGTTTCACCATGAGCCTGTTCATCGGCAACCTGGCCTTCCCTGGCGCAGCGCATTTGATCGATGAGGTGAAAGTGGGCGTTCTGATGGGTTCCATTCTGTCGGCGGTGGTGGGCGTGCTGTTGCTGCGCAGCCGGTTGTGTCGGCCCTGAGTGCCCAGAGATTCATCTGACGAGAAATAAATTTTTAACGACTGCATCCAATCAATCTTCTGGCGGGTAGTACAGACAGCAGCACGTGCTGCCGAACGGAATACCCTCCAGGAGAAATTGCGATGAATGCTAAAACCTGCCTGCGACTGGCCACCAGCACTCTCACCTTGGCCTGTGTCACCTCTGTATTTGCCCAAGCCGACCTGCCCGACAGCATCAAAGTCCCTGACGGCCATAAAGTCAGCATGCAAACCACCGGCGTAGGTGAAATCACCTATGAGTGCAAAGCCAAAGCCAACAGCGCCACGGAAACGGAATGGGTATTCGTCGGACCCAAAGCGGTCCTCAATGACCGCAGCGGCAAGCAAGTCGGCACCTACTTCGGTCCGCCAGCGACCTGGGAAGCCAAAGACGGCTCGAAAGTGACTGGCACCCAATTGGCCGTCGCCCCTTCCAGCGCGGGCAACCTGCCCTACCAGTTGGTCAAAGCCAATCCTGCAGAAGGCAAAGGCGCCATGACCGGCGTCACCTACATCCAGCGCGTCGCCACCAAGGGCGGCGTGGCGCCCGCCAGCGCTTGCAGCGCCGCCAACCTCGGCGCCAAGGAAACGGTGAAGTACCAGGCCGACTACATCTTCTGGAAAGCCGCGTAATTTCGTTGCCCGGCGGCGGGTGCTCGGATGTGATCGGCTATAATCGGCCGACACTCAGCAGATCACCGCCGGGCCGCGCCCACCCTTTTTTTTCCGACTGCTGATGCCGAACGCCCCGGACGGTTTTGACTACGACGCCGCGCTGCACGCCTGTGCCAAAGGCGACCAGCGTGCCTTGCAGCGCCTGTACGAACAGGATGGCCGCCATCTGCTCGGCGTGGCGCTGCGCATCGTGCGCCGGCGCGACGTGGCCGAGGACGTGCTGCACGACGCGTTCGTCAGCATCTGGCAAAAGGCCGCCAGCTTCGACCCGCAACGGGGCGCCGCGCGCGGCTGGATTTTCACCGTCGTGCGCCATCAGGCGCTCAACACGCTGCGCTCGCGCGAGCGGGAAGTGTATGCCGAGGCCGACACGCTCGACGCCTTGCGGGAAGACCGGACCGACACCGTGGCCGAACAATTTGAACTGCAGGCCAGCATGGGCCGCTTGAACGATTGCCTCGGCCATCTCGATAGCGCCAAGCGCAACAGCATCGTCTGCGCCTATGTCGACGGCTGCAGCCACAGCGAAATCGCGACGCGGCTGAACGCGCCGCTGGGCACGGTCAAGGCCTGGCTCAAGCGCGGCTTGGCCGCATTGCGGGAGTGCATGGGATGAACGAATCACTGGAGGAATTGCAGCAGCTGGCAGGCGAGTACGTGCTGGGCACCTTGCCGCTGGCGGCGCGCTTGCAGGTGGAGCGCCGCATGCAAGACGAGCCGCTGCTGCGCGCCGAAGTGGACGCGTGGGAGCGCCGCCTGCTGCCGTTGACGGCGCTGGCCGAACCGGTCGAGCCGTCTGCCAAGCTGTGGCCGCGCATCCTCGGCAACCTGCGGCCGCAGGCGGTGGCCGACGCCGGCGGATGGCGCCGCTGGTGGGACGATTTGCGGCTGTGGCGCGCGCTCGCGGGCGGGGCGATGGTCGCCACGTTCGTGTTGGCGAACATCGTGCTGCTGCGTCCCGACCCGGCGCAGCCCGCCTACATGGTGGTGCTGGTGTCGCCGCAGGAGCGCAACGCCGGCTATGTGGTGCAGGCCAGCCTGAACAATCAGCTGACCCTGACGCCGCTGGAAGGCACGCCGGTGCCGAGCCGTAAATCGCTGCAGTTCTGGACCAAGGGCAAGGACTGGAGCAAGCCGGAATCGCTGGGATTGGTGACGCCGAACCAGCCGCTGAAGGTGGCGCTGGGCAAACTGCCGCGGGTCGAGGCCGGGCAGTTGTTTGAAATCACGCTGGAGCCGGAAGCGGGCTCGCCGACGGGCAGGCCGACCGGTCCGATTCTTTACATCGGCAGGGCCGTCAAGGTCATGTAGGGCTCCAGCCCATCGCGTTCAACTAATCAGCTCACTCTTCCTCGAGCGGATCTTTCGGCGGCGCGGCCGGGATGGCGTACTTTTCCTCGGCCCAGGCGCCGAGATCGATCTGTTTGCAGCGTTCCGAACAGAACGGGCGATACTTATTCTCTTCCTTCCACTCCACTTTGGCGGAGCAGGTAGGGCAGTCAACTACGGTGGCCATGATAATTCTTTAGAAGTTACAGAGTGTGAGCTCGAATGGTACATCATCTTCCAGCGCCTTGGGTTTCAGGTCGCCGCCCTGGGTGGTGAAGCGCACCCACAGCATGTACTTGTTGGCGGAGATCTCCGGGATCGCGCCCAGCGATTCGTCCAGGGTCAAACGCAGCATCTGGTAGACCTTGCCCTGCAACATTTGCTGATAGCTGCCGGCGACGGCGATCATCTTGACCGGGCCGCCGGAGTCGCGCAGCAGGCGCAGCACCAGCGCCAGCGCGTCGAACAGCGGCGCCAGCGGCGCGAACCAGGTGGCGATGTCGTTGAAGCGATGCTCGGCCGGACGCTTTTGCCAGGCGTAATACGACGGCAGATCGAATTCGCAGGCGCCGCCGGGAATGATGGTGCGGCCGCGGATGCTCATCAGCCATTCGTTGTCGCGCACGTTCTGGCCGGTCTTGCCCTGGGCCGCGACCAGCGCGCTGCTCACGCCGTCGAGCTCGGCGAGGATGGCGTCCAGGGTTTCGCTCTGGACATTGGGATTCATGCGGTAGCCCAGCAGGCTTTGACGCTGGCGTTCCAGTTCCTGCAGCAGGTCGGATTTCAGGTCGGCGCGGCCGGCCACTTCCAGCATGTCGAAGATCGTCGACAGGGCGACGTGATGCTGCATCGGGTGTTCCTGATGCACAAAGAATTTGAATTTCTCGTACAGATCCTCTAACCGCAACAACGTGCGGATGCGCTCGTTGAAAGGATATTCGTAGACAATCAAAATAACATCCCTCTATTTGTGGACCTGCGGTGAATTCACGTGATTCTGAAGCAAGCCAAGCAAAAATACAAACGTTGCGAAGGTATTGTTACCGTTCTTTTTGAAAATGCTAGCGAATTTTCATGTACAGGGCGTGTAAACGGTCGATTTGGGGCGCCAGGGCGGCGATTCCGTCGTTATTCTCGATAATATCGTCGGCGGCGGCCAGCCGCTGCGCGCGGCTCGCCTGGGCCGCCATGATGGCCCGCACCTGCGATTCCGGCAGATTGTTACGCGCCATGACGCGGGCAATTTGCACTTCCTCGCGGCAGTCGATGACCAGCACGCGCGCCACCCTGGACCGCCAAGTGCCGGACTCGACCAGCAGCGGCACCGCGTAGATGACATAGCTGCCGGTCGCGGCCGCGCCGGCGGCCAGCGCGCCGTCGCGGATGCGCGGATGGAGGATGGCTTCCAGGCGCGCCTTGGCGCCGGTGTCGGCGAACACCAGTTGGCGCATGCGCGCGCGGTCGAGCGCGCCGGTGGCGTCGGCGAACTCCGGGCCGAATTCGGCGATGATGGCCGGCATGGCCGGGCCGCCGGGCGCGGTCAGGCTGTGGGCGATGAGGTCGGTGTCGACGATGCTGGCGCCGCGCTCGGCGAACATATTGGCCACCGTGGTCTTGCCGCTGCCGATGCCGCCGGTCAGGCCGATGGAGAAGGGGGCGGTGCTCATGCCGTGGCTTTGCTTTTAATAGTAAGGATAGACGACGCGGGTGAAGGCGGTCAGCGGCTCCCGATACAGGAAGGTGATCAGGCCGGCGGCGGCCAGATATGGCCCGAACGGGATCTGGTAGTCGAAGCCGCGCCGGTTCGCCACCATCAGCGCGATGCCCACCACCGCCCCGACAAGCGAGGCCATCAGCACGATGGCGGGCAGGGTCGCCCAGCCCATCCACGCGCCCAGCGCGGCCAGCAGCTTGAAGTCGCCGTAGCCCATGCCCTCGCGGCCACGCACCAGTTTATACACCCAATAAATGGTCCACAGCGCCAGATAGCCGGCCGCCGCGCCGACCACCGCATCGTGCAGCGACACGTAGGTGCCGTTGAGGTTGATCAGCAGGCCGGCCCAGATCAGCGGATAGGTCAGGTCGTCGGGCAGCAGCTGGGTGTCGGCGTCGATGAAGGTCAGCGCGACCAGGAAATACAGGAAGAACAGGCCGCCCAGGCCCTGCCAGCCGGTGCCGAGTTTCCACACCGCCAGCGCCGACAGCACGCCGGTCAGCAACTCGATGGCCGGATAACGCGGAGAAATCGGCGCCTTGCAGTTGCTGCATTTGCCGCGCAAGACCAGATAGCTGACGACCGGGATGTTCTCCAACGCGGTGATCTGGTGGTGGCAATGGGGGCAGGCCGAGCGCGGCACCATCAGGTTGTAGCGCTCGGTATGAACCTCCTGCTTGCCGGCCTCGACGGCGCAATAGTTGTCCGATTCGCGCTGCATCATCTTCGGCAGGCGGTGGATGACGACGTTGAGGAAGCTGCCGATCAGCAGGCCGAACAGGCCGGCGATCAGGCTGATGGCCAGGTCGGCGGCGGGGGCGAACAGCAGCGGCGATTGCGGCATCGAGTCGAGCATACGGGTTCATCGGCCCTGGATGGGCGGGTAGGTGGTCACAGGCCCATATTAAAGCATCAAGGCAACATTGCGGGGCGTTTTTCAGGGGGCGCGGCGCGGGACGGTCCGTGCGGCGCCTCCCTCGTTGGGGATATGGGAAGGATATTGAAATGATGGCAATGTGCGGGAACCGAATATCGGATACCGATAAACCCCACGTCGCATGGAGCCGTTTTTGCTGTTGTTTATACAGACACCATTATTTGTGATGTTGGGCGTCATCCTGGAATGCTTGCTGTTGGGAGTGTTATTCCGGATATGCCTGCGCAACATCGCGCGCCGCTACGAATCCCGGCTCAGGCAGCTGGAGGAGCGCGAGCGCGTCGCCTTCGATCTGCACGACATGCTGCTGCAAAGCATGCAGGGCGTGCTGCTGCGGGTGCAGAGCGTCGGCCAGCGGCTGGCGGACGGTAGCGCCGAGCGCGACACCATTGAAACCATCCTCGACCAAGCCGACGAGGTGCTGGCCGACGGCCGCCACCAGGTACTGGCGCTGCGCACGCCGCTGGTTTACGGGGACAATATCAGCCAGGCGTTCGCGCAGGTCGGGCATTCGCTGCGGGACAATTTCAAGACGCCGTTCCGGATGATCGTCACCGGGCGGGCGCTGCCGCTGGAGGGTGAGTTCGGCGAGGAGATTTACCGGATCGGGCGCGAGGCCTTATTCAATGCGTTTCAGCATGCGCAGGCTGGCCATATCGAGCTCGAGCTGGTGTATGGCCGCGAGTTCTTTTCGCTGTTCGTGCGGGATGATGGCAAGGGCATCGATGCGGCGCTGGCGCCGGAAGCCGGCTATCGCGGCCTGAGCGGCATGCGCGAACGGGCCGAGCGGATGGGCGGCGGTGTGGAGGTGCTAAGTTTGCCCGAGCGCGGCACTGAAGTGATTCTGAAGGTGCCGGGCAAGGTGTGCTATCCGGCGCATGGCGAGCGGGGAGGGCACTGGCGGCAAAGGCTCGCGGCTTGGCTGGGCCGCACCGAATCGCGCGGCTGATCAGCGAAGCCAGCGCAGTCTCCGCGCCCGGGGAGGGGCATTGCCGCGCGGTCGGCCTTGGCCTTGCCGGTGGCGCGTCCCGTGTCACCGGGCTTATCAGGTTATTTGGCGCCGATCTGCCGGGCCAGGAAGCTTTCGATGCGTTGCCACAGATCGATGCGGTTCTTCTGCGTCTTCCAGTCGTCGACGGTCGAGGTGTATTCCAGCCATTCGGCTCGCGGATTGCCGGCCTTGAGCGTTTGATAGAACGCCAGCGCCTGTTTGTAATCGACCGCTTCGTCGTCGGTACCGTATGCCAGCAATAATGGCCGCTTGATATCCTTCAGCTTGCCGTCGTCCGGGTTGTTCTGGTACGTCGTCAGACCGGACCAACTGATTCCGCACGCGAAGGTGTCCGCGTCCCTCAGAAGGCCCATCATTGCTGCATAGCCACCATAGCCGGTGCCGGCGATACACACCCGCGCCGGATCTGTGTGGCCGGCGGCCACGGCCCCTTTGACGGCGTCGGCGATGTCGTCCTGCGCCGCGCGGCCGGCCTGGTTGATGCCCGCCCGCGAGTGTGCCCGGCCAAAGCCGGCGACGCCGCGCGGCTGGGGCTGCAGCACCGCGTAACCGCGCGACGCGAGGAACTGTACCTCGGCGGTCCATTCCCAGCCGCCGCCGCGCCGGTCCGGCTGCGGGCCGGCCAGCACCACGGTCGGCAGCTTCTTCCGGTCAACGCCGTTTGGCAGGGTCAGAAAGGCCGGAATGGCCAGGCCGTCGCGTGCCTTGTAGCGCACCATCGAGGTGTGGGCCATCCGGCCGGCGGGGATATCCGGTGTGGTTTCGCCCAGTAAAATCTGTTGCTTGGTCTCGGTGTTGTAGAGGACGTAAGCATGGTTTTCGATGTCCGAATAATTATCGATCAGCACATATGGCGTTTCGCTGGCGCGGCCGCGCGAGATCCGGTTGACCATCCCGGGCAGCAACTGGTCGATCTCTTTTTGAATCGCCTTCATCCGGTCGTCAAACCACACGGTGGTCTCGGACTCGGCGGTGAAGCGAAAGCCCAGCATTTTCTTGTCGCCGAGGATGAAGGTGCCGTCGGTGTCGAAGCCAGGGGCACCGATCAGCGGTTGGGGATCGATGGCATTCCTGGCCACGTCGTAACGATGGACGCTCTTTTCATCATTGCCGTTGCGCGCGCTGACATACAGCTGGTCGTCCACGTACAGCAGTGGATCGAAGCTGGATTCGGCGTTCTCGTCGCGGTTGTCGAGCTCGCGCCAGTTGTCCTTGTCGATATGGAAGGTGACGACGCGCTTATTCCGCTTGGCGACGGCAATGCGGAGCGCACCCCGCGCATCCAGCAACCAGCCGTATGTGCCGCTCGGCGCCGGGAGCGGGAAGGTGCCGGCGTTGCGGGTGTTGAGGCGCGCCACTTTTTGCTCGCCGGTGGGGTAGTTGGCCAGGACGATCATGGATTCCCCGTCGGCGGGAGGGAAACCATGGACGTAGGTGTCCGACTGGTAGTTGTGATCGACCATGTCGCTTTCCGAGAACGAGCGTTTGCGCACCCGCGTCTGAAACAGGAAGCTGCGGTCCTTGCCGTCGCGGTTGATCGCGTACAGGCCCGGCTTGCCGGCCTCGCCGCCGTGGTCGACGTTGACGAGGGTGTATGTCAGGCGCTCGTCGTTGAGCCAGGCGAAGGAGTCGACATCGGCGTTGCGGAAGTTGGCAATCGCGCGCGGTGTGCGCTCGGCCACGTCGACCACCGTCAGCATCGTGCGGCCCTGCGGCGATAGCTTGCGGATGGCGACAAAGCGGCCGTTGGGCGAGAGCGTGGCGCCGGTGGTGGCCGATTTCTTAAAGAAGGTGGCGAGCGGGATGGGCGCGGCGTCGCTCGCGGCCGCCAACGGCGGTAGCGCGGCGCACAGGATCAGCGCCAGCGTGCATCGGATGGAGTTCATGATTGATAATTGCAATATTGGAAACGCCAATCATAGCCTGAATTCGACGCCTTAAACCACCGACCCCAGCTTAAAGATAGGCAGATACATCGCCACCACCAGCCCGCCAATCAGCACGCCCAGGATCACCATGATCGCCGGCTCCATCAAGCTCGACAACGACGCCACGGCCTCGTCCACTTCCTCTTCGTAGAAATCGGCCACCTTGCCCAGCATGGCGTCGAGCGAGCCCGATTCCTCGCCGATGGCGACCATCTGCGTGACCATGTTGGGGAACACCTCGGCGTTCTGCATCGCCACCGTCAGGCTGGTGCCGGTGCTGACCTCGTTCTGGATCTTGCGCGTGGCGTCCAGGTACACCGCGTTGCCGGCCGCGCCGCCGACCGAGTCGAGCGATTCGACCAGCGGCACGCCGGCGGCGAACATCGTCGCCAGGGTGCGGGTCCAGCGGGCGATCGTGGCTTTGCGGATGACCTCGCCAAACACCGGCAGCTTGAGCAGCAGCTTGTCCATGAAGCGCTGCATTTGCAGCGAACGCTGCCATGCCCGGAAGAACAGATACAGCCCCATGCCGACGGTGAAGAAGATCACGTGCCACCATGATACGAAGAACTCCGACAGCGCCATCACGAACAGGGTCGGCGCCGGCAGGTTGGCGCCGAAGCTGGCGAACACCTCCTTGAACGCAGGCACCACCCAGATCATGATCACCGCCGTGACGACGAACGCCACCGCGAGGATGGACACCGGGTACATCAGCGCCGATTTGATCTTGGCCTTCATGGCCAGCGTCTTTTCCTTGTAGATCGCCAGCCGCGTCAGCAGGTCCTCCAGGATGCCGGCCTGTTCGCCGGCGCCCACCAGGTTGCAGAACAGCGGGTCGAAGTACAGCGGGAACTTGCGGAATGCCTGGTTCAGGCTGGTGCCGGTCTCGATGTCGGCGCGCAGGTCCATCACCAGCTTGGACACGGATGGATTCGAGTGGCCCTTGCCGACGATGTCGAACGATTGCAGCAGCGGCACGCCGGCCTTCATCATCGTCGCCAGCTGGCGCGTGAACAGCGAGATGTCCTTGTCGGTGATGCGCTTGCCGCTGCGGTAGGCCTTCTTCTTGACCTTGGTGACCATGATGCCCTGGCGGCGCAGGGTGACGTTGACCACGGCCTCGCCGCCGGCGCGCATCTCGCCGCGCACCGTCTTGCCGGTCTTGTCCTTGCCCTCCCAGGCGAAGATCAGTTCCTTGACCTGGTTGCCCGCGTTGCCCGAAGTCGCCATGATCGTTGTCCTTCCCGCTTATTCGTTGGTACAGCCGAGCACTTCTTCCAGGCTGGTCAGGCCGTTCTTGACCTTTACCAGCCCCGACTGCCGCAGCGACTTCACGCCTTCCTCTTCGGACTTGGCGGCGATTTCCATCGAGTTGCCGTGCGCGAGGATGATGCTTTCGATGGCCGGCGTGATCGGCATGATCTGGTAGATGCCGACCCGGCCCTTGTAGCCGCCGCCGTTGCAGCGCTCGCAGCCGACCGGGCCGTAGGGCTTCCAGCTGCCGTCGAGCTCATGCTGCTTGAAGCCGGCCTTGAGCAGCAGGTCGTGCGAGATCTCGACCGGCTGCTTGCAGATGCACAGGCGCCGCGCCAGCCGCTGCGCCGTGATCAAAATCACCGACGAGGCAATGTTGAACGGCGCCACGCCCATGTTCATCAGCCGCGTCAGGGTCGACGGCGCGTCGTTGGTGTGCAGCGTCGAGAACACCATGTGGCCGGTCTGCGCCGCCTTGATGGCGATGTCGGCCGTCTCCAGGTCGCGGATCTCGCCGACCATGATGATGTCCGGGTCCTGGCGCAGGAAGGACTTCAGCGCCACCGGGAAGGTCAAGCCGGCCTTGTCGTTGACGTTGACCTGGTTCACGCCCGGCAGGTTGATCTCGGCCGGGTCCTCGGCGGTGGAGATGTTGATGCCGGGCTTGTTGATGACGTTCAGGCACGTGTACAGCGACACCGTCTTGCCCGAGCCGGTCGGGCCGGTCACCAGCACCATGCCGTAGGGACGCTGGATGGCGTCGAGCAGCAGTTCCTTCTGGTCCGGGTCGTAGCCGAGCGCGTCGATGCCCATCTGCGCCTGCGTGGCGTCGAGGATACGCATGACGGTCTTCTCGCCGAACAGGGTCGGCAGGGTCGAGATGCGCAGGTCGATGGTCTTGGTGGGCGAGACGATCAGGCGCATGCGCCCGTCCTGCGGCACGCGCTTTTCCGAGATGTCGAGCTTGGCGAGCACCTTGATGCGCGAGACCAGCTTGTCCTTGATCGAGATCGGCGGCTGGGCGTGCTCCATCAGCACGCCGTCGACGCGGAAACGCACCCGGTAGAATTTCTCGAACGGTTCGAAGTGCAAGTCCGACGCGCCCATGTTGACCGCGTCCATCAGCATCTTGTTGAGGAAGCGCACCACCGGCGCGTCCTCGACGTCGTTGGGGGCCGACTCGGCCGCCGCCACCGCCGCCGCCGCGCTTTCCTCCTCGGCGAACTGGATGTCGGACTCGTCGCCGGCCAGGTCGGCGATGCTTTGCTCGCTGGTCTTGTTGAGCCGGGCGAGCAGCTGCAGCAGCGCGTCGTGCGGCACGATGACGGGCTCGACTGTGGACTCGGTCTGGAACTTGATCTGGTCGAGCGCCTGCAGATTGGTCGGATCGGAAATGGCCACCGACATCTTGTTGCCGCGCTTGGCCAGCGCGATGACGCGCTGGGCCTGCATCAGCTTGTTGTCGATGGCCTTGGCGGGCAGCGCGTCGATGTTGAGCGCGGCCACGTCCATCAGCGGATAGGCGAACGTTTCGGCGCAAAAGGAGGCGAGGGCGCGGGCGTCGATCACGCCGCTCGACAGCAGCACGTCGATGAAGGCCAGCTTGTCCTGCACGGATTTTTTTTGCAGCGCCTCGGCCTGGATCGCGGAGAGCCTTCCGGCTTGCAGCAATGCACGCGCCAACCCGGGCATCTGGGCGCCTGGCGCGGCGTTGGGTAGGACTGCTGCCATAGAAGCATCTATCTTGATAGGGGACGGGCGATCAAAGAATCATGCTCTTGAGCATTAATTTTGTAAAGCCGTTTGTCGCTGCCAAGAAACGATTGTACGCCCGGGTGTTGCGTTCGCCACGTGGGCTTAGCAATCAGACACCGCGTTTGGTGCCGGGACGTATCAATTTGACGACTTTGATGGATTGATCATGCGCCTGGATCACCTCGATGATGCAGTTGCCGATTTTGATACTGATGGGTGCCTCTGGAATTTCTTGCAACAATTCCAGCAGCATGCCGTTCAGCGTTTTGGGGCCGTCGAGCGGGAAGTTCAGGCCCAGGCGCTTGTTGACGTCGCGCAGCGCCGTGGCGCCCTCCAGCAGGCACTCGCCCTGCTCGTTCCAGGCGAAGCTGTCGGCGCGGGCGTCGCCCGGCATCGACGTGGTGAATTCGCCGATCATTTCCTCGATGATGTCGTCCAGCGTGACGAGCCCCTGCACCTCGCCGTACTCGTCGACGATGATGCCCAGGCGCTCCTTGCGCTCCTGGAAGTACTGCAGTTGCGTGAAGACGCCGGTGTCCTGCGGGATGAAGTAGGGCGTGGTCAGCAGCGCGCGGAAGTGCTCGACCGTCAACTCCTCCTCCCGGTTCAGCAGCGCCACCGCCTTGCGCACGTGCAGGATGCCGACGATGCGGTTGATCTCGCCCTCGTAGACGGGCAGCTTGTTGTGGTAGCAGGTGGTCAGCTCGCGCTTGATCTCCTCGACCGACTGTTCCAGGTCCAGCGCCTCGATCTGCGAGCGCGGCGTCATGATGTCCTCGACGACGATGGTTTCCAGGTCGAACAGGTTGAGCAGGATGCTTTTGTGCTTTTGCGGGATGAAGTTGCCGCCCTCGAGCACGATCGAGCGCAGCTCCTCGGGCGAGACGCGCGCGTCCTGCAGGTGGGCGCCGGCCTTGGTGCGGAACAGCCGCAGCACCTGGGTGACGAACAGGTTGACGAACCAGATCACCGGCTTGAACAGCGCCATCAGCGGCCGCAGCACGACGCTGGTGGGCAGCGCGATGCGCTCCGGATAGGTGGCGCCGATCATCTTCGGCGAGATCTCGGCGAACACGATGAGCAGGAACGCCACCACGCCGGTCGAGATGATGATGACGTCGTCGTCGTGGCCGAAGTATTCGATCGCGATCGACGTCACCAGCGCGGTGGCCATGGCGTTGACCAGCGTGTTGGCGATGAGGATCAGCGACAGCAGCTTATCGGTGCGGTCGAGCAGCCACAGCGTGGTGATCGCGGCGCGGCTGCCGCGCTTGGCCTCGTGGCGCAGGCGATAGCGGTTGGCCGCCATCAGGGCGGTTTCGGCCATGGCGAAAAAGGCCGAGCACAAGATCAGGAGGGCGAGTGCAAGAAGTTGCACCCATAAGGGCACGGTATGCAATTGTCACCGTAAAGAGTCTGGAAAACTGGTCGCCGTGCAGCCGCAGGCCCAGAGCGTTATCAGCTTGGAATTTTAAGGCATGGATGAGATAGCCGCAAGTTGGACTAGTTTCATGCCGTAACAGCGCCGTAACAAAAAATTTGTAAGCTTCGTGTGCTTGTTCATTAGAGAAAATTTCTGAAACATCAATGCCACCCATCACAGTGCAAACCCTACTTAGGAACCCATGATGAAATCCATAAAGCTAGTTTTGTTGTTTGTTTTGATGTCCCTTTTCAGCGGCATGGCGGGAGCCCAGGCACTGGATACCCGGTTCGAAGGCTGGCTCGGCAAGAACCAGCACGGGTACTACCTCGACGGTTCGGAATGGCACTATTGCTTCGACAATCGGGGTGGTAGCTGCGGTAGCGTGGCGTTGACGACCGGCCATTCCAGCTGCAGGACGACCGGTTTCAACATCGGTGGCAAGTGGGCGATACCTACCCGTATCGGTGGCATGGAGATCAACGCTTCGGCCAACCGCTCCTGGACGGCCTGCAACATTCGAAGTGAAACCATCACCTGCAGCCCCAACAAGGGTTACAAGGGCCGGGCGGTCATCAACTTCAGCGAACGGATGGGCAGAATCCGGGTCCTTGGCGCGCAGAACTACCTTACGCTTGACAATAACTGCCCGGCCGGCTTCCGGAACGACTGGATGGGCGGCACCAGTTGGCGTTGCACCTATGTCGGCGGCACCTATAACGTCGATGGCTATCTGCCCGAGTGGCGTGGCAGCAGCTGCCAGTACGATAAAATTTAAGGGGGCGCACCGCGATGCCTTCCAATATTAATTTCCCCTCGCTCCGCGTGGCTGCGACAACGGTCATCGGTGTGTGTCTGTTGCTCGCCGCCGGGGGCTACTACATGTCCCGCGGCGAGCGGCGGGCGGAAAAGGCCGGGGTGCCACATGTCAACGGCATGGACGCGCTATTGGCGCAAGCCCCGGCGGCCTCCCCCGCGCCAGCGAGGTTGTCCGCCAGGGCGGACGTCGTCCACGGGGAGCCCGGCGGCGGTGAGGAGGGTGCCGCGGCCGTCAAGCCATTCAGTGCCGACGAGGCGCGAGCCGGTCTTCGTCACTTCGTCGATAAGATCCTGAAGCGGCAAAACCTGACCGCGCAGGAGGTTGAGGAACTCCAGACCCGGCTGCTGGCCGGGATTGAAACCGACCCTGCCGTCGGCAAGGCCGTGGAACAGTTCTATCACGGCATGCCGGCCGAACAGGGCATGGAGCGCGACATGCTTCGGGCGCTGCTGGTCGCGTCCCCGGCTGGCCGGAGCATCGTTTTGCAAGAGGCGAACGCCATCTGGGAGGGCAAGAACGAACGCCAGTTCGCGGAGATGTACGAGACTTACTTCAATCTGCCCGGCCAGGTGCCGCAGGATGTGCTTGTGGCGGCGTTGGCCGATTTGAAGGCCGGCAAGCCAGCCGATGAGCGAACCGCCGTGGCGCGGCTCAATTTCATCGGCACGCTGGCGGAGCAGAAAACTGGCGATACCGCCAATCTTCGCAGCGACGCCGTCCAGCTCTTGAACCAGGTGGCGGAAACCCCGGGCAGCGACATCGTGCGGGCGCTGGCGGTGCAGAAGCTCTACCGCCTGAGCTCGCCAGGGGAGGCGTCCAACATCGCCATCACGCAATTGTCGAAAGGCGTCTCCGGCGATTTGGTGCGGGAGACATTGAGCTCGGTGACCAGCGGCGATGTGGAGCTCACCCCCACCCTGCGCGCGGCGTTGACCACGGCCGTCAAACGCCCGGGCGCCTCGGCCGAGGAAAAGCAGCAATTCAGCCAGGTGCTGGGTCCGCGTAGCTGAGGTGCATGATCGTTGGCGAGACGTTACTATGGAGCCTACCTCCATACAACGATAAGGGTCGTCGATCATGCGTAAGAACTTTGTTTTGCTTGGCTTGATGTTGGGGTTGGGCGGCGCGGCGGCACAAGCCGCGCCACTCAACAAGGCGTTGCTGGCGCAGGCCGAAAAGGCCCAGCCTGAGGCGCTGGCGCTGCTCGAGCGGTTGGTCAACATCGACTCGGGCACCTACAACGAAGCGGGGCTGGACAAGGTCGGCGCGATCGCGCGGGAGGAGTTGAAGAAGCTCGGCGCGCGTATCGAAGTGCTGCCGGCGTCGCCGGCCAAGTCGAGCAACATCGTCGCCACCTGGACCGGCAAGGGCAAGGGCCGCATCCTGCTGGTGGCGCATATGGATACCGTGTTCGGCGACGGCACCGCCGCCGCGCGGCCGTTCCGCGTCGACGGCAAGCGCGCCTACGGCCCCGGCATCATGGACGACAAGGGTGGCATCGTCATGGCGCTGTATGCGATGAAGCTGCTGCGCGAGGCCAGGTTCGACGAATACGCCAAGGTCACCCTGATCCTCAACACCAACGAGGAAACCGGTTCGACCGGCACGCTTGCGCTGATCGACAAGCAGGCGCGCGAACACGATGTGGCCTTTAACCTGGAGCCGGGCCGTCCGGCCGATGGCCTGGTGATCTGGCGCAAGGGCAGCGGCGGCATCGAGCTGGACGTCAAGGGCAAGGCCGCGCACGCCGGCGTGGCGCCGGACGCGGGGCGCAACGCCGCCATGGAGGCGGCGCACCAGGTGCTGCAACTGAGTAAACTGGGCGACGCCGGCAAGCAGACCACGGTCAACTTCACGGTGATCAAGGCGGGTGAGCGCAGCAACGTCATACCGGACGCCGCGCACGCCGAGGCCGACGTGCGGGTCGCGGTGGCGGAGGAGTTCGACCGGGTGGAGAAGGACATGGCGCGCATCTCCGCCAACAAGCTGATCCCCGACACGCAGGTGAGCGCGAAGCTGCGCCGTGGCTTCCCGCCGATGCCGCAAAACGCGGCTACCGACGGCATGGCGGCGCGCGCGCAGGCCATCTACGGCGAGTTAGGCAAGAAGCTGACCTTGGAGGGCAGCGGCGGCGCGGCCGATTCGAGCCTGATCGCGGCGGCCGGCGTGCCGACCATCGACGGCTTGGGCATCGTCGGCGGCGGCATCCACACGCCGGAGGAATATATCGAAGTCGACAGCATCGCGCCGCGCCTGTATCTGTTGACGCGGCTGATCATGGACTACAGCAAGTGAACGGGACGCCGGCATGTCGTCGTGATGACGTCGATGTGTCTTCGATTCTCGTAGGGCGGATTAGCGAAGCGTAATCGGCCATGCTTGCGCTGCTTGCGGCTCATGTATGGCCGATTACGGCGTTCCGCCTAATCCGCCCTACGTGATTTAGAAGATTTTGCGCTGACCTTAGGCGCGCAGCATCACGGCGTGACCGGCGATGGTCGCGCCGTTCTCCTGGCGGGCTGCAAGCGGCTCGGCAGCCAGCAGCTCGAAACCCGTCTCCCTCGCCAGGCGCTCGAGATAGGCCAGCGTGTGGGCGTAGCGGTTGGTGGGGCGCAAGGTGAAGTCGTCATCGTCGCCGGCTTCGACGGAGAAGCAGAAGCGTCCGCCAGGTCTTAGCGCGCGGTGCACGCGCTCGAACACCGGTTTCAGGTCGCCGATGTAGACGAAAACATCGGCGGCGACCGCGAGGTTCCAATGGTCGGCGTAGCCGTCCAGATAGCTCAGCAGATCGGCGCAGGCCAGCGTATCGTAGCCGCCGCGTTGGGCCGCCTTGTCCAGCATCTGTTGCGACAGATCGACGCCGTCGAGGCGGCGCGAGTAAGCCTTGAGATACGGGGCGCACAGGCCGGTGCCGCAGCCGATGTCCAGCGTGTCCAGATCGGCCTCCGGGGCCACGCGGCGGAGCATCGCGTCAAGATATGCCGGGGTCTGGTAGTCAAGCACCTGCACCAGATGCTCGTCGAAGTGGTTGGCGTATTGGTCGAACAGCGAGCGCACGTATTCGGCCGGCAGCACCGCCGGCGTCTCGCCCACGCCGAGTGACGCCAGGGCGAAGGCTATGGTTTCCGGATTGTCGCCATGGGCCAGCGCGGCGCGGTAGGCGGCGATCGCCTCGTCGTTGCGCGCCAGCGAGCGCAGGGCGTTGCCGCGATGGTAGTGCGCCAGCGCATGGTCCGGCTTCAGCTTGATCGCGCGGTCGTAGCTGTCCAGCGCCGCCTCGAATTCGCCCAGCTTGAACAGGCTCGAGCCCTGCGCGCTGTAGGCCTCCGCCCATTGCGGACGCAGATGGATGGCGCGGTCAAAACTT
>Ga0105244_10001627_pt1 | contig 17808 bp, 9 predicted proteins | sample KBSM44metaG_FD_80423 | JGI IMG/M metagenome (GOLD analysis project Ga0105244, IMG submission 80423) | Miscanthus rhizosphere microbial communities from Kellogg Biological Station, Michigan, USA - KBS M4-4 metaG | ecosystem: Host-associated > Plants > Roots > Rhizosphere > Soil | place: Michigan... | reverse complement strand
ATCGTGGCGCTGGTGGGCGTGCGCGACCTGGTCGTGGTCGAGACCGCCGACGCGGTGCTGGTGGCCCACAAGGACCAGGTGCAGCGCGTCAAGCAGATCGTCGAGCACTTGAAAACCTCCGAGCGCACCGAGCACCTGCACCACACGCGGGTCTACCGCCCGTGGGGCTCGTACGAGGGCATCGACGCCGGCGACCGCTTCCAGGTCAAGCGCATCACGGTCAATCCGGGCGGCAAGCTGTCGCTGCAGATGCACCACCATCGCGCCGAGCACTGGGTGGTGGTCAGCGGCACGGCCCGCGTGACCTGCGGCGACAGCGTCACCTTGTTGTCGGAAAATCAATCGACCTATATTCCGATCGGCATGAACCACCGGCTGGAAAACCCCGGCAAACTGCCGCTGCACCTGATCGAGGTGCAGTCCGGCAGCTACCTGGGCGAGGACGACATCGTCCGCTTCGAGGACGTCTACCAGCGCGCCTGACGCGAAAAAGCCCGGCCGCGCGGCGGCCGGGCTTGTCGATGGTCCGCCACGCCCGCCTTTCGGCGGGCGTTTGCGTTTACCCCTGTTTTTTTTACTGCGTCTGCGCCGAGCGTTCGGCGCCGGCGTCGCCCGTCACGGTCTGCGTCAGGTAGGTCACGGCGCTGCGGCTGTAGCTCGGGCGCATGTGCAACGGGTCGGTGTAGATCGGCGCGCCGGCCGCGTCGAGCACCGGGCACTCGTTGTTTTTGCACAGATACCGGCTCGGGTCGATCACCTGGGCGCCGTTGGCGGCGGCGATGGCCTGCAGCCGCGAGCGCGTCTTGGCGTTGTCGGCCAGGAACTTGTCGAGCTTGAGGGGCTCGATGCGCGGCAGCGGCTGGATGCTGCGGAAGCGCGAACCCTCGTACATATTGCGCGGATCGTACATATTGCCGCTGGGCGGTTGCAGCACGATGAATACCCGCTTGCCCAGCTTGCGCAGGTGGCGCACCGTGTCCTCGAACGAGGCGTAGGCCAGCTCGTGGGCTTCGGCCGACGGGAACGCCAGCTTGCCCTTGCCGGTGTCGTACTCGATCTCGTGGTTATAGCCGGCGAAGTGCACGTGCCAGGCCGCACCGATGACCACGGTGGTCACGTCCGGCTGGCTGGCCAGGTCGTAGGCCGAGGCGATCGCCTTGCGGCACTGCGGGAAGCGGATCAGCGGCAGGCGGATGGCGTTGAGGATGGGCGGGCAGCCGCCGGCCGTGGCGAACACCACCTTGTTATAGCGCTGCGGCGCCGACGCCGTCAGTTGCTCCATCTGCGGGCCGTACTGCTGGATCAGCGAGTCGCCGATGAACACCGTCTTGCCGGGGGCCCCGGCCGCCAGCTGCTGGAACACGATGCCGTTGTGGCGCAGCGGCGTGAAGCGCTGGCCGGGGAAGTCGAAGTCGTTGAGCGCGTTGAGGTAGATGTCGCTGCCGTGCACGTCGATGCGTTCGCGCAGCGCGCCGGCGCCGACGGCGATGCCGAGCGAGGCCATGACGACCATGCCGGCCGTCAGCCCGCCCACCACGCGCCGCTTGGAGGCGACGCCGCGCAGCGGGATCTCGACGAAGCGGTAGGTCAGCCAGGCCAGCGCGAGGGCGCCGGCCATCAGCGCGATCTTGAGCTGGTAGGACGGCTTTTCACCATAGATGATGTAGGCGAACGACAGCAGCGGCCAGTGCCACAGGTACAGCGGGTAGCTGATCAGGCCGATGCGCGTGGCCAGCCAGTTGCCCAGCACGACGCGGTTGATCAGGGTGGTCGGGCCGGCCATGATCAGCAGGAAGGTGGCCGACACCGGCAGCAGCGCCCACCAGCCGGGGAACACGGCCTGCGGCGTGATCAGCGTGAACGAGGCGACCATCAGCAGCGCGCCGGCGATCGAGGCGGCGCGCTTTTGCTTGTCGCTCCAGGCCGGACGGTGCAGGTGCAGGTAGGCGCCGACGCCGCCGGTCATCAGTTCCCAGAAACGCGACAGCGGCGAGTAGAACGCCGCCGTCGGGTTGTCGTAGACGGTGCCGAGGTTGACCGCCATCGAGGCGGCGAACACCAGTCCCATGACGATGGCGAAATTGAGGCGCTTGCGCATGACGGCCCACAGGATCAGCGGCCACAGGAAGTAGAACTGTTCCTCCACGCCCAGCGACCACAGGTGCAGCAGCGGCTTGGTGGCGCCCGAATTGTCGAAGTAGCCCGACTCGAACCACAGCACCAGGTTGGCGATGAAGCCGCCGCCGGCGGCGATGTGCGTGCCGACCTGGCGGAATTCGCCGCGCAGCAGGATGTACCAGGCCACGGCCAGGGTCGCGGCCATCATCACCAGCAGCGCCGGGAAGATGCGGCGCACCCGGCGCGAGTAGAAGTCGAACAGGCTGAAGGTGCCCGCCTCGAGCTGGGTCAGCAGGATCGAGGTGATCAGGTAGCCGGAGATGACGAAAAAGATGTCGACGCCGACGAAGCCGCTGACAAACCAGAGCGGCCAGCAATGGAACAGAACAACGGCCAGCACGGCGACGGCGCGCAGGCCGTCGATATCGGGACGATATTTGACGGCGTGGCTGCCGGGTGCGATGGGTGCGGTGCGCAGAATAACCTCCTGAAAATTTTGGACTACCCGAAATATGTGCCGGCGGCGCCGGAAACCGTCTGCGTGCGATCGGTCGTTGTATGGTCCATGGGCCGTCTGCCGGGTTGCAGCGGCGCGTGGTATTGCTTGACTGCCAGCTTTGTGGCATTTAAGAAAAGCGTTGTCCACCCAAAATTGTAATGTTGTTAAACGCTTCTTGCAGCATATTTTTTACGCGATTGGTTAAATGGACACGCGGGGCGGCGATGCTGTGGTGTTTTGTGCGTTTCCTAAAAATAACATTTCCTCCAATGCATGGCTGCAAGCAAGTCTTTGATTGTTAAGCAAATGTTTTCAAATGACGAGCTTGCTTCTAGCGGATTGCAAGCTGCAATTTCGTATCGCGGAATGCAAAAATGTCGCGTCGCAACATTTTTTTCATGCTATGAAAAGACTTTCAAAAAAAATATGTAAAATAAAAAAAGAGCAACTAAATGGCTTGCTTTATGATATGATGATGTCTAGTTGCTAGTGAACAAACAAGTGGCCGGCTCAGGCGGCCTATAATCTACTAAGGAAATTTTAATGAAACTGAAACATATCTTCGCCGCAGTACTGGCCGCCGCTTCGTTCAACGTCATGGCTGCTGATCAGTCCGTCCAGATCTACGTCACCCCGCCAACCAGCAGCGACAACCACTTCAACGGCCTGGCCGTTGCAGGCGACGGCTTGCTGTCGGGCGGCAGCGACGTCATCACCTTCACCGGCCTGGCTGCCGGCTACTATCTGGTTGACGTCAGCGTCAGCGGCCAGAACCTGACCTGGTCGGCACAGTCGAACCTGAACGGCGTTCCTGGCGAACTGACCTCGGCCGGCAAAGGCCGCTACGCTTTCTTCAGCTCGAGCCCATCCTCGTCGTTCACGCTGAACCTGTTCGGCACCGCCCTGACCGGCGCCACCTACAGCGGTGACGTGACCGTGACCGCCGTTCCAGAAGCCGAAACCTACGCAATGATGCTGGGCGGCCTGGGCCTGCTGGGCTTCATGGCTCGTCGTCGCAAAGCTAAAAACGCAGCCTGATTAAGTATTGCGTACGCCGCGGCCGCGCCCCAGGGCGCGCGCGGCATGAAAGCCCCGGCTACGCCCCGGGGTTTTTTTTATTTTTACGGCCATCTTTCTGCCTCTATAATGATGCAAGTCCGATCACGCCGATCGGCGCAAGCGGAGGAGGGACGGTGCGCGTTTCGCCCAGTGACACACGTGGTACACCGGTCGCCGGCGCCGTCATCGCCGCGCTGGCGCTTGGACTGGCATGGGCCGGGCCGGCCGCCGCCGCGCTGGCGCCTTCGCAGCTGGCATTGGTCGTCAATGATGACGAACCGAACAGCGTCGCCATCGGCGCGCTCTACCGCGACGCCCGCGCCATTCCCGAAAAAAATATCGTCCACGTGCGCATCCCCAAGTCGCCGCGCCAGCTCACGCCGGAGCAATTCGCCCCGCTGCGCCAGCACATCCTCGACCGCCTCGGCCCCGACATCCGCGCCGTGCTCATGGTGTGGACGGCGCCGTACGCGGTCGGCTGCAATTCGATCACCTCGGCGCTGACGCTGGGCTACGACGCCGCCCAGTGTGCGGCGCCTTGCGGTCCGGGCAAGCCCAGCGGCTGGTTCGGCGCCGACCAGGTCTCGCCGGCCATGGCGGCGATGAAGATCAGCATGCTGATGCCGACCGGTTCCGTGCCGCTGGCCAAGGAGCTGATCGCCCGGGGCGGCACCCGCTACTTCCGTTTCCCGGTGGCCAGCGCCTACTACCTGACCACGTCCGACAGCTTGCGCAGCGTGCGCTCGCGCCTGTTCCCGCCGGCCGGCAAGGTGGCCTCGCACGATTTGACGATCAAGCGGCTCAGCGCCGACGCGCTCGAGGACGCGCAGGACGTCATGATCTACCAGACCGGCACCGTCAAAGTCGACAAGCTCGACACGTTGCGTTTCCTGCCGGGCGCGCTGGCCGACCACTTGACCTCGACCGGCGGCGACCTGTTGGGCGAGGGCCAGATGAGCAGCCTGCGCTGGCTCGAGGCCGGCGCCACGGCCAGCTACGGCACCGTGTCCGAACCGTGCAACCACGTGCAGAAATTCCCCCATCCGACCGTGCTGCTGAAGCGCTACCTGAGCGGCGACAGCGCCATCGAGGCCTACTGGAAAAGCGTGGCCTGGCCGGCGCAGGGCGTGTTCATCGGCGATCCGTTGGCGGCCCCGTACGCGCGCTGAGTCCGGCGGCGAAGGGAAAGCAGGGACGCGCGTTTGCGCCGATGCAACACTTGATACATGTGAAACATATCGCTGTCATGAGGCGGTCATGACGATGTCATAATATGCAAATTGCTATATTTAATAACAATGCTCACTTGGATCGTTCATGAAAATTCTCCGCATTCCGTCCGTCCCCCGCGCCGTCGCCACCCCGGGCCGCCGCACCCTGATCGCCGCCGCCCTGTCGGCTGCCCTGTCGGCGCCCGCGCTGGCCGCGTCGCCGGTCGTCATCAGCCAGGTCTATGGGGGCGGCGGCAATTCCGGCGCCACCTTCAAAAACGATTTCATTGAGTTGTTCAACCGTGGCGACGCCGCCGTCGACATCACCGGCTGGAGCGTGCAGTACGCCAGCGCCGCCGGCGGCACGTGGGCGGTCAGCAAGGTCACCGGCAATGTCACCTTGCAGCCGGGCCAGTATTTCCTGCTGCAACAGTCGGCCGGCAGCGGCGGCACCGAAAGCCTGCCGACCCCGGACACCCTGGGCTCGCTGGCGATGGGCGGCAGCGCCGGCAAGGTCGCGCTGGTCAACAACAGCACCGCGCTGAGCGGCGCCGCGCCGTCGAGCGCGTCGCTGGTCGATCTGCTGGGTTATAACGCCGGCTTCTTCGAGGGCGCCAACGGCCCAGGCCTGAGCAACACCACCGCCGCGCTGCGCGCCGCCGGCGGTTGCACCGACACCGACAACAACGCCAACGACTTCGCCACCGGCGCGCCGACCCCGCGCAACAGCGCCACCGCGTTGCGTCCGTGCGGCGTGCCGCAGGCGCCGCCCATCGTGGCGAGCTGCCCGGCCAACCTGGCGCTGGCCTTCGGCATCGACGGCAGCGCCGAACTGAGCGCCACCGACGCCGACGGCATCGTCAACAGCGCCGCCATCACGGCCGGCGCCGTGCCCGGCATCAGCCTGGCCAACTTCCTGGCGGCCGGCGCCGCCGGCGGCACCGCCAGCGCCAGCCTGAGCGTGGCGGCCAGCGTCCAGGCCGGCAGCTATCCGGTGGTCGTCACGTTCGGCAACGACCAGGCCCAGCAAGCCATCTGCACCATCAACGTCACCGTCGCCGCGCCGGCCACCCTGACCCACACGATCCCGCAAATCCAGGGCAGCGGCGACACCAGCCCGTACGCCGGCACCGTCCAGACCACCGAGGGCGTCGTCACGGCCAAGGTCGGCACCAGCTTCTTCATCCAGGACGAGAACGGCGACGGCGATCCGCTGACCTCGGACGGCCTGTTCGTCTTCACCACCGCCGCCAACACCGGCACCGTGCAGATCGGCGACCGCGTGCGCATCAGCGGCACCGTCACCGACTACGCGCCGGTGGCCGGCGGCCGCGTCTACACCGAACTGACCGCCATCACCGCCATCGTCAAGCTGGCCGGCGGCATCGCCGTCACGCCGACCAACGTCACCCTGCCGCATCCGAACCTGGGCCAGCTCGAAGGCATGCTGGTGCGCTTCACGTCGCCATTGACGGTCGCGCAGCTGCAATACCTGGGCGACCGCGGCGAAGTGACCTTGTCGTCCGGCCGGCTGGAGGTGCCGACCAACAAATACCGCGCCGGCACGCCGGAGGCGATCGCGCTGGCCGCCGCCAACGCCCGCGACCAGATCGTGCTCGACGACGGCATCTTCACCACGCCAAGCGTCATCCCCTACCTGGGCGCGGACGGCTCGCTGCGCGCCGGCGACACCGTCGATAACCTGACCGGCGTGATCGACTTCGGCGCCAAGGGCGGTGGCGGGGCGGGCTTCAAGCTGCAGCCGACGGTCGCGCCGGTGTTCTCGCAGGACAATCCGCGTTCGGCCGCGCCGGTGCTGGCCGCCGGCAACGTCAAGGTCGCCAGCGCCAACGTGCTGAACTACTTCACCACCTTCACCAACGGCACCGACATCACCGGCGCCACCGGCCAGGGTTGCGTGATCGGCGGCGGCGCGCCGTCGCGCTCGAACTGCCGGGGCGCCGACAACATCACCGAGTTCAACCGTCAAAGCGTCAAGATCGTCGGCGAGCTCAAGGCGCTCGACGCCGACGTCTACGGCTTGATGGAGATCCAGAACAGCGGCGACTACTCGGTCACCAAGCTGGTCGACGCGCTCAACGAGGCGATCTCGCCGGGCACCGGCCTGAAGACCTACGCGGTCGTGCCGCAGCCGCCGGCCACCGGCACCGACGCCATCCGCGTGGCGATGATCTACAAGCCGGCCACCTTGACCCTGGTCGGCAACGCGCTGTCCGACGCCGACGCCATCAACAACCGGCCGCCGATGGCGCAAACCTTCAAGGCGGCCAACGGCGGCAAGTTCTCGCTGGTGGTCAACCATCTGAAATCCAAGGGCAGCTGCCCGGCCGCATCGAACGTCGACGGCGACAAGGGCGACGGCCAGAGCTGCTGGAACGCGACCCGCGTACAGCAGGCCCAGCGCCTGGTCGACGTGTTCGTGCCGCAGGTGGTGGCCGCCGCCGGCGACGCCAAGGTGCTGCTGATCGGCGACTTCAACGCCTACGGCCACGAGGACCCGGTGCAGGCCATCGTCAACAAGGGCTATGTCAACCAGCTCGAGCGCTATATCCGCGGCGCCGGCGCGATGCCGTATTCCTACGTGTTCAACGGCGAGGCCGGCTACCTGGACCACGCGCTGGCAAGCGCCGCGCTCAACGCCTCGGTGGTGGACGCGGCCGAGTGGCACAACAACGCCGACGAGCCGACCGTGGTCGACTACAACACCGACGGCAAGCCGCAGGACAAGTACACCGCCGCGCCGTACCGCGCCTCGGACCACGATCCGGTGGTCGTCAGCCTGAACCTGCCGGCGCCGGCGCTCGACGTCACCGCCGGCGTGCGCGGCGTCGGCTCGGGCCTGGTGTACACGCGCCTGACCGGCCGCTGGAGCGGCAGCTACGCCGTCACCAACACCGGCACCAGCGCGATCGGCGGCCCGCTGCAGATCGAGCTGGGCGGCCTGGCGGCCGGCGTCACCCTGGTCAACGCCAGCGGCAGCCACAACGGCGCGCCCTACATCACCGCCGACGTCGGCTCGCTGGCGCCCGGCGCCACCATCACCGTCCCGCTGAGCTTCACCAAGACCGGCGCGGCCGGCATCAGCTACACGGCCAAAATTTACAGCGGCAATTTCTAAGGAAAATATATGATCGTCAAACTCCCCGTAGCATCCCTGCGCCGCGCGCTGCTGGCCCTGGCCCTCGGCGCCTGCGCCAGCCTGGCGTCGGCCGCCTCGACCTTCCACGTCGAACTCGACACGTCGTCGTTCGCTTCCACCGGCTGGATCGACATGCAATTCAACCCGGGTGGCGCGTCGAGCCCGCTGGCGCAGGTGTCGCTGAGCGGCTTCACCGGCTTTGGCGACTCGAGCACGGCGCAACTGGTCGGCAATGCCGGCGGCTCGCTGGCGGGCGGCTACACGTTTGTCAACGATGACGCGGGTGGCGTCAACGGCTTGTTCCACGCGGTCGATTTCGGCGGCAAGATCGGTTTCGACGTCACCTTCAGCGGCGCCGCCGATCCGGGCGCCGGTTTCGGCTCGGCGTTTTACGTGGCCTTGTACAACCAGGCGCAGGACGCGCTGCTGGGCACCAACGATCCGACCGGCGCGCTGGTGTTGCTGAACTGGACGCCGGCCGGCGCCGTGGTCCCGACCATGCTCAACAACACCATCGGCACCAGTGTGAGCGCGGTCAGCGCGGTGCCGGAGGCGGAAACCTGGCTGATGCTGGGCGCCGGGCTGGCGCTGGTCGGCGGCGTCGCCCGCCGCCGCCAGCGGGCGGCGTGAGGCGCTAAGCCGGCGCAAAGGGAAGGGCGGGGCGACCCCGCCCCGGCAAAGGAACGACACATTGAATGTGTCGTTTTTTTTTGCCTGCGGGCGGACAAGCACCCCCGCATGCCCTCGGCGCCACACCTGGCCGCGCGGGTTAAAAAAAAGCCGCCGCCCCCTTGCGGGGGCGGCGGCTTTCGATCGGACCGCACGCCCCCGCGGGGGCGCCGTTCGACGCGCTTATCGCGCGCTCAGCTTGCGGGTCTTGGCCGCGCCCTCCGCCAGCGGCACCGGATTGTTGGTCTCCACCAGCAAGGTGGTCGACGAGGCGACGTCGCCGTTCAGGTCGAGGTACTGCACCCCGCCGTAGTAGCGCTTGCCGGTCGGCAGGCCGCTCCAGCTGGCCGTGACCGTGGCCACGTTGCCGGCGTAGACGCGGCTCGGCACGGCCGCCTTCAGGGCGCCGGCGTTGTCGCCACGGGTGACCACGGCCGACGACAGGTTGAAGTCGGTCGAGACGCCGTCCGCCGGCGCGTAGCCCACCACGCAGACGCGGTAGTTGCCGGCGGCCGGGCTGTTCAGGCGTACCCATTCGGTCGAGCCGCCGCGCAGGCTGGCGCCGGCCACGCTGCCGTCCGGATTGAGCACCACCAGGTCGAGGTCGTCACCGCCGTTGGACGAGGTGTCGCGGTCGAACAGTTCGAACGCGGCGGCCACCGTGTTGGCGGGGATCGTCACCGGAATGGCGCGCACGCCGACCGTGTTGGCCACGCAGGCGGCGGCCACTTCGGCGGCCGTGTCGAGCGGCTCGAGGATGGCCGGCACCGTTTGCGTGGCGCCGCGGTTGACTTCCTTGAAGCCGCCGACGGCCGCGCCCATGCGGCCGTTGAAGCCGGCCAGCACGCTCAACAGCACGGTGCTGGAGGCGCGGGTGCTGGCCGTCAGCGCCGGCGACGAGATGGCCCGGCCGCTGCGCGCCGTCAACGGCACGCGCACCACGTGGTTGGCGTCGGTCCAGGTGACGTTACCGTATTGCCATTCGTTGAAGGCGGCGTTGGTGCGGGTCAGCTTGACCGTGTAGCTGGCGCTGGCGTTGGGCGCCAGGGTCAGGGTGGCCGGCGTCAGCACGGTGGTGAAGCCGGGCAGGGTGGCGCTGCCGCTGTAGGTGGCAGCGCTGGTGCCGACGTTGGTGACGGTGCGGGTGACCTCGACCGTGCCGAGCGCGTTGTTGACGGTGATCGACGGCAGGTTCAGGTTGTAGCCGGTGATCGAGCCCTCGGTGCACTCGTTGCTGAAGCCGGCGCCGCACTGGTAGCGCTTGTAGTCGCGCGCACCCAGGTCGTAGACCAGGCCCGGATCGCTGGCGCCCTTGGCGTTGTAGGCGCGGCCGTCGGCCGGATGCGGGACGGTGCCGTACGGATTGATGTGGCCGGCGCCCTGGGCCCACGGCAGCGTGCCTTGCTGCAGCCCGGTCAGGGCGTCGGCGAAGGTCGGCGTGGCGCTGGTCATCAGCGCCGACTTGATCGCCGCCGGCGACCACGTCGGATGTTGCTGGCGCAGCAGCGCGGCCACGCCGGCCACGTGCGGCGACGACATCGACGTGCCCTGGTACAGCGCCCAGGCCGGCGGCGGCGTCAAGGTGCCGTTGATGACATTGGCGCGCTGGGTCGCGGTCAGCTCGGGTGTGACGCCGGCCAGGATGTCGACGCCGGGGGCGGTGACGTCCGGCTTGAGCACGTTGCCGTCGTAGCGGTTCGGGCCGCGCGAGGAGAATCCGGCCGAGACCGGCGCGTTCGGCACGATCACGTTGCTGAACACGCTCAGCGCGGCGACCGCGTTCTGCGCCGCCGCGTAGGCCTTGATGGCGTTGCCGTCGGCCGCGGTCACGTGCACCGTCGGCACTGAATGGATCTCGGCCACCAGGCCGCCGCCGTTGTCGACCATGATCATGCCGACGCCGCCGGCCTGCTTGACGGCCAGGCTCTTGTCGACCCGGGCGTTGGTGCCGCGCACGCAGGTGACGATCTTGCCGGCCACCTTGGCCGGGTCCAGCGTCGGGCCGCCGTTGGCGCCGACGCTGTAGCACAGGCGCGCCTCGGCCGCGCTGGCGCCGGCCAGCACCGCGTCCTCGGAGCGGATCAGCGGGGTGTTGGGCAGCGCGTGGTTGTTGAGCGAGACGCCCTTGTAGCTGGCGTTGTTGCCCAGGGTGACGGTGCCCTGGAACACGCGGTTGTTGACGGCGGCGGCGATCGTGGCCAGCCACGGGCTGACGTGGTTGACCTCGTTGGCGGGGCCGTCGTTGCCGGCCGAGGCGGCCACGAACACGCCGGCGTTGGTCGCGTGCAGGAACGCTTGCTCGACCGCGTCGTTGACGACGGTGCCGCCGCTGATCGAGTAGTTGAGCACGTCGACGCCGTCGGTGACGGCCTGTTCGACGGCGGCCACCGCGTCCGAGCCCCAGCAGCTGTTCTTGCCGCCGGTCGGGTCGGTCGCGTCGTTGAAGCTCCAGCAGATCTTGTAGGAGGCGATGCGCGCGCGCGGGGCGATGCCCGACGTCTGGCCCATGGCGATGTTGTCGCCCAGGGTGGCCGTCACGCCGTTGTTGCCGGCCGCCGTGGTCGAGGTGTGGGTGCCGTGGCCGCCGTGGCCGACGGTGCCGCCGATCGAATCGCGCGGCGAGACGAACTCGGTCCAGTGCAGCTGCCGGCCGGTGGCCTTGAAGCCGTCGATGAAGTAGCGCGCGCCGATCAGCTTGTTGTTGCAATAGGCCACGGTGAAGCCCTCGCCGGTGTCGCAGCCGCCCTGCCAGCCGGCCAGCGGCGTGTAGGCCAGGGTGCCGCTGTTGTCCCAGGTCGGCTTGCCGTTGGCGTCGACGCGGTCGGCGTAGGACAGGCTCTCGGGCCAGATGCCGCCGTCGATGATGCCGACGACGACGCCCTCGCCGGCGCCCTCCTTGCCGCCGAGCTGGCTCCACAGGCCGTTCGGGCCGTCCAGGCCGAGGAAGGTGGGCGTGTAGTTGGTCAGCATCTGGCGCGGCGTGTCGGCGGTGATGTTGGCCACGGCCGTGTTGGCCTTGAGCGCGCGCACCTCGTCGTCGGTGAGCATGGCCGAGAAGCCGTTGAGCACCACCTTGTAGTCGTACAGCATCGGCGCGGCGGCCACGGCCGCCTTGACCGACTGCTGCTTCTGGATCAGGTAGCCGCTGTAGGCCTGGGCGGCGCTGGTGTTGAGGTCGAGCCGCGCGCCGGCGGCCGGCTTGGTGGCGGCGATGCCGGCGACGCCGCCGGTGTAGGACGACAGCGGCTTGTCGGCCAGTTGCACGATGTACGGACGGCGCGTGTCGTCGGCGTGCGCGGCCAGGCCGAGGCCGGACAGCAGCAGCAGGACCGCTGCGGAAACAGGGCGTAATTTCATTGTGTTATTCCTCGATGGATGGCTCAAACGGCGGGTGTCGATGCTTGGGCTTGCTTGCGGCGGCGCGCGGCGCCGGCCACGCCGAGCAGGCCGGCGCCCATCATCAGCCAGGTCGACGGCTCGGGCACGGGCGCGGCCACCAGCGAGGTGGTGGTGATGTTGTCGATGGCGAACTGGCCGAGGCCGGTGCTGAAGGCCGAGCAATCGCCGCTGGCGTCGCAGACGAAGGCGAAGAAGTACAGGCTGGTGAACTGGGCGTTGCTGAACAGCGGAGACGAGTTGTAGCTGCCGAACTCGAAGCCTTCGCTGCCGGGGGCGTAGAACGCGTAGTCTTCCCACACGGTGCTGTTGTCGGCGTTGAAGCCCTGCACGCGCAGGAAGCCCGGCGTGGCGGGGTAGTCGTAGGCGTTCGAGCCGAGGAAGGAGGCGTCGAACGACTTCAGGCCGAACGTGGCGCCGGGGGTGGTGCTGGTCAGTTCGAGGTAGCCGTCGTTGATGAAGGTCGCGTAGGTGCTGTTGCTGGCCGGGCACTGCAGGAAGCCGCACGAGGCCGCCGAGTCGGTGCCGTCGATGATGGCGCCGACCGCGTCGCCCGCTTGCGCGTCGGGGTCGGGCGAGTAGGCGCCGAGGTTGAAGCCCTGGCTGACGATGGCGTCGTTGTGGGTTAGCGTCACCGGCGGCAGGCCGTTGAAGTCGATGGTGACGTCGGCGTGGGCCGACGGCAGGACGGCCATGGTCAGGCCGGCCAGGATGGTTGCCCGGACCAATTGTGTCAGTCGGAGGCTCGACGCGGCGCGTGGCGCATCGGTGGGGAACGAGCTGCGTTTCATGGATCTACCCTTTTGTGAGTGAAGCGAACGATGGCGTTGATGCCCCTTGACGCGCCGGGACAAGCGTGTGCTCCCGTCTGCGCGGGAGATGACAATAATAGTAGCAACCCCGACAACAAATTGGCGAAAAGTTTATAAATGAAAATTCGGGTAACTAGCTTTTTCGCAGCGATAAATTCGGTTTCCGCTGGAGGCGGCGCTGAACCGGGATTGTGATTGCGTGTGAACAATTCACAACATTGTTGAGGATGCACAAAGAAGGCGCGGGCGGCCGGCCTGTTGACGGCAGGGTATCGGCGCCCCGTAAAGCGCGGCGGAAACGACAAGGCGCCGCCCCCGTGAAGGGGCGGCGCCTGATCGGCCGCGGCGTTCGCCGCGGCCGGCTACCACCGTCGACCGTTTACTTGGTGACGGCGGACTTGGGACGCGGGCCCGACAGCACCAGCGGCAGCGGATCGTTGGTCTCGACCAGCAAGGCCGTGGTGGCGGCCACCGCGCCGGCCGGGTTGAGGAACTGCGCCCCGCCCAGATAACGCTTGCCGCCGGCCAGGCCGCTCCAGCTGGCCGTGATGGTGGCGGCGCTGCCGGCGTACACCTTGCCCGGCGTGGTCAGGCGCAGGTTGCCGCCGATGTCGGCGCGACCGACCACCGCCGACGACAGCGTGTAGTCGGTGGCCACCTTGTCGGCCGGCGCGTAGCCGACCACGCAGGCGCGGTAGGCGCCGGCGGCCGGGCTGTTGAGCATGACCGACTCGTTGGAGCCGCCGTTCAGGCTGGCGGCGGCGATGCTGCCGTCCGGCGCCAGCAGCACCAGGTCCAGATCGTCGTTGCCGTTGCCCGAGGAGGTGTCGCGGTCGAACAGCTCGACCGACAGCACCACCGCGTCCGCCGGCACGGCCAGCGGCGTGACGACGGTGCCGACCACGTTGGCGCGGCAGGCGGCGGCCGAGGCCTCCAGGTCCGCCGGCGGCGCGCCGGCGAAGGCGCGCACCGTCTGCGCGGTGCGGCTGATTTCCTTGAGGCCGCCGCCGGTCACGCCGAGGCGTCCGGTGAAGCCGGTGTTTACGCTCAGCAGGGTGGTGCTGGCGGCGCGCGTGCTCTTGACCAGGTCCTTGGCCACGACCTGTTTGCCTTCGCGGGCGCTGACCGGCACGCGCACGATGTGGCTGCCGTCGGTGAGCACCAGTTCGCCGAACTGCCAGACGTTGGCCGGCGCCGTGGTGCGGGTCAGCTTGACCGTGAAGCTGGCGCTGGCGTTCGGCGCCAGCGTCAGCGAGGCCGGCGAGACCGTCACGCTGTAGCCCGGCAAGCTGGCGCTGGCGGTGTAGGTCGCCGCGCCGGCGCCGACATTGGTCACCGTGCGCACCACGTCGGTCGAGCCGAGCGTGTTGCCGACGGTGATGGACGGCAGGTTCAGGTTGTAGCCGGCGATGTTGCCCGACGTGCATTGCGAGCTCACGCCCGCGCCGCACTGGTATTTCTTGTAGTCGAGCGCGCCGAGGTCGAACACCAGGCCCGGATCGGCGGCGCCGCCCGGGTTGTAGGCCTTGCCGTCGGCCGGGCGGCGAACGGTGCCGACCGGGTTGACGTGGCCGGCGCCTTGGGCCCACGGCAAGGTGCCGGTTTGCGGGCTCGGCAGGTTGTCGGTGAAGGTCGGGGTGGCGCTGGTCATCATGGCCGACTTGATGGCGGCCGGCGACCAGGTCGGGTGCAGTTGCTTGAGCAGCGCGGCGATGCCGGCCACGTGCGGCGACGACATCGAGGTGCCGTCGTACAGCGCCCAGGCCAGCGGCACCGGCGACAAGGTGCCGCTGACCAGGTTGGCGCGCTCGGCCGCGCTCAGGTCCGGCGTCACGCCGGCCAGCACGTTGGCGCCCGGCGCCGTCAGGTCCGGCTTGAGCACGTTGGCGTCGTAGCGGTTCGGCCCGCGCGAGGAGAAGCCGGTGATCACCGGCGCCGGCGCGGTGCTGGCGCCGATGGTGAAGCGGCTGATCGCGGCGGTGGCGCCGGCGCTGGTGGCGTAGGTCTTGACCAGCGCGCCGTCGGCGGCGCTGATGTGCACCGTCGGCACCACGTGCGGATCGGCCACCAGGCCGGCGCCGTTGTCGACCAGGATCATGCCCACGCCGCCGGCCTCCTTGACGGCCAGGCTCTTGTCGACGCGGTCGTTGGTGCCGCGGTCGCAGGTGACGACCTTGCCGGCCACCTTGGCCGGGTCGAGCGCCGGCGCGCCGCCGTTCCAGCCGGTGCTGTAGCACAGGCGGCCGGCGGTGACGGCCACGCCGGCCACGCGCGCGTCCTCGCCGCGCACCAGCGGCGAGGATGGCAGCGCGGTGGCGTTGAGCGAGTAACCCTTGTACTGGGCGCCGTTGCCCAAGGTGGCGGTGGCGCCGAACACCCGGTCGTGGCTGGAGGCGGCCACGGTGGCCAGCCACGGGCTGATGTGGGCGACCTGGTTGCCCGGGCCGCTGTTGCCGGCCGAGGCGGCGACGAACACGCCGGCGTTGACCGCGTGCAGGAAGGCCTGGTCGACCGGGTCGGCCAGGCTCTCGCCGCCGCCGATCGAGAAGTTGAGCACGTTGACGCCGTCGATCACGGCCCGTTCGATCGCCGCCACCGAGTCCTGGCCCCAGCAGCTGTTCTTGCTGCCGGAGGCCTCGGCCGGGGCGACGAAGGTCCAGCACACCTTGTAGGAGGCGATGCGCGCGCGCGGGGCCATGCCCGACACCTCGCCGACGGCCGCGCCGCCCAGGTTGGCGGCCACGCCGTTGTTGCCGCCGGCCGTGGTCGAGGTGTGGGTGCCGTGGCCGCCGTGGCCGGTGGCGCCGCCGAGCGAGTCGCGCGGCGAGACGAACTCGGTCCAGTGCAGCGCCAGGCCGGTGCTGTCGAAGCCGTCCTTGAAGTAGCGCGCGCCGATCAGCTTGTTGTTGCAGGCGGCCACGGTGAAGCCTTCGCCGTCCTGGCAGCCGCCCTGCCAGTTGGCCGGCGCGTCGTAGACCAGGGTGCCGCTGTTGGCGAAGGTCGGCTTGCCGTTGGCGTCGATGCGGTCGGCGTAGGACGGGTTTTCCGGCCAGATGCCGGTGTCGATGATGCCGATGACGATGTCCTCGCCGGCGTTGGCCTTGCCGCCGAGCTGGCTCCACAGGCCGGCCGCGCCGTCCAGGCCGAGGAAGGCGGGGGTGTAGTTGGTCAGCGGCTCGCGCGCGACGTCGGCGGTGACGGCGGCGACGTTGCCGTTCGCTTGCAGCGCGCGCACCTCGTCGTCGGTCAGCATCGCCGAGAAGCCGTTGAGCACGACCTTGTAGTCATACACCAGCGGCGCGTTGGCCACCAGCGCCTTGACGCTTTGCTGCTTTTGCGCCAGGTAGGCGCTGTAGGCCTGGGCGGCGGCCGTGGTGAGGTTGAGTTTGGAGCCGGCGACCGGCTTGGTGGCGGCCAGGCCGGCGACGCCGCCGGTGTAGGACGACACCGGCTGGTCGGCCAGTTGCACGATGTAGGGGCGGCGCGTGTCGTCGGCGTGGGCCGGCGACACGAGCGCCGTCAGCAGCAGCGCGATGGCGGCGGAAATGGGACGTAGTTTCATCGATGGTTCTTTCGGAATGGGGTGGGGACTCAGGCGGCGCGGCGGCGGGCGGCGGCGCCGACGGCCAGCAGGCCGGCGCCGAGCATCAGCCAGGTCTGCGGCTCGGGCACGGGGGCGACCGCGCTGGCGCCGAAACTGATGTTGTCGATGGCGAACTGGCCGCGGCCGGTGCTGCCGGCGTAGCAGCTGCCGCTGTCGTCGCACACGGCGCCGAAGAAGTCGAAGCCCAGGTACTTGGACATGCCGAAGTCGGCGGCGGTGTTGTACACGCCGAACTGGAAGCCGCTGGCGCCGGGGCCGGCCAGCGCGTAGGTGATCTGGTCGAAGCCGCCGCCGGCGATGAAGCCGCGCACCACCAGCAGGCCGGCCGTGGCCGGATAGCTGAAGCTGCTCGAGCCGAGGAAGCTGGCGTCGAAGGAATTGAGGCTCAGCAGCTGGCCCGGGGTGTTGCTGGTGATTTCGATGATGCCGTCGTTGAGGCCGGTCAGGTAGCTGCCGTCGCTCTTCGGGCACTGCACGGCGCCGCAGGCGGCCACCGCGTCGGTGCCGTCGACGATGGCGCCGACCACGTCGGTGGGCTGGGCGTCCGGGTCGAAGCTGTAGCCGGCCACGGTCAAGCCGTTGAAGGTGTAGCCCGTTTGCACCGTCAGATCGGCGTTGGCGTGCGTGCCGAAGGTGAGCGTGGTGTCGGCGCGGGCCGGGGACAGGGCGGCCAGGGTCAGGCCGGCGAGCAGGACGGCGCGGGCCAATGGTGTCGGCCGGGCGCGCTGTGCCGCGTGTGGCGCGGCGGGGAGGTGCAAGCTGCGATTCATGAATCAACCTTTAATAAGTGAGGCCACGATGGCGATGGGCTCCCCGGCCGGCGCGCAGACGGCCGCCGCACGGCAGGGATGTCAAATAGCTTAGCAAGCGCAACAACAAAGATGTGGGAGAATTAATAATATTGTTTCGGGCGCCCGCCGTCCGGGCGGTGGAAAAAACGGGCGGCGCGAGCAGACATGCGGTTTGCAAGCCACTCGCCCGCTGTGATTTATTTACAACATTGTCGCGCGCGCGGCTGTTGGCGCGGCCCGCCGTCCGCGCGGGGCTGGCGGGCTGAAGAAAAGATTGTCTGGCTGGCAAAGCGCATGGTAGTCTTGCCCCTGCGGCGGGCACCCGCCGCGCAGCTCCGGCAAAGCAGCGGAACATCTCGGGTTAATTAAGGAGTTGGTCGGATGGAAGTGGCGAAGAATCGCGGTTGGACGGCGGCCCGCAAGGCCGGCGGCTTCACGTTGTTGGAATTGCTGGTGGTGATCGTCATCATCGGCCTGCTGGCGGCCTAT
>Ga0105244_10001607_pt1 | contig 17942 bp, 14 predicted proteins | sample KBSM44metaG_FD_80423 | JGI IMG/M metagenome (GOLD analysis project Ga0105244, IMG submission 80423) | Miscanthus rhizosphere microbial communities from Kellogg Biological Station, Michigan, USA - KBS M4-4 metaG | ecosystem: Host-associated > Plants > Roots > Rhizosphere > Soil | place... | reverse complement strand
TTTTCTTGCTGCCTTCCGTGACCGGAACGGACGGTGATATGGAAGGTATACCGGTGGCATTAATGGAAGCAATGGCCGTGGGGATCCCGGTCGTTTCTACCGTTCATAGCGGTATTCCTGAGCTGGTTGAGGCCGACAGGTCAGGCTGGTTGGTGCCAGAAAATGATGCGGTAGCCCTGGCCGCGCGGCTGGCTGCGTTTTCCGGCATGTTGAGCCAGGATCTTGCGCCTGTTGTCTCGCTCGCCCGTGAAAAGGTGGAAGCCGATTTTAACCAGCAACGCATCAATCAGAATCTTGCCACCTTGCTCCAGGCGCTTTGAAGAAGAGGTTGTATGTCTGAAAAAAAAGCTCACGCTGTCATTACACGACGAAAATTCCTCGCCGCGGGTAGCGCTCTGGCAGCGCTGCCGTTACTCCATTCTCCGCTGGTACGCGCGGCTACAAACGGCACTTCGGTAGACATTCGCCGTTACCAGACCACCGACTGGCCTGCGGCGTTAAAGCAGGGATTTACGGAAGCGCAAACCGTGGAAATCCCCGCCGGGTTAGTGTGTGAAAACATGAACACCGGCGTATTTATTCCGCCGGGTAAAACCCTGTTGGTCCGCGGGACAATAAAAAGTAATGGCAGGGGACGCTTCGTGCTGCAGGATGGCAGTAAAGTGATCGGTGAAAAGGGCGGCAGCCTGTATAACCTTACGCTCGATGTGCGGGGCTCCGACTGTGTAATCCAGGGGGTGAGTATGAGCGGCTATGGCCCGGTTACGCAGATCTACATCGGGGGCAAGAAGCCCGAAGTGATGCGCAATCTCACCATTGATAACATCACCGTCACCAAAGCCAACTACGCCATTCTGCGTCAGGGTTTTCATAATCAGGTTGCGGGCGCGCGCATCACCAATAGTCGGTTCAGCTATTTGCAGGGCGATGCCATTGAATGGAACGTGGCCATTAACGATCACGATATCCTGATATCCGATCATGTGATTGACCATATCGACTGTACCAACGGCAAAATCAACTGGGGCATCGGTATCGGTCTGGCAGGAAGCACTTATGACAATGCCTATCCTGAAGATCAGGCGGTGAAAAATTTTGTCGTTGCCAATATTACGGGCAGCCATTGTCGACAACTTGTCCATGTTGAGAACGGCAAGCATTTTATTATTCGTAACATTAATGCCAAAAATATTACGCCGGATTACAGCAAAAAAGCAGGGATTTATAACGCAACGGTGGCTATTTATGGTTGTGATAATTTTGTTATCGATGACGTGAACATGGAAAACAGTGCCGGGATGTTAATCGGTTACGGCGTCATAAAAGGCGATTATTTGTCCATCCCACAAAACTTCAAGCTTAACGATATCCAACTCGATAACCGCGAAAGTGAGTATAAATTACGCGGAATTCAAATTTCGTCGGGCAATGCGACCTCGTTTGTCGCTATTACTAACTTAAATTTACGGCGTGCCAGCCTGGAGTTGCACAACAAACCGCAGCATCTCTTTCTGAGAAATATCAACGTTATGCAGGAGGCGAAAATCGGTCCTGCGCTCAAACTTAATTTTGATTTACGCAAAGATGTGCGTGGTCGCTTTATGGCGAAGCAGGATACGCTACTGTCGTTGGCAAATATAAATGCGGTGAATGAGAAAGGTGAAAATTCAGTCGATATAGACCGTGTCGATCATCAGACTATAAATGTGGAAAACCTGAATTTCCGTTTACCCGCCCGGCGGTCGTGAACGGGCGTCAACGGAATTGCGAAGAATCCTGGTGACTTAAACCTGGGGTTGGGATTACATCTACAGCAATTTTTCGACAATCGGCGTAACATCTTTCGCCGACATGCGTCATGGACTTACTGGCGAAAAAAAGTTGAAGGTCTATAATTTATCAATCATTTATAGGTGGAAGAAATAATGATTAATTTGAAAGCAGTTATTCCGGTAGCCGGATTGGGGATGCATTTGCTACCCGCCACCAAAGCGATCCCCAAAGAGATGCTGCCGATCGTCGACAAACCCATGATTCAGTATATTGTTGACGAAATTGTGGCTGCAGGGATCAAAGAGATCGTTCTCGTCACACATTCATCAAAGAATGCTGTTGAAAACCATTTTGACACCTCCTATGAACTTGAGGCGCTGCTCGAACAGCGTGTTAAGCGTCAGTTACTCGCCGAAGTGCAATCTATTTGCCCGCCGGGCGTGACCATCATGAACGTGCGCCAGGCGCAGCCTTTAGGCCTGGGGCACTCTATCCTTTGCGCCCGACCGATCGTTGGCGATAATCCTTTTGTGGTTGTCCTGCCGGACATCGTGCTGGATTCAGCGTCCGCCGATCCGCTGCGTTACAATCTCGCTTCGATGGTGGCCCGCTTTAACGAAACCGGCCGTAGCCAGGTGCTGGCTAAACGGATGAGCGGCGATCTCTCTGAATACTCGGTTATCCAGACCAAAGAGCCGCTCGATAGCGAAGGCAAAGTGAGCCGCATTGTGCAGTTCATTGAGAAGCCGGATCAGCCGCAAACGCTCGACTCCGATCTGATGGCGGTAGGGCGTTATGTCCTGTCTGCGGATATCTGGGCAGAACTGGAGCAGACCGAGCCGGGTGCCTGGGGGCGTATTCAGCTTACTGATGCCATTGCGAAACTGGCGAGTAAGCAATCTGTCGATGCTTCACTGATGACCGGTGAGAGTTTCGACTGCGGTAAAAAAATGGGCTATATGCAGGCTTTTGTTAGCTACGGCCTGCGTAACCTGAAGGAAGGTCAGAAGTTTCGCGAGAGCATTAAAAAACTTTTGACTCAGTAAGTGAGGATAAAATTTCTCACAAAATAACCAACTTATAAAAAAAACAGTGGTGGGTGGTCATGAGGTGCGATTGGCTTCAGAACATTCTCACTGTTTTTTTTTAATTTTTGCTGTTAAATCAACGAATAAAAATGGGTTGGCGCGAGATTTTTCTTACTTGAAGGATTGAGATTTTTCTTGTTTCCGCAACCATTTAAGCAGAAAATAGCCTTTTTAACATTTTGTGCCTGATAACGATAAACGTTCGCAATATCAGCCATATTTTTTTCTCTAAATTGTCGGTAGTTACACACAGTGCACTGGTAGCTTATGAGCCTGGGGCGGTAGCATGTCCGAAACTTGCGCTGCCAGCGGCTCAGTCTGACTGATCCAGTGATGTAGCTAAAACTAGTAAAGCAAAGTGGAAGAGTCTCGTGAAAATATTGGTTACCGGTGGGGCAGGATTTATTGGATCTGCTGTCGTTCGTCACATTATTAATAACACGCAAGATGCAGTGGTTAACGTTGATAAATTAACCTATGCAGGTAATCTCGAATCATTAGCTGAAATCGAAGACAGCGCACGCTATGTCTTCGAACATGCTGATATCTGCGATGGCGAAGCCATGGCACGTATTTTCGCCACTCACCAACCGGATGCGGTGATGCATTTAGCCGCTGAGAGCCATGTCGATCGCTCGATTACTGGCCCGGCCGCGTTTATAGAGACCAACATTGTCGGTACCTATGTGCTGCTCGAAGCCGCGCGTAAATACTGGTCACAACTGGACGAAACCCGTAAAGCTGCGTTTCGCTTCCACCATATCTCCACGGACGAAGTCTACGGCGACCTGCCGCATCCTGATGACGTTCCTGCCGGTGAACCTTTACCGCTGTTTACTGAAACGACGCCTTACTCCCCCAGCAGCCCATACTCTTCTTCCAAAGCCTCCAGCGACCATTTAGTTCGCGCCTGGCGTCGCACCTACGGTCTGCCGACGATCGTCACCAACTGCTCAAACAATTACGGACCTTATCATTTCCCTGAAAAACTGATCCCGCTCATTATTCTTAATGCGCTGGCAGGGAAGCCGTTACCGGTTTACGGAAACGGTGAGCAGATCCGCGACTGGTTGTTTGTCGAAGATCATGCACGCGCGCTGTACAAAGTGGTCACCAGCGGCACTGCAGGTGAAACCTACAACATCGGTGGCCATAACGAACGTAAAAATATCGATGTCGTAAAAACCATCTGCGCCATTCTGGATGACGTTATCGAGAACAAGCCCGAAGGCATCAGTCACTTCGACCAGTTGATTACCTATGTGACCGACCGACCTGGCCATGACCTGCGCTATGCCATTGATGCAAATAAAATAAAAGAAGACCTCGGCTGGGTGCCGGAAGAGACGTTTGAATCCGGCATTCGTAAAACCGTTCACTGGTATCTGAATAACCAGGCATGGTGGAAACGTGTAATGGATGGCTCCTACGCGGGTGAACGTTTAGGTCTTACGGACTAATTAAAGGAAATAATGATGAAAGGCATCGTCTTAGCGGGTGGCTCAGGTACCCGCCTTTACCCTATTACTCAAGGCGTGTCTAAACAGCTTCTTCCTGTTTACGACAAACCGATGATTTTCTACCCCGTCTCTGTCCTGATGTTAGCGGGTATTCGTGACATTTTAATTATCACCACACCTGAGGACATGCCGGCGTTCAAACGTCTTTTGGGTGATGGTTCTCAGTTTGGCATCCGCTTAAGCTATGAAGTTCAGCCTTCGCCGGATGGCCTTGCCCAGGCCTTTATCATCGGGGAAGAGTTCATCAATAATGAACCCTGTGCGCTGGTGTTGGGTGACAATATCTATTTTGGTCAGAGCTTTGGCAAAAAACTGGATGCTGCGGCGCAGTTAACCCAGGGGGCTATGGTCTTCGGCTACCAGGTTCAGGACCCGGAACGTTTTGGTGTCGTGGAATTTGATGCTAACTACAAAGCCTTGTCCATTGAAGAGAAACCGCTGAAACCGAAATCCAACTGGGCGGTGACCGGTCTCTATTTCTACGACAAAAATGTGGTGGAAATGGCGAAGCAGGTTAAACCGTCTGCCCGCGGCGAGCTGGAGATCACCACGCTGAACCAGATGTATCTCGAACGCGGCGAATTGCAGGTTGAACTGCTGGGTCGCGGATTCGCCTGGCTCGATACCGGTACGCACGACAGTTTAGTCGAAGCCTCGCAGTTCATTCATACCATCGAAAAACGCCAGGGCATGAAAGTGGCCTGTCTGGAAGAGATCGCCTTCCACAAAGGGTGGTTGAGCAGAGAACAGGTTGCTGAGCAGATTAAGATTCTGTCGAAAACGGATTATGGCCGTTATCTGGCAAATCTGATTAGCGAATAACCCCGCCATTGCAACGGTCGTGAAATAATGAAGATTTTATTAATTGGTAAAAACGGGCAAGTGGGATGGGAGCTGCAACGCTCCCTTTCTACATTAGGTGAGCTGGTGGCGGTCGATTTTTTCGACAAAACACTGTGTGGCGATCTGACTGACCCGGAAGGAATAGCGCAGACCATTCGCACTGTAAAACCTGACGTGGTCGTCAATGCTGCCGCGCATACAGCCGTGGATAAAGCAGAAAGCGAAAGAGAACTTTCACAACTACTCAATGCAGACAGTGTTGAGGTGATTGCAAAAGAAACGGCCCGGCTGGGTGCACTGCTGATCCATTATTCTACCGACTATGTCTTTAACGGCGGCGGTGAACATTACCGTCAGGAAGATGAACAGCCTGCGCCACTGAATGTCTACGGTGAAACGAAACTGGCGGGTGAACTGGCCATTGCCAGACATAACCCACGCCACTTCATTTTCCGCACAAGCTGGGTTTACGCCACACGCGGCGCAAATTTTGCCAAAACCATGCTTCGCCTGGCAAAAGACAAAGAGAGTTTGTCCATTATCAACGATCAGTATGGCGCCCCAACGGGTGCAGAGCTACTGGCTGATTGCACGGCGACAGCGATCCGTACCGAGCGTGATAATAAATCCCTGCACGGCACCTATCATCTGGTTGCTGGCGGTGAAACGACCTGGTACGACTATGCGCAGTATGTGTTTTCAGTTGCCACTGAGCTGGGTGAAACGTTAGCCATTAAGGAAGTCAACGGTGTTGATACCTCTTCCTATCCGACCCCGGCTAAACGTCCGCACAATTCCCGTCTGTCGAACCTGAAATTCCAGAATGCGTTCGCAGTGACGTTGCCCGACTGGAAAGTGGGTGTACAACGTGTCGTTACTGAAGTGCTTGGAAAATAAAGCAGAGAAGAAATAATGAATATTATTAATACTGAAATTCCTGAAGTCTTTATTTTTGAACCAAAAGTTTTTGGTGATGCTCGTGGGTTTTTCTTTGAAAGTTTTAACCAAAAGATCTTTGAAGAAACGGTAGGGCGTAAAGTTGAGTTCGTGCAGGACAACCACTCTCAATCTCAAAAAGGTGTACTGCGTGGATTGCATTATCAACTTGCTCCGCATGCCCAGGGCAAACTGGTGCGTTGTGTAGAAGGCGAGGTCTTTGATGTCGCTGTTGATATTCGCGAAAGCTCCGCGACTTTTGGTCGCTGGGTGGGCGTGGTGCTAAGCGCAGAAAATAAACGCCAATTATGGATTCCAGAAGGCTTTGCTCATGGTTTTCTGACATTGAGCGATAAAGCTCAGTTTTTATATAAAGCCACGAATTTTTATGCGCCGCAATCTGAACGTAGCATCATCTGGAACGATCCTGAGATTGCCATTGATTGGCCGAATATTGACGACATTGTGCTTTCGGCTAAAGACGAGCAAGGGTTGACTCTCTCAACAGCTGACCTTTATCGCTAAGAATATGATTGCTAATAAAAAGATTGCTGTACTAATTTGCACTTACAACGGCGAAAAATTCCTTCGCCAACAGCTCGAATCTATCGTTGCTCAAACGTATAGCAATTGGGAAATTTTTGCGTCTGACGATGGCTCTACCGATGACACCCTTGCCATCCTTGAGGAGTACCAGAGAACGTTAGGTCAGGAACGTTTCCACATTGTGAAAGGACCAGGCAAAGGGTTTGCCTGGAATTTTCTCTCTCTATTAGAGGTGAGTGGGGACGGTTTTGATTATTATGCTTTTAGCGATCAAGATGATGAATGGTTAACCACCAAGCTTGAACATAGCCTGAACAAATTGAACGCGCTAAAAGCTGACAACGAAGGTCGGCCAGCGTTGCACTGTGGCCGTACGATGTTGATCAATGAATTCAACGAATGTATTGGTTATTCACCGTTATTTGAAAAAGCGCCTTCCTTTAAAAATGCACTTATTCAAAGTATTGCTGGTGGTAATACGATGATGTTCAATGCGCCGGCCAGAAAATTAATCTGCCTCACGCCTCATGACTATAAAATCATTTCGCATGACTGGTGGATTTATATTGTGATTTCTGGCTGTGGTGGTGATGTCATTTATGATGAAAGCCCAACGATAAAGTATCGGCAGCATACAAGTAATATCATTGGTTCCAATCTTGGTTGGCGTGCCAGATTCCGCAGAATCAATGGTTTATTTGATGGGCATTTTCAAAAATGGATCCAGTGCAATCTCGATGCGTTAAATGTGATGCGCTTACCGCTTACGGATGAAAATCGCCTTATTCTCGAGACTTTTATTCGCGCCCGGTCTGCAACTTTTTTTGAACGTATCATGAAATTTCTTGAGATTAAATTATATCGCCAAACTGGTTTTGGGACGCTGGCGTTTTTCATTGCCGTAGCATTTAAAAAAATCTAGGTTCTCCGGCGAGAATTGCAGTGAGGTAAAGATAGTGGTTCAACTTGAAAATCATAGCTCATCACTATGGTCTCTTATCAGCTGTTTATACAAGAATAAGAATATCATTTTTGAAATGAGTAAAAGAGATATCATCAGTCGATATAAAGGTTCATTTGTAGGGATATTTTGGTCCTTGATAAACCCGATCTTTATGTTAACTGTATATACTTTTGTTTTTTCAGTGGTTTTTAAGGCTCGGTGGGGACACGGCGCTGCAGACGAACCCAAAACGCAGTTTGCGTTAATTCTGTTTGTTGGCATGATCATCCATGGTTTCCTGGCTGAAAATCTCATGCGCGCGCCGGGTTTGATTTTGCAACATGCCAATTATGTTAAGAAAGTCATATTCCCATTAGAAGTTCTTCCCGTGGTTACCTTATTGTCGGTACTCTTCCACACCATCATCAGTTTTGTCGTACTGCTTATTGCCTTCACAATTTTTAATGGTATACCTCACTGGACAGTGGTATTTGCCCCTTTGGTATTTTTACCAATGGTAATATTCACCGTGTCTGCCTCATGGTTCCTGTCTGCATTAGGCGTGTATATGCGTGATATTGGGCAGTTAATCGGTATCATCACTACGCTATTATTATTTTTGTCGCCTGTATTTTATCCTCTTTCTGCGCTCCCGGTAGAATTCCAACACGTCGTAATGATCAACCCATTGACTTTTATCATTGAGGAGTCAAGGAAAGTGATCATTTGGGGCGGATTGCCTGATTTCAAAGGGCTTCTTATTTACACAGCAGCTTCGCTGGTGTGCATGTGGTTGAGTTATATCTGGTTCCAGAAAACCAGAAAAGGATTTGCAGATGTCATCTGATACCAATGCCATTGTCGTAAACAATATTAGTAAGTGTTATCAGGTGTATAACAAGCCTGTACAGCGGCTCAAACAAATTCTTTTTGATAAAAAAGTTGAGCACTCAGAACGTGTTGAACGCCTTCATTACAACGAGTTTTGGGCTCTTCAGGATATAAACTTTGTTTTGCCTCGAGGTGAAACATTGGGGGTCGTCGGCAAAAACGGGTCGGGGAAATCGACGCTGTTACAAATTATTGCCGGTACCCTGACACCCACCACGGGTGCCGTTGAGATTAACGGCAGAGTGGCGGCTTTGCTTGAGTTGGGCGCCGGATTCAATAATGAATTTACAGGCCGTGAGAACGTTTATCTAAATGCATCGCTATTGGGGCTCAGTAAAGAACAGGTCGATAATAAGCTTGATGATATTCTCTCCTTTGCTGATATCGGCCATTTTATCGATTCCGCGGTACGTTCTTATTCCAGTGGTATGCTGGTTCGCCTGGCGTTTGCTATTCAGGCACAGCTTGATCCTGAGATTTTGATCGTTGATGAAGCCCTCGCGGTTGGCGATGCAAAATTCCAGGCGAAGTGCTTTAACCGACTTAAGAAATTGAAGGAAAACGGGACATCCATCCTCTTCGTTTCTCATGCAACGGAACAAATCGTCACACATTGTGACCGTGCTATTTTGCTAAACGAAGGTCTGTTGTTGACTGAAGATAAACCGAAGGTGGTTGTTAACCAGTATTTGGATCTTCTGTTTGGTAAAAACAGTAAAGCAAATAATGCTAAAGACACGAATGCCAGCGAACTCACTGATGACGTTTTGAATAGTCCAACAGAGCGCGTTGAATGGCAGGATGGATTAGCCTACGAAAACCGCATTAATTATAACCCATCAGAATATCGCTGGGGTGATAAATGCGCTGAGATAGTCGACTTCGTTATCTCTCAAGGCTCATCGTTGTACCCCGTTATCTTGAAAAGTAACGCCGACATCACCTTCAAATTCCGTGTTAAATACTCTCAAGATATCATTCGACCTATTTTTGGCTTCGCAGTTAAAACAAAAGATGGCGTGACGATTTATAACACCAATACTGAAATTCAAGATGTTCCGGTTATTGATTTTGCCCGAGCCGGGCAAGAAATGGATATTGAAGTCGTTATGCCTGTCCAGCTATACCAGGGGGATTATTTTGTCTCCGTGGGTATTGCCAGCTGTGATGCGAGTGGGAATGTAGTTCCTCACGATCGCCGTTATGATTCAATACATATTACTATCGAACCGACAACCGATTTCATTGGCCTGGTAGATTTAGGGGCGAAGATTAGCTGTGATGCAAAATGATATGAAAAATATACTAACGAATTCCTCCTTCGTGTTTAACGAAGACATCAACGTCTGGACCAAGGATGTTGTCGCGCCTTTCATGTATAGCGATGGTGATGAAGAGGAAAACTATCTTATTTCTGTATTGGATCAGACGCACGATCACAGCGTATTTTCTGAAGAACTAAAACCTTTTATCAAAGACTGGCCATCGCTGTATCATTTGTCTTCCCGTCGCTCAAACCTATTACAACCTTTCAAAAACTGGTTTAAAGGGAAACGCGTCCTTGAGATTGGCTGTGGTTGCGGCGCGGTGACACGTTTTCTGGCTGAAGCAGGTGCAACAGTACTTTCTGTCGAAGGAAGCATCCGCCGGGCGCGTATTGCGAGTAAGCGCTGCTCCGACATGGAAAACGTCACGATCGTGTGTTGCCCAAGTGATGATCTGCCGGATCTTGGTGAGTTCGATGCCGTTCTGCTTATTGGCGTACTTGAATACGCCAACATGTTCCTGGGTGAAAACGGCAACCATAAATTACTGCAAAGCTGCCGGGCACGGTTAGGTGCAGCAGGGCAGCTTTTTGTCGCGATTGAAAATAAAGTCGGTGCAAAATACCTCGCCGGGGCTAATGAAGATCACCTCGCCATACCTATGGTAGGGATTAATGATGCCTACACGACTGAATCGGTAAGAACCTACGCACGACAAGAGCTGAAAGCGTTAATTACTGAGGCTGGCTTTATTCAGCAGGATGAGTTTATTCCACTGCCGGAGTATAAATTACCGGTAACGGTCGTTTCACCGTTAGGTGTACAGAACTATTCTGCTGAACTGTCATCACTGGCCGTTGAATCGGTGGCTGCAGATGTGCAAGGCGTGCCCGATTACCATTTTTCACTTGAACAGTTTAACCATGTTGTCTGGCAAAACAATCTTGCGCCGGAGCTCTGTAACTCTTTTCTTATCGTTGCGGGGGCTGAGACTGAAGCTGATTTATACGATCACAACATTCTTGCATGGCATTATTCCGACGCGCGCTCTGAGGGCAATAACAAAGAGACACTCTTTGCTCTGAACTCTGATAATCAAATTGGTGTGCTGGCAAAAAACCTCTCAGTCAGTGATACCCAGATCGCCTCGCAGGAAAGTTTTTTACATGGTGAAAGCCTGTGGCGCGAAATTGTGCAGATCGTCAATACACGTGACTGGACCATTGACGACGTTGCGAATATTTTCAAAAAATGGCTTGCCATAATCTCCGCTACACCTGATGGAGCTATTCCTGCTACGTCGACGCTTATTTCTAACAACTACTTTGACGCATTGCCTTTCAATATCATCAAAGATGAGCAGGGTAACTATACGGTATTCGATAAAGAATGGGATGACGGTAAAAAGAGCGAGCTCGGCTTTATTGCCTGGCGCGGTGTTTTCCATTCATTATTCCGTATTAAATCGTTTGAGAATTCATCGCAGGTCGATGCAGCAACGTTCTTCACGTTGGCGTCTCAGATTCTGCAGCATATCTGGCCCGAGCTTGATTCAACAGTGTTTGAAAAATGGGCAGAGGAAGAAGCGCAATTTTCCGAGCAGGCAGGCGGCGGTGAATTCCAGTCTTTGCTTGAGGTGGCCGTGAATTCAACGATTCATTATCGGGCGAATATTAGTCAGCTTAAGCATGACAAAGCCGTGTTGCATAATGAACTCCAGGCTACTCATGTTCATGTGACAAACTTAACCAATCAAATTGATTTTCAGCAGAATCAGATTGATATCCAAACAAGTCAAATTGATATCCAGCAGAGTCAAATTGACAATCTGAAAAATCAGATAGACACACAACAAAATCTTATTGATACCCAGCTGAGTCAGTTTGTGTCGCAAGGAGATGAAATAACCTCTTTGCATGCTGCTATTTCAGGGCTGCAGGCTGAAAAAGCGCTCATCGTGAATTCTATTAGCTGGAAGGTGACCAAACCGCTTCGTTTTTCAAAACGTGTAGCGCGCGCATTGCACCGTCGGGGGCGAACTAAAGCTGCCTGGCTTAAAACCAATGCGGTTAAAGCCAACCATCTCATCAGTAATAAAAAAAATCAGCTCGGTGGCTATAAGCCATTATGCACGTGGTTATACCAGCGCTATCGTGTTTACGGATTTAAAGCATTCACCAGTAGAGTGCAGCGTGAAATGAATCCGGTGGTAACGCCTGACGCACCACAGCCATTTGGTTATCAGCAATGGATTAGCGAATGTGAGAAAATTGATTCAGAAAAGCTGGCCCTGTTTGCGTCACAGCAGTCTGGATTTGCGTCACAGCCATTAATCAGTATCGTGATGCCTTGCTACAATGCACCGGTACAATATTTACGCGAAGCCGTTGATTCACTGATCAATCAGGTTTACCCGAACTGGGAACTGTGCATTGCTGATGATGCGTCTACGGCGCAAGAGACTATCAAGGCGCTTCATGAGTTCGTTTCTCGTGATAAGCGTATTAAAGTCGTGTTCCGCGAGAAAAATGGCCATATCTCTAACGCAAGTAATTCTGCCATCGCGCTGGCGACGGGGGATTTCATTGCGTTGATGGATCAGGATGACTTATTGCCGCCTCATGCACTGCATCGGGTAGTGGAAACCATCAATGCGCATCCGGGTGTGCAACTGATTTATTCTGATGAAGATAAAATTTCTGCGGATGGCGTGCGCTGCGATCCTTACTTTAAAGCAGACTGGAACCGCGATCTTTTCCTCTCCCAGAATATGTTCTCTCATTTGGGCGTCTTCAGAAAAGAGATCATTGATAGAATTGGTGGCTTCCGTGAAGGTCTGGAAGGAAGTCAGGATTATGACCTCGTGCTGAGATGTCTCGATCACGTCAGCGAAAATCAAATCGTTCATATTCCGGAAATTCTTTACCACTGGCGAATTATTCCTGGCAGTACGGCATCTGGTGGGGATCAAAAACCTTATGCCTTCCTCGCGGGTATCAGAGCTGTTGAAGAGTATCTCCAGCGCAATAACATCCCGGCGCAGGTCATGGAAGCGAAACCCGGCATGTTGATGCTACGGGTTAAGTATGAATTGCCGGAAAACAGGCCGTTGGTCAGCATTATAATTCCTACGCGTAATGCAAAGGCGCTGGTTAAGCAATGCATTGATAGTATCCGCGAAAAAACCACCTACCCGCATTATGAAATCGTCCTGATTGATAATGGTAGTGATGAACAAGAATCACTCGATTATTTCGCAGAACTCAACGCACAGGATAACATCACCGTTATTCGCGATGACGGTAATTTCAACTTCTCGCGCCTGAATAATGTAGCCGCGCGGGAAGCGAAGGGCGAAGTACTTTGCCTGATGAACAACGATATTGAAATTATCACCCCTGACTGGCTGGATGAAATGGTGAGTCAGGCGTTGCGTCCTGAGATTGGTGCGGTCGGTGCGAAACTGCTTTATCCCAATGATACCGTTCAGCATGCAGGGGTTATTCTCGGACTCGGTGGCATAGCAGGGCATGCCCATCTGGGTATTCACCGCAATGACCCAGGCTATTTTGGACGTGCGAATCTGGTGCAAAATTTCATGGCGGTGACCGCTGCATGTCTGGTCATCCGTAAAGAAATCTATGAGCAGGTTGGCGGCTTAAATGAAAAAGATTTTGCTGTAGCGTTTAACGATGTCGATTTCTGCATTCGCGTTCATCAGGCTGGGTATCACAACTTGTGGACGCCGTTTGCAGAACTCTATCACCATGAGTCTGCCACCCGAGGGAGTGATTTGGCGCCAGAGAAAATCGAGCGTTTCAAACAAGAAATCGCTTCGATGGAAGCTCTTTATGGTGACATCCTGCCAAAGGATCCCGCTTACAATGTTAATCTTTCATTGGTACTGAGTGACGGTTTATTTGCTATTAAGAAACCGTAAATACTGTTCTGGATAGCAGATAACCTCTGCTATCCAGACTCTTAACAAGATCTTTTGGTGCGCTGATGAAATTTTTGAATATAAATAACTCGCGGTTCTATCTGCTGGTTTGTTTATTGTTAGGCATTATTTATGTCTCTAATGCGTGGTCTCCTTCTTCCTACAGTCTTGCCCTTGATGGAATAGGTGTTGATGCGCATCCCGATTTTGGGAAAGCGCGCAGTATTCGATCAGACGAATGGGTGGTACAAACCCCACTGACCCAGGCCTTAGTGAATAACGGGTTTGAAAGAATCAATACCTCTTCAATTTATAAAGAAGATCTCCGTATTAACTACGGACTGCCGATTTTCGACTGGGGAATGATATTTAAACCCACACAGTGGGGATATTTTGTTTTACCCCCCGCCTATGCTTATTCATTCTATTATTTCTCGTTGTTTGCATTTTTCTTGATTGGTTTTCAGAAGATTATAAAAATAACGGGTGTTGATGAACCCTCTGCATTCCTGATCAGTATCGCCTTTTACTTCACCGGCAGTGTGCAGTTCTGGTGGACGGTTAACGCAGCAACATTCGCTTTCTTCCCGTGGGTTTTGTATTCACTGTATAAAATAAAATCCTCACCTGTATACGGGATTGCACTTTTCTGGTTTTTAGTTTGCTGGCAGTTGGGCAATTTATACCCGCCTTTCACCTATGCACTCGCGTTGGTTGCCGTGGTGTGGATTTGGAATGTCATTGATTTACGCACGATAAGAACGCGGGATATCCTCGTCGCGGCGATAGCAGGGATCGCGGCCATGGCAGTGGTGTATCTCTATTTTTATGATTACATCCAGTTGATGAAAAATACCGTTTACCCTGGTGTCAGGAGTGAAAACGGCGGCAGCATCATCTCACTGGCGATGCTTGAATCATTACTCTTCCCGTCGATGTGGTTCGACAGGCACTATGATTTACTGGCCTGGAAAGAGATCAGCAATATTTGTCAAATCTCAACCTGGGCGACACTGCTGCCGATACTGGTGCTATTTTTCACCGATTATGGCAAAACCCGTTTGTCGTTTTCCCTGCGTCTGACGGATAAATGGTTAGTGCCGGGGCTGAGCATACTGATTATGTTGCTCTGGACCCAGCTGCCGATTCCGGCGAGCGTTGGTAAGTTTCTGGTATTGGACAAAGTGCCTGCCGTGCGTTTGATGCTGGGTTTAGGTCTGGCATTTAATATGCTCGCGGTGTTCGCCCTCGTCAGGAATGCCTTAGAATTCAGTCTGCAACGCATTGCACTTTTTACCGTGCTTTATGCCGGCGTGTTTGTTGTGATTAAAGGCGGCGTCGGCCCGGCGAGAGTGGAACTTATCACACTGCTCATCGGTGCACTGGTGCTGGGCCTGGTCTTACGATTCCGCCAAAAGGAGACATTAGGCCTCTCTGCGGTTACTGCCATTTATGCTCTGGGCGTATTCTTTGCGTTCAACCCTTTGCAGGATGCAAAATTCATCTTCCATAAGCATTATGAGACCCCAGCGACAGCTGTTTATGACAATCAGGCGAAGGAGTATGGCGTGGTCATTGCTGCCGTAGCTGGTTCAATTATCAATGGCTTAGGCTATCCTGCCGGTAACCATGTCCTGACAACGCCACAGCTTCCTTTCTGGTACAAAAAATTTCCTGAAATTGATAAAACGGAAATGAATACAGTGTTCAACCGTTATGCGCATATCCATCTTATTCCAGACAGTGATGTGATTGAGCTGAGCGCTACTGATGTGATATCTGTTCCACAACGTTGCTTTACTGCAGGTATTGATACGACATGTAAAAACGTCACCATTAAGAAATAATACTGATGAATAAAATATTATCTTTCTTTATTTGTGGTGTCGTTCAGTTTGGCCTTGATACCGCACTGTTTACAGGCCTGACATGGTTAGGGGTAAGCGTTGCACTGGCAAATATAATATCTCGAGGCTCGGCCGCATGCCTGGGATATTATATTAATGGTCGATTTACTTTTCAGCGTAAAATGGATAAGTACGTCTTTCTGAAATTTGTGGTGTACTGGGCCGGAATGACAGTGTTAAGTACAGCGTTAATCTATCTGTTTGAACATTATTTGATAACGGCTTCATCTGTAAAACTCATGGCAATGACAAAGGTTTTTGTTGAGATTCTTTTGTTTTTCGTTAGTTTTCTTATCGCAAAAATTTGGGTTTATAAAAAATGACAACCATAGTGAATGATTTTAAAATAGCGGTCGTAATCCCCTGTTATAAAGTTAAGGACCATATATTAAAAGTCATTGCAGATATTGGAGACGAAGTTTCCTTGATCTATGCCGTCGATGATAAATGCCCTGATAATTCTGGTGAATTCATTCTTAACAACTGCTCTGATAAACGTGTTCGCGTGCTCTTCAATGAAGAAAACCAGGGGGTGGGTGGTGCAGTGCTTCATGGTTACAAGGTTGGTCTGGCAGAAGGTGCCGATGTCTTTGTGAAGGTTGACGGTGACGGGCAAATGGATCCGGCTCTGATCAAACTCTTTGTCAGACCTATCCTTCGCGGAGAAGCCGATTATACCAAGGGTAACCGTTTCCACGATATCGAAGGTCTGAAACCCATGCCTAAAGTCCGTCTTTTTGGCAATGCGGTTCTCTCCTTCATGACCAAATTCTCGTCGGGTTATTATAAGACCTTTGATCCGACTAACGGTTACACTGCGATATCTGCCATTGCATTAAAGAAATTACCTTTAGATAAAATCAGTAAACGCTATTTCTTCGAGTCCGATCTGCTGTTTCGTCTTAATGTTGTCAGCGCGAAAGTCCAGGATATTCCAATGGATGCCGTGTATGGTGATGAAGTTTCAAACCTGAATATTAAAAAAATCATGATGCCTTTTCTGAAAGGCAACATTAAAAACCTTGGCAAGCGAATTTTTTATAACTACTTTTTGCGCGGTTTTTCAATAGCCTCAATCGAATTACTGTTAGGAACGCTGTTGTTCATCTTTGGGGTCATTTACGGTGCTTCGGCCTGGTATCATTCAATAGCCACAAATCTCCCGGCAACGAGCGGAACTGTCATGCTTGCGGCACTGCCTATTATTTTAGGTGTTCAATTCCTGCTCTCCTTTATCCAGGCAGACATTGAGAATCAGCCTACCGTTGCGATCACACGTTTGCTGCGCGATGAAGATGATGAACACCACAACCTGTAGCGCATCTGCTGCTATACCTTTTCTTGTGTACTGAGTTAACATATCGATTACTTGCTCTTTTAAACCCGCCGGACTCGTTCCCGGCTGGGTAACCACACCTGACAGGAGTTTTGCATGTCTAAGCAACAAATCGGCGTTGTTGGTATGGCAGTGATGGGGCGCAATCTGGCGCTTAACATTGAAAGCCGTGGCTATACCGTTTCTGTATTTAACCGTTCCCGCGACAAAACCGAAGAAGTGATTGCCGAAAACCCAGGCAAGAAGCTCGTTCCTTTCTATACCGTGCAGGAATTTGTTGAATCCTTAGAGACGCCACGCCGCATCCTGTTGATGGTGAAAGCAGGCGCCGGCACCGATGCTGCCATCGATTCTCTGAAACCGTATCTTGATAAGGGTGACATCATCATTGATGGCGGCAACACCTTCTATCACGATACTATCCGTCGTAACCGTGAACTGTCTGCCGAAGGTTTTAACTTCATCGGCACCGGTGTATCCGGTGGTGAAGAGGGCGCGCTGAAAGGTCCATCCATCATGCCGGGTGGTCAGAAAGAAGCCTATGAGCTGGTGGCGCCGATTTTGACGAAGATCGCGGCGGTAGCTGAAGATGGCGAACCTTGTGTGACCTATATCGGTGCTGACGGTGCGGGCCATTATGTGAAGATGGTTCACAACGGCATCGAATACGGCGATATGCAGCTGATTGCAGAAGCCTACTCTCTGCTGAAAGGCGGCCTGAACCTGTCAAACGAAGAGCTGGCTGACACCTTCAGCGAGTGGAATAAAGGCGAGCTGAGCAGCTACCTGATCGACATCACCAAAGACATCTTCACCAAGAAAGACGAAGAGGGTAAATACCTGGTTGATGTCATTCTGGACGAAGCGGCGAACAAAGGTACCGGTAAATGGACCAGCCAGAGCTCCCTGGATCTCGGCGAGCCGCTGTCGCTGATCACTGAATCCGTCTTTGCC
>Ga0105244_10001604_pt1 | contig 17979 bp, 17 predicted proteins | sample KBSM44metaG_FD_80423 | JGI IMG/M metagenome (GOLD analysis project Ga0105244, IMG submission 80423) | Miscanthus rhizosphere microbial communities from Kellogg Biological Station, Michigan, USA - KBS M4-4 metaG | ecosystem: Host-associated > Plants > Roots > Rhizosphere > Soil | place... | reverse complement strand
TTCGGCGCTGCGCACGCCGATGACCAGATCCTGCAAAAAATCCTGATCGATGGCTCGCGCAGCAACCAGCTGGGCGTCGCCGATTCCGCCAGCGCAGGCAGCGTCAATCAGGACCAACTGGCGGCGCGCACCGTCTATCGTCCAGGTGAAATGCTGGAGGCGGTGCCGGGGCTGGTGGTCAGCCAGCATAGCGGTGAGGGCAAAGCCAACCAGTTCTACCTGCGCGGTTTCAATCTCGATCACGGCACCGACTTGCGCACCACGGTGGATGGCATGCCGGTCAACCAGCGCAGCCACGCTCACGGCCAGGGCTGGACCGATCTGAATTTCCTGATTCCCGAACTGGCGGTGCGGCTCGATTACAAGAAAGGCCCTTACTCCGCCGAGGAAGGCGACTTCGCTTCGGCCGGCACCGCGTCCGTGCTGTATGCGAACCGCCTGACGCAAGGTGTGGCCAGCGTATCGGCGGGACAGAACGGCTACGGCCGTGCGCTGCTGGCCGATTCGGTGGAGACCTCGCGCGGCAGCCTGCTGTACGCGGTCGAGGCGACGCACAACGACGGCCCGTTCACGCGCCCGGACGATTACCAGAAACTGAATGCGGTGCTGCGCTACAGCGAGGGCTATGCCAACAACGGCTTCAATGTCAGCCTGATGGCGTACAAGGGCGACTGGAATTCCACCGACCAGATTCCGCTGCGCGCGGTGCAGGACGGGCAGCTCGGCCGCTACGACGCCATCGACAATACCGATGCCGGCAAGGCGCACCGTTACAGCCTGTCCGGTGCGTGGCGGCGCACCGCCGACGACAGCGCGTCTCGCGTGAATGCCTACATCATCGCCAATCAATTGGACCTGTGGTCCAACTTCACCTACTTCATGGAAGATCCGATGCATGGCGATCAGTTCGCGCAGCCGGACAAGCGTGTCACCAGCGGATTGAATGCGGCGCACAGCTGGCATCATCACACCGAGACCGGCAACAGTGAAACCACGGTAGGCGTGCAACTCCAGAACGACAACATCTTCAATGGCTTGTACAACACGCAGGCACGGCGGACGCTGTCGGTAACGCGGCAGGATCACATCGTCGAATCCAGTGCGGGCCTTTACATCGAGAACAGTACGCGCTGGAATGCGGCGCTGCGCACCGTGGCCGGCGCGCGCGTGGACAGTTATCGTTTCGATGTGCAAAGCGACGTGGCGGCCAATTCGGGCAAGGCCAACGATCATCTGGTCAGCCCGAGCCTGAGTGTGATCTACGGGCCGTGGCAAACGGCCGAGGTGTACGCCAACATCGGCAGCGGCTTCCATAGCAACGACGCGCGCGGTACGACCATCACCATCGATCCCAAGACCGGCATGGCGGCGGACAAAGTCACGCCGCTGGTGCGTTCGCGCGGCATGGAGCTGGGTGCGCGCACCGCGTGGCTGCCTGGCTTGCAAACCTCGCTGTCGGTGTACCGTCTGGATTTCGATTCGGAGCTTGTCTACATCGGCGACGCCGGCGTGACCGAGGCAGGCCCGCCGAGCCGCCGTTACGGCGTGGAGTTCTCCAACTACTACAAGCCGCTGAAATGGCTGTCGGTCGACCTTGACTTGGCCTACGCGCGCGCACGCTCACGCGGCGTATTAGCGGAAGGCAGTTACATCCCCGGAGCCATCGAAGGCACTGGCCAGCTGGCGGTGACAGTGGACGATGGCGGCCCATATTCCGCCTCGCTCAAGCTACGCTACTTCGGCCCACGTCCGCTCATTGAAGACAACAGCGTGCGCTCGAAAGCCAGCATGACCTTGAACGGCCGCTTCGGCTGGAGGATCCGCAAAGACCTGGCACTGGAACTGGAAGCCTTCAACATCACCAACCGCCGCGATTCGGCCATCGACTACTATTACGAGTCGCAGCTGAAGGGCGAAGCGGCGGCCGTCGCCGACGTCCACTTCCACCCCATCGAATCGCGCTCCCTGCGCGCGACGCTAATCAAAAGCTTCTAAGTGACGAATCGCCGGTCCAGGCTACGCGCGCGCACCTGCTCGACAATGTAGTCGACAAATGCGCGCACCTTGGCCGGCGCCAGCTTGCGGCTGGAATAGTAGATCGATAGCGGGCGGATCTCCCCATACCATCCCGGCAAAACCCGGACTAATTCCCCGCTGTCCAGTAGCGGCAGCACGTGTGGAAGCGGCAGCAAGGCCACGCCCAGGCCGCAGGCTGCGCTGCGTGCAATCGCCTCAGGGTCGTCGATCACGGCAATGGAGTTCACGCTGGCGACCACCTCTTCCCCGGCACCGTTTTTCAGCGTCCACGGCACCACCCGTCCCGAGCTAAACGAACGGCGCAGCAGGGCAGCGTGGTCCGGCAGATCGGATAATTGCGTGATGGCTGGATGACGCGCCAAATAGGCCGGCGCAGCCACCAGGACGGTGCACATACGCGCCAATTCGCGCGCGATGAGCCCATCGGTCAGCTCGAAACCGCCGCCTATGGCGACGTCAAAGCCTTCCCCGATCAGGTCCACCTGCCGGTTTTCGAAATACAGGTCGAGTGCGATGTCGGGATAGCGCCGCATGAACTCTTCCAGCAGCGGCAAGATGTAAATACGGCCTATAGTCGGTGCCAGCGCCACCTTCAGCGTGCCGGCCGGCTTGCCTGCGCCCTGCTGCAAGGCGGCCAGTGCATCGCCGATATCGGTCCAGGGCATGCGTACCTGGCGATGCAGGATTTCGCCTTCGGCGGTGAGACTGATGCTGCGCGTACTACGCTGGAACAGGCGCACCCCAAGGCCAGCCTCCAGGCGCGCGACGCTCTTGCTCACGGCTGCAGGCGTCAACCCGAGGCGACGGGCTGCGGCCGAGAAACTTCCCTCGTCCGCAGCGGCGACGAAGGCGTCCAGGTAAATCACAAATTCAGCGTGCATAAGGCGCAGTTCCGGAAGTACAAGCAACGCATTTTATACCAGCAGTTGAATCTCACTTTCCCCGTCTGCGGCTACCGTGGACCACTGCCGCCGCCCATACTTTGCCTTACTGACTCCCAACCACGAAAGGCAAATCATCATGAACACCACTCCATTGAACGGCAAGGTTGCATTCATCACCGGCGGCTCGCGCGGCATCGGGGCGGCTGCGGCGCGCCGGCTGGCCCACGAAGGCGCCACTGTCGCTATCGGCTACCAGGCCTCCGGCTCGGCCGCCGAAGCGCTGGCCGCGGAAATTATCGCTGCCGGGGACAAGGCCATCGCTGTGCAGGCCGACGTCACCGATGCCGCTGGGCTCACGCACGCCATCGACAGCGTGGCCAAACGTTACGGCCGGCTCGATATCCTGGTCAATAGCGCCGGCATCCTGATGTTTGCGCCGGTCGACCAGTTCACGCTGGCCGACTTCGACAGGACCGTGGCGATCAACGTACGCGGCGTATTCGTCGCGACGCAGGCAGCGGCAGCTCACATGAAGGAAGGTGGCCGCATCATCAACCTTGGCAGCACGGTTGCGCACCGCATGCCGCTTGCCGGCGGTGCTGTGTACGCGATGAGCAAATCCGCCCTGACGGGGCTGGTGAAAGGGCTGGCGCGTGACCTCGGTCCGCGCGGCATCACCGTCAACAACGTGGCGCCGGGGCCGATCGATACTGACATGAATCCAGTCGATGGCGACTTCGCTCCGGCCCAGCACGGAGTGATGGCCCTGCCGCGCCACGGCCATGCCGACGAGGTGGCGGCCATGATCGCCTACCTGGCCGGCCCGGAAACCGCCTTCGTCACCGGCGCGGATCTGCTTATCGACGGTGGTTTCGCAGCCTGAATGTAGCCCTCCGGCCTAGAACTCTTCCCACTCGTCGCCGGAGGATGCTTCTTTTACTTTCGCTGCTGCGGGTTTGGTGGCCGGCTTAGGAGCCGGCTTGGCGCGCGGCGTGACCGTGGCCAGCGCGGTTACGGTGGCTGCAGGACGCGGCGCCGGCCGCGCTGCAGGCACGTACACCGCTTGCGCGGCCTTGATCTTGAAGGCGCTGACTACTTGATCCAGCCGGTCCGCTTGGTCGCGCAGCGTGGTCGCCGCAGCGGCGGTCTGCTCCACCAGCGAGGAGTTCTGCTGCGTGGTCTGGTCCATCTCCGTCACCGCGCGATGTACCTGCGCGATGCCGTCGTTCTGCTCCTGCGTTGCGGCGCTGATTTCGCCCACGATGTCGGTCACTTGCTTGATGCTCGATACCACTTCGTGCATGGTGCTGCCGGCCTGCTCCACCAGCTTGGTGCCGGAACCGACCTTCTCTACCGAATCATCAATCAGCGCCTTGATCTCCTTGGCGGCAGCCGCCGAACGCTGCGCCAGGTTGCGCACCTCGGTCGCCACCACCGCGAAGCCGCGCCCCTGTTCACCGGCACGCGCCGCTTCCACCGCCGCATTCAGCGCCAGGATGTTGGTCTGGAAGGCGATGCCGTCGATGACCGAAATAATATCCACGATCTTGCGCGACGACTCGTTGATGGAGCCCATGGTCACCACCACCTGCTCCACCACCGAACCGCCCTGCGTAGCCACCTCGGACGCCGAACGCGCCAGCTGGTTGGCCTGGCGCGCGTTGTCGGCGTTCTGGCCGACGGTGGAGGTCAGCTGTTCCATGCTGGCCGCGGTCTGCTCCAGCGCCGCTGCTTGCGACGAGGTGCGCTGCGACAGGTCGCCAGTACCGGCCGCGATCTGCTGCGAAGCCGCGCCCACTGCGCTGGTCGACGCGCGCACGGTTTCGATCACGCCCGCGATCTGTTCCAGCAGCTTGTTGAATGCAACCGCCGTGTGGCCGATTTCGTCCATGCGTTCGACCTTGATCTGGTGCGTCAGGTCCAGCGACTGGCTCACATCCTCCAGCGTGCCGCGAATCGATTCCAGGCTGCCCTTGATGGTGGTGTACAGCTGCCACGCCAGCACGCCGGTCACCAGCACCGCCAGCACGATCACCGTCACCAGCAGGTTGAAAGCGAAGTTATAGGCTGCCAGGCTTTCGGTGCGGATGTCGTTGCTCAGCTTATTGTTGTAGGCGATATGATCGTCAAAGGCTTTTTTGACGGCAGCCGCCGACGTGGCCAGCGGCGTACCGGCTTGCAGCGTGGCGCGCACGGCGTCCATGTCGCCGGCATGTGCGCCAGCCAGGAACGGCACCAGCGCCTGGCGGTACGCCGCCATCGCCGCCTTGTCGGCTTCCAGCATCTTGCGGTCGGTGTCGTCGAAGATGTTCTGCTTCTCGTAATTTGCGACTACTTCATCGAACTTGGCGTGAGCGTCGTTGTAGGCCTTATCCAATGCGGTCTTGTCGGCCAGGTTGGAGAACACCGACAAACGATAGCCGGCCAGGCGGCTATCAGCCAGATAGCCTTTCGCCATATTCAGACCGGCGATGCTTGGCACCAGATTGTTCTGCACCAGGTCCAGCCGCTTCTGCGCGCGCGAGAGCTGGGTCAGTCCCGCAGCACCGACAAAAATCAGCGCAACCAGCGCCAACGACAAAGTTAAAATCAGCCGCTTCGTAATAGTCATTGTGACTTTTCTCATGTAAGTAGAAGGAGGTCTGGCCGTCTGTGTGGCCTGAAACCAGTATATCTTATGAGAGGCGAGTCGTCAGTGAGGAATAGCCGGCGGCAGTGGCTTCGGATTCAAGCTGCTCGATGCGCTTGTAGTCCGCGTCGGGACGATGTTCGAAGGCCTTGATGCGCAAGGCCGCCATGTGCTGGCGCAGTTGCGGGCCAGGCGACAGCAACTGCGCGCGCAAACGGATTTGCACTTCTTGCGGCACACCGTGCGCGGTGATCAGCGGCAGGCCGGGCGAAGATGCGGAATACTGCAGCACTTTGATGCCCTGCACCCGATCCGGCAGCTCGTCGCGCAGGTAGCCGAACGTGACGCAATCGATAGCGGCGATATCGGCCTCGCCTTCGCTCACCGCGCGCAGGCTGGCGACGTGGCTGCCGGTCCATTTCACCCTTCCGAAGAAGCGGCCTTCGCGCGCCAGCGGGGCGACGGCGTGACGCAGCACGTTCATGCCGCTATTGGAATGCTGGTCGTTGACGGCAGCGATGAGGCCGCGCGCATCGGCCAGCGCACCCACGCCATCGGCAGCACGGGTGACGATCACGCTGGAGTAGTTGCTGCCGTCGCAGCCTTCGACATCGAAACACGGTGTCGCCAGCAGCGTCGCCACGCCGCGCAGGAAGCTCACATACGGATAGCCGCAGGTTTGCCCAAGCAGCAGATCAGGCCTGCGCCATAAGGCCGGCAACTCCGGCTCGCGCAGCAGCTGCACTTCGTCGCGCACACCGGCACCGGCTAGCACGGCCGCCAGCAAACCTTCGTACTCCCGCTGCAAGCGCGGAGTCAGGTTATACATCGGCAGGGAGACAGTCCAGTTCATGGTATGCGGGGGTGTACGGGGGCGTCGATCGGCCGGAAGCCGCAGCGGCGCATCAGTTCTCCATATCCGTTGATGTGGAAGCCGCCGCTGCGGGCATTATAAGCTTCTCGCCGCGCCGCATATACGCGTGGCAGCAGATACCAGGGCAGCGACGGCAGGTCGTGGTGTACCAGGTGCAGGTTATTATTCAGGAACAGGATGCGGAACACCAGCCCTGCCTCATTGAGCACGATGCGCTGCTTGTGGTCTTCGGCCGGGCGATGCTCGTAATACGATCGGATCATCGCCAGCGATTGCGCTGGATAGGAAATCGCCAGCACATACCAGATGGCCGGCACGCCGAACGCAGACTGCACCCACCATAGCAAGGCCGCCAGCAGCAGCAAGTGACGCAGCCACACGCCGGCATCGCGCCAGTCGCCGTTCAGCAGGCGGCGCGCAGCACCGCCCCAGGTGGTGGCGACAGCCAGCGCAGGGCCGATGGCAAGCCGCCCCCAGAAGGTCTTGTTCAGCCAATGCAACGTGCGCAGCGGACGGCTCATGGCCGCCCATTCGGCCGGTGAGACGTAGGTGCTTTCGGCATCGAGTTCCGGCAGCGTGAGATCGAAATCGTTGTGATGGCGCAGATGGCTCTCACGATAGATCTCGTACGGATACCACACCGCCAGCGGCGCGTAGCCGAACATGCGGTTGAGCCACGGCCAGCGCGTGGGATGGCCGTGTATCAGCTCGTGCTGGAGCGACATGTACCACGCGCACCACCAGATCATGAGCAAGGTCGCGGGCACGGCGCCCAGCAGCGGCCAATAAGCCAGCGTGGCCAGCCAGCCGCCATGAATCATCACGATCAGCAGCCAGGTCGGCCACTCGCCGCGCCATGCGGCTCGCTTGCGTTCTGTCGTTACCTCGTCCGGTTGTGCGCTATCGATCCAGGCCTGCATATATCTCTCCTGCTGCCGAGTATATGCAGGCCCTGCACGGACGGGAACGAATTAAAACGCGCTTTCTTATGCAGACTTTAAACGCCGGGATCGCGCACTTTCTCGACCTGGTCGAACTCCACGTTGAACCATGCGCCGCCGATGGCCTCGGCCTTGCGGATGTAGACCGTCTGCACAATGTCGCGCGTGTTGGCGTCGATGCTGACCGGGCCGCGCACGCTGTTCCATGCCATGCCCTTCATTGCCGCCAGCAGCTTGTCGCCGTTGCTGTCACCGCCGGTCTGCTTGAGCGCCTGGTACAGCAGGTGCATGCCGTCATACGCGCCGACCGAGTGGAAGTTGGGACGCATGCCCTTGTTGGCTTTGCCGAACGCTTCGACGTAAGCCTTGTTCTCCGCAGACGGATGCGCCGCCGAGTAATGGTGGCTGCTGACCACACCCGCAGCGGCCGGGCCGATGCTGGCCATCAGGTCATCATCGAGCACGTCGCCGGTGCAGATCAGGCGAATGCCGGCAGCGGCCAGTCCGCGGTCGGTAAACTGCTTGAGCACCGCAGCGCCCTCGCCCGACGGTACGAACACGAACAGCGCGTCCGGCTTCAGGTCTTTTACCTTTGCCAGGAATGGTGCGTAATCCGGATTGCGCAGCGGCGCGCGCAAGCTGTCGATCACTTTGCCGCCCCCCTCGGTGAAGCCTTTGATGAAGACTTTTTCAGCATCCAGTCCGGGACCGTAGTCGCTGACGAAGGTTACTGCGGATTTGATCTTGTTCCTGCCGGCCCATTGCGCCATCGGCGCGGTCACCTGCGCCAGCGTGAAACCGGTGCGCACGATGTACGGCGAGCGCTGCGGAATCACCGAGGTGGCTGCAGCCATCACGATCATCGGCACCTTGGCCTGCGTGGCCACCGGCGCGGCGGCGAAGGCCAGCGGCGTCAGGCCGAAGCCGGCCAGCACCTGCACCTTGTCGCGTGAGACCAGTTCCTGCGCCAGGCGCTTGGTGACGTCAGGCGAGACGCCGCCATCATCTTTCAGAATAATCTCGACCGGGCGGCCGCCAGCCACCGCGCCGTTCTGCTGCATGTACAGCTTGACCGCGGCCTCGATCTGGCGGCCGGTGGAAGCGAACGGGCCGGACATCGGCACGATCAGGCCGACCTTCAGCGGTTCGGCCGCGTGAACAACGGACGGCAGCACGCCGGCCGACAGGGCGGCAGCGCCCAGCAGGATGTTGCGGCGTTGCTGATTGAATTCTTGTGTCATGTTGTCTCCTCTACTTTTTTATAGATCCAGCAGCAGGCTGGCGGTTTTGGAACGGGAACAGCAAGGTGTAAACAAGTCGTTGGCCGCCTGTTCGGCTTCGGTCAGATACAGGTCGCGGTGATCGGGCACGCCATCGAGCACGCGCGTCAGGCAGGTGCCGCACACGCCCTGCTCGCACGATGCGGGCACGAACACGCCTGCGTCGCTCAGCACTTTGAGCACGGTGGCGCCGGGCGGGATGGTGTAGCACTTGCCGCTGGATTTTAGCTTCACTTCAAACGCCTGGTCGCCGTCGACGTCCACCGGCGCGGCGCCGAAGTATTCGAGATGCAGCTGCTCATGCGGCCAGTCTGCAGCGGCGGCCGTGGCTTTCACATGGTCGATGAAGCCGGAAGGACCGCAAAAGTAGATGTGCGTATCGCGCGGAAGCCCGGCCAGCAGCGTTGGCAGGTCAAGCGGCTGCACGCTGTCGTGATGGAGGCGCACCTGCTGCGCGTACGACGCGTTCAGGATGCGGTCGCGGAAGGCGGTGCGCTCGGGTGAACGGGTGCAGTAGTGCAGCTCGAATTGCGCGCCTTGCGTCGACAGCGTTTCCGCCATCGCCAGCAGCGGCGTGATGCCGATGCCGCCGGCCAGCAGCACGCTGCGCGGCGCATCCACCAGCGGGAAGTGGTTACGGGGCGCGCTGATGGTGAGCGCGGCGCCGGCGCGGATCTGTTCATGCATGGCCTGCGAGCCGCCGCGCGAAGCCGGATCGCGCAGCACGCCGATCACGTAGCGGTGGCGCTCATGCGGCGGATTGCACAGCGAATACTGGCGCACCAGCCCTGGCGCTACGTGCACATCGATATGCGCGCCGGCGGTGAAAGCAGGCAGCTGCGCGCCGTCCACGCTCACCAGCTCATAACTGCAAATGCCTTCGGCCTCGTTGTCGCGCCGCTCGACGCGTACTTTCAGCAGATCGCTGCTCATGATGCCTTCTCCTGCTCCATCCATTGATCGAGGATGCGGCGCGACTGCACGCCGCCGGCGTCGATATTCAGCATCAGCAGCTTGCGGTCAGGATGGCGCAGGATGTTCTGCTGCTGCATTTCCAGCATTTCGCGGTCTTCGGAGAAGATCTTGCCCTGCCCTTCGCGGATGGTGGCGGTAAGCTCCTTGTCCTGCGGCTTGAAGTTGCGCGCCATGCCCCAGAAGTACCAGTGCGAGGTTTCCGTTTCCGGCGTGATGAAGTCCACCACGATGCTGGACGCCTTGTGCTCCGGCGCCGCGTCGTAGCCGCCCTTGCCCGCGTGCGCCACGCCGACTTCGATCATCACATGGCTCGGCGGCGTGAAGCGGCAGATCTGCCAGCGGTCCACCGGTACATCGTCCGCCAGTCCATTGCCGCGCAAGGCCGCGCGCCAGAACGGCGGCGCCATGATGTTTTCCATGAAGCGGCTGGTGATGACCTGCTCACCCTCGACACGTGTGTTGACCGGCGCTTCGTCGATCTCCTTCTGGCCGATGCTGTTGGCGTGCACGTAGGTCTCGTGCGTCAGGTCCATCAGGTTATCGATCATCAGGCGGTACTCGCAGTTGATGTGATACAGGCCGCCGCCGTAAGCCCACTCGGGATTGTCGGCCCATTCGAGATGATGGATCAGCGCCGGATCGGCCTTCTCCTTGTCGCCGGTCCAGACCCAGATAAAGCCGTAGCGCTCTTCCACCGGATAGCTGCGGATGCACGGGAATCCGCGCACGCGCTGGCCCGGCATGCTGACTACTTTGCCGTCGCAGCCCATTTCCAGGCCGTGATAACCGCACACCAGCTGCCCCTCGCGCACAAAGCCGAGCGACAGCGGCGCGCCGCGATGCGGGCAGAAGTCCTCCACCGCCGCGACCTTGCCTTCCGCGCCGCGATAGAACACGATCTTTTCGCCGCAGATGGTGCGGCCCAGTGGCTTGCCTTCGATTTCGTCCGGCGTGCACGCCACGTACCAGGTGTTCTTTGGGAACATGCTTGTCTCCTTGTGCTTTAATATTCAGTACACTGAATGTAGTACAGTACCAGCTCGAAGTAAACCAATTTAGATGCGGCACCGCACAACCGGGAACACCATGCCAGAAACCGAAAGCAAATTGATTAATCTGTACGAGCATCCAGGCCACTTGCTGCGCCGCGCGCAGCAAATCTCGGTGTCGATTTTTTACGACGAAATGGGCTCCGAGCTGACACCAGTGCAGTACGCGATGCTGCGCAATCTCGCTGCGCATCCGGGCATCGACCAGGTGTCGCTGTCGGCCACCACCGGCATCGACACCTCGACCGGCGCCACCGTGTGCGCGCGCCTTGAAGAGAAAGGCCTGCTGGAGCGCAAAGTGATACCGACCAATCGCCGTCAGCGCTCGCTGACCATCACGGCGGAAGGCGAACGCCTGCTGGAGGAATTGATCCCGGGTTCGCAGCGCCTGCGCCGCCGCATCCTCGCTCCCCTCACCGGTCCTGAGCAATTGCAGTTCATGGAACTGCTGAGCAAACTGGTACAAGAAAACAACGAACAAAGCCGCGCGCCGCTCGCGCCGCGCGATACAGTGCGCTGATCGCACAGTGGGGTATTAATCGCACACCTGTTGCGCTAGCATAGTCTTACCGGACATCCGGTGCCAGACATATAAAGACAGGAGACAAAAATGAAATTGACACAGTTGGCCGCCATCGCCATGCTGGCTGCGGCGCCTGCCGTATATGCCCAGGAAGCCGATCGCGCGACAGCCATTGCGCTCGCCGACAAGGCGGTCGCCAACATCCAGAAAAAAGGCGTGGAAGAAGCTTGCAAGGATTTTGCGGACCCCAAGGCCGGCTATATCCAGGGCGAGGTGTATGTGGTCGTCCAGGACATGCAGTGCAAGATGGTCTGCCACGCCACCATTCCACGCATGAACGGCAAGGACATGATTGAGCTGAAGGACGCCAACGGCAAGTACTTCACCAAGGACATGCGCAGTGTCGCGCAGTCCGGCAAGCCTGGCTGGGTCGATTATGTCTGGCCAAATCCGACGTCGAAGGTACTGGAGCCGAAGTCCGCTTACGTGCGCAAGGCGGATGACAAGTACATGGTCAGTGTTGGTATCTACACCAAAAAATAGATCGAGGGGGACATCATGAAATTCAGCCATATCACCGCAGCCCTTATGCTGACTGCCATCCTGCCAGCGTTCGCGCAGGATAAGCAGGAAGCCATCGCGCTGGTCGACAAGGCCGTGGTCAACATCCAGAAAAAAAGCATCGAAGATGCGTGCAAGGACTTCGCCGATCCGAAAGGCGGCTATATCCAGGGCGAGCTGTATGTGTTCGTGTACGAGGCGAATGGCTTCATGAAATGCCACGCCACCAATCCCAAGCTGAATAACAAGGACATGAACCAGCTTCGCGACGCCAACGGAAAATACTTCTCGAAAGAGATGCGCGACCTGGCGATGTCGGGCAAGACCGGCTGGGTGGATTATGTGTGGGTCAATCCAGTGAACAAACAGCTGGAGCCGAAATCCTCCTACGTGAAGAAGGTGAACGACAGCTACTTCGTCGGCGTGGGGATCTACACCAAGAAATAAAAAAGGCGCGCTAACAAAGCGCGCCTTTTAGCTTTTAGGCTACGGCGACCAGCTTATCGAGCTTGTCGCCGTCGGCCAGAAGGCTTGCGCTGTCCGAGTCGTGCACGATGCGGCCGCGATCCAGCACGATGGCGCGCTGCGTCAGCGACAGCGCCAGACGCGCATGCTGCTCCACCACGATCACCGACATGCCCTCTTCCTGCACCAGCTTGCGGATCACCCGCACCAGCTCCTGCACGATAATCGGCGCCAGGCCCTCCATCGGTTCATCCAGCAGCAGGATGCGAGGATTGGTCATCAGCGCACGCGCAATCGCCACCATCTGCTGTTCACCTCCCGACAACTGGTTGCCCATGTTGTTGCGGCGTTCGAACAGGCGCGGGAAGATCTGGTAAATCTTCTGCAGGTTCCACGGACCGGGGCGCGCCACCACCGTCAAATGCTCTTCCACCGTCAGCGACGGGAACATGTGACGCTCCTGCGGCACCCAGCCCAATCCCGAACGCGAGCGCTTGTGGGTCGACACGCGCGAGATATCGCCGCCGGCCCAGCGGATGCTGCCCTTGTGCAGGCGCGTGAGGCCCATCAGCGTCACCAGCAAACTGGTTTTGCCCACGCCGTTACGGCCCAGCAGCGCCAGCGAATCGCCCTCCTTCAAGGTGAACGACACATCTTCCAATACGATCGATTCGCCATATCCGGCGGTGACCTTATCCAACACCAGCAACTCAGTCATGCTCCGACTCCCCCAGATAAACTTCTTTGACGCGCGGGTCCGCGGCGATTTCCGCCGGCGTGCCCTCGGTCAGCACTTTGCCGCCCACCAGCACCGTGATGCGGTCGGCGAAGCGGAACACCAGGCTCATATCGTGTTCGATGAACAGCACCGTCACGTCGCGCGGCAGCTGCGCCAGCACTTCGAACAGTTCCTTGCTCTCAGCCTGCGGAATGCCGGCCGCCGGTTCGTCCAGCAGCAGGATGCGCGGCTTGGTCGCCAGCGCCAGCGCAATCTCCACCAGCCGCTGCTTACCGTAAGCCATGCTGCGCGTGATGCTGTTGGCCTGGTCGCTCAGCTTCAGGGTCGCCAGCAGCTCCATCGCTTCGTTAATGACTTCCGGATGATTGGCCACCGTCTTCCACCACACGTTCTGCAAACCACGACGCTCGCTGATGGCCAGCGCCACCGATTCCAGCACCGTCATGCCCGCGAACAGGGTGTTGAGCTGGAAGGTGCGTGTCATGCCGCAATGCACGCGGGCGTGCTGCGGCAGGTGCGTAATGTCTTCGCCGCCCAGATACACCTTGCCGCTGCTTGGGCTGAAGGCGCCGGTCAGCAGATTGATGAAGGTGGTCTTGCCGGCGCCGTTAGGGCCGATCAGCGCGTGGCGCGCGCCTGGTTCAAAGGTCAGCGACACATCGCTGTTGGCCACGAATGCGCCCCAGCGCTTGCTCAGGCCTTCGGTACGTAAAGTGATATCGCGGCTCATGGCTTCTCCTTGCGCAAGCGTTCCAGTCCACCCAAAATTCCGCCGCGCGCGAACAGCACGATCAACACCAGCAACAAACCGATATAGAACTGCCAGTAGGTCGGATTCAGGCCGGCGATGTAATCCTGCAGCAGCATGAACACCGCCGCGCCAACCAGGCCGCCGTACAGGCGTCCGGTCCCGCCCAGCACCAGAATGATCACCAGTTCAGCGGAGCGCGGGAAGCCCAGCGCATCAAGTCCGACGAACTGCGTGGTCTGCGCCAGCAGCGCGCCCGCAACGCCGGCCACCGCCGCACCGACGGTGAAGATAGCGACCAGGCGGCGATTGACGTTCACGCCCAGCGACGGCATGCGGCGCACGCCTTCACGGATGCCGATCAGGCTCAAACCAAATGGCGACTTGACCACGCGGCGCAGTACCGCGAACAGCACAAACAGCACGGCAAAGCTGTACCAGAAGGCGACGTTGCCATTCAGGTCAAACTCGAAAGTGCCGAACAGCTTGCCGACCATCATGCCGGACAGGCCGTCCACACCGCCGGTGATCGACGAGGCTTTGTTGGCCGCTTCAAACAGCATCAAGCCGATGCCCAGCGTGACCATCAGGCGCGTCAGGTCCTGGCCGCGAACGACGAGAAAGGACGTCAGCAGACCAGCAACGCCGGCAACTACAGCAGCAGCCAGCAAACCGCTCAGCGGCTCGCCCCAGCCATGCACCGCCAGCAGGCCTGCGGTGTACGCGCCCAGTCCAAAGAACGCGGCGTGGCCCAGCGAGACGATGCCTGCATAGCCGAGGATCAGATCGAGCGACACCGCAAACAGGCCGACGATCATGATCTGGCTAATCAGCACCAGATAGCCAGGGAAGGCAAAGTACGCGGCAACCGGCAGCAGCCAGAAGACGATTTCCAACGGCTGCCAGCGGTCGTGCGGCAGCTTCGGAGCAGGCAAAATGCGGGCAGCTTGGGACACAGGCTTGGTCTCCGTTTCAACAAAAGCGTTCATGCTTTCCTCCGCATCAGGCCAGCAGGGAACAGGATCAGCAGCACCACCATCAGCGCGTAGATCACAAAGGCGCCAACTTCAGGCACGTAGTATTTACCGGCGACGTCGAACACGCCGAGAATCGCAGCAGCCAGCAGCGGACCTTTGATGGTGCCGGCGCCGCCCACTGCCACCACGAGCAGGAAGTAGACCATGTATTTGACCGGGAAGGTCGGGTCAAGGCCCAGCACGTCGATACCCAGGCCGCCGCCCAGGCCGGCCAGGCCGGAGCCCAGCGCGAAGGTCAGGCTGAATACCAGGCTGACGTTGATGCCGAGGCCCGCAGCGGCGGTCTGGTTATCCACCGAGGCGCGGATCTGCGCGCCGAAACGGGTGCGCTCGATCAGCAGGCCAAGCGCCACGGTCACCAGCACCACCACGCCGATCAGGAACAAGCGATATGCGCCGACGTCGAGGCCCAGCAGCGACACCTGGCCGCGCAGCCAATCCGGTAGCACCACTGGTTGCTGGGTCGGGCCGTAGAAGTAAGTCGCGGCGGCGACGGACATGAAAGTCAGGCCGATCGAGAACAGCACCTGATCGAGGTGGGTAGCCTTGTACAGGCGGCGATACAGCAAGCGCTCCAGCACCAGCCCCACCAGCGCCGAGGCAATGAAGGCCAGCGGCAGCGTCGCCAAAAACGGCACGCCAAAACGCGACAGCAGCGACACGCTGACGTACCCGCCCAGCATCGCGAACGCGCCGTGGGCGAGGTTAATAAAGTTCATCATGCCCATCGTGACCGACAGGCCGACACTGATGAGGAACAGCAGACTGCCGTAGGCGATGCCGTCAAACAGCACGCCGGCGAAGTTGGCTAGCATGTCTGCCTCCCGTTTTGATTTGGTTTTTTCATTTTGTCTCCCACTACTTCCTGCAACTAAAACTACACTTTTTCGATAATCATCGCAATGCCCTGCCCTACGCCGATGCACATGGTGCACAGCGCGTAGCGGCCGCCGGTGCGCTGCAGCTGGTAAGTCGCGGTCGTGACCAGGCGTGCACCGCTCATGCCCAGCGGGTGGCCAAGTGCAATCGCGCCGCCGTTCGGATTGACGCGCGCATCGTCATCTTTCAGGCCCAGTTCACGCAGCACGGCCAGGCCTTGCGCGGCAAACGCTTCGTTCAATTCGATCACGTCCATCTGCTCCAGCGTCAGGCCGGTCTGGCGCAGCAGCTTTTGCACAGCAGGCACCGGGCCGATGCCCATCACACGCGGAGCGACGCCGGCGGTCGCCATGCCGACGATGCGGGCCAACGGTTTCAATCCGTACTGCTTTGCCGCTTCGCCGCTGGCGATCAGCACTGCGCAGGCGCCATCGTTGATGCCCGAGGCGTTACCGGCGGTGACCGAACCGTCGGCACGGACTACGCCTTTCAGCTTGGCCAGCGCTTCGATGGTGGTGGCGCGTGGATGCTCGTCCTGGGCAAATACAACCGGATCCCCTTTTTTTTGCGGGATCGACACCGGCACGATCTCGCGCGCAAACACGCCTTCAGCGATAGCGGTGGCGGCCTTGTTTTGGCTCGCCAGCGCAAACGCATCCTGGTCGGCGCGGTTGATACCGTAATCGGCGGCGACGTTTTCCGCCGTCTCAGGCATGGTATCGGTGCCGTAGACTTCTTTCAGCGCCTTGTTGACGAAGCGCCAGCCCATGGTGGTGTCTTCGATTTTGGCGCTGCGCGAGAACGCGCTATCGGCCTTGCCCATGACGTAAGGCGCGCGCGTCATCGACTCCACGCCGCCGGCGATAATCAGGCTGGCGTCACCGGCCTGGATGGCGCGGGCGGCAGTGCCGATGGCGTCCATGCCCGAGCCGCACAGGCGGTTGATGGTGGTGCCAGGAACTTCCTGCGGCAGGCCAGCCAGCAGCAGCGACATGCGCGCCACGTTGCGGTTATCTTCACCCGACTGGTTGGCGCAGCCGTAGAACACATCGTCCACCTGATCCCACTGCACGCCGGGGTTGCGCTCCTTCAGCGCACGCAGCGGAATCGCGCCCAGATCGTCGGCACGTACGTCTTTCAGCGCGCCGCCGTAACGGCCGATGGGGGTGCGGATCGCATCGCAGATAAATGCTTCAGTCATTTCACAGTCCTTTCAGCAGCTGCGCGCCAGTGGCGGCCTGCAGTTCTTCAAACGTCAGGCCCGGCGCCATTTCGCGCACGGCCAGGCCGTCCTGCGTCACGTCCAGCACGGCCATGTCGGTGTAGATACGATTGACGCATGCGACGCCGGTGAGCGGGTAGCTGCATGCTTCAACGATCTTGCTCTCGCCGGCCTTGGTCTGGTGCTCCATCATCACGAACACCTGCTTCGCGCCCAGCGCCAGATCCATCGCGCCGCCGACAGCCGGAATCGCATCCGGCGCGCCTGTGTGCCAGTTGGCCAGGTCGCCCTTGGCCGATACCTGGAACGCGCCCAGCACGCACACATCGAGATGGCCGCCGCGCATCATCGCGAACGAATCGGCGTGATGGAAATAGGCGCCGCCGGTCAGCAGCGTCACCGGCTGCTTGCCGGCGTTGATCAGGTCATCGTCTTCCTCGCCTTGCGCCGGCGCGGGGCCCATGCCCAGCAGGCCGTTCTCGGAATGCAGGAACACTTCGCGGTCGGTCGGCAGGTAGTTGGCCACCTTGGTCGGCAAGCCGATGCCGAGGTTGACGTACGCGCCTTCCTGAATGTCTTGCGCGACGCGGGCGGCCATCTGGTCGCGGGTATAACGATTGCTCATGCTGCTTCCTTCACCACGCGTTGTACAAAAATGCCCGGCGTGACGATCACTTCCGGGTCCAGTTCGCCCAGTGCCACCACGTCCTGCACCTGCGCGATGGTGACCTTGGCGGCCATCGCCATGATCGGGCCGAAGTTGCGCGCGGTCTTGCGATACACCAGATTGCCCCAGCGGTCGCCGCGCAGCGCCTTGATCAGCGCGAAGTCTGCGTGGATAGGCGACTCCAGCACGTAATGACGGCCGTTGATCAGGCGCGTCTCCTTGCCCTCGGCCAGCAGCGTGCCGTAGCCGGTCGGTGTGAAGAAGCCGCCGATGCCGGCGCCGGCCGCGCGTATGCGCTCGGCCAGGTTGCCTTGCGGGGTCAGTTCCAGTTCGATTTCGCCAGCGCGGTACAGCGCGTCGAAATGATGGGAGTCCGACTGGCGCGGGAACGAGCAAATGATTTTGCGCACGCGCTTGGCCTTAAGCAGCGCGGCCAGGCCGGTCTCGCCGTTGCCGGCATTGTTGTTGA
>Ga0105244_10001600_pt1 | contig 17990 bp, 19 predicted proteins | sample KBSM44metaG_FD_80423 | JGI IMG/M metagenome (GOLD analysis project Ga0105244, IMG submission 80423) | Miscanthus rhizosphere microbial communities from Kellogg Biological Station, Michigan, USA - KBS M4-4 metaG | ecosystem: Host-associated > Plants > Roots > Rhizosphere > Soil | place... | reverse complement strand
CGCGGCCGCAGCCTGCAATGAACAATGGCATGGTCACTTTTCAGTGCGATTCATAAACTGCAGCAGAAACGTTTATCGAGGCTGATTTCCAGCCTATTTTTTCATGAATGGCAATGCCAACACGCAGATGGGAATTGCGAAAATAAAGCTAAAAATCCAGTGCAGTGCTCTGATTTTACTGTTACCGACTGGATCGATGGTAAAAAAGTTCTTCTTCCAGACTCCTTTTCCACCAACCCGCATAACTAAATATTCAAGTGCCAGTTTAGAAAATGGGTACAGAAAACAGTTCACTAATGCCACAGAAGCCATAATCTGATTTCCTGGCTCTCCCGGATTAGTAATCCATGGGGAGGCGAACAAAGCCAGCATCATCAATCCAAAGCAAAAATGTATCGCGTAATTTTTAGCGTTCATTTCAATTCCTTTTATGTCCATTTCAGGCAAATTTATCCGTAACTCTCGCTAATATAATTATTTTGCTCTATCAAGCCAGCCTGACTTTGAATGAAGATCAGAGGGGTTAGTCACAAACACGTCTGTTTACTCTTGGCATATCTTTTAATCTCGTGGTGTAAAGGGGCGACAGCATTTTCCTCATTATTGTAGTGCAATGTCATTTTCTGCGGGATTGTCAGTCGAAGGGAATAAAAAAACCGCCAGGCGGCGGCTCGTCGGGTTTACCAACTTTTATTGGGACTTTTTGTGAAAGAGCCTCCGAGAACAGTGGCATCATTGGCGTTACGACAGTCTTCGGTAGCGCGTGGGTCAGAGGCTTTTCGACATTCCTCATATTTAGCTTTACGCTCCGCATCATGAGCTTTGTACCAATCCATACTCTTCGCGCCAGCATCGCAACCGGTAAGTAGGGTTGCCAGTAAACCCAGAGAAATCAGTCCTATTTTCAACACATCTTCCTTTTAATGGATTAATTCGACGGCAATTATAGCTCACCAGCGCGGTCGGGCGCACGAAGCAGAGACTGCGAAAACGAAGTTACTTTATTTTTGGTATGTCTTTTAATCTGGTTGTGTAGCGTGGCGACAGCATTTCCCTTTTCATCTGCCACGCACTATCGCGTTCTCCCTGACCTGCGAAAAATACTTTTCCTTTTCCTGATCGGTTAATACCGTCCAGCGCTGCCATTAACGCGTCTGCATTAGCACGCGGCTGCTGCTCACTGAACATGTCAAACTGCGTCATGCCTGACTGGTAAAAATCTCCCAGCATCACACCGGCTTTGGCATACCTGAAGCCATCCCGCCAGATAGTGCCAAGACCGCGAAGCGCTGAATCAATAATGTCCCGCGTATCGTTCGTTGGATAGTCGCAGATGCACGATGCAGTATTAGAATAGCGCGGCTCATCGCCGTGCCTGCCGGTGGCAACCGACACGCTGATATGGCGGCAACGCGAATTCTGCTCCCTGAGCTTTTCTGCCGCACGCGTGGCATACAGAACGATCGCCTGCTGCATATCTTCCAGTTTTGTGACCCTTTCGCCAAATGACCGCGAATTAAGAATATGTTGCTTCGGCGGCGGCGCGTCCTCAAGCGCGATGCAGGACTCGCCGTTCAGCTCACGCGTAATACGCTCAACGATAACGTCAAAATTTTTCCGTATCATGCTGACGTTGCTGTCTGCAAGCTGAAGAGCCGTTGTTATTCCCAGCTGGTTTAACCGCTTACTGATGCGCTCACCAATTCCCCAGATATCACTGACGTCTGTCAGATGCAGAAGTTTTCGCTGCCGGCTTCTGTCAGACAGATCCACGACGCCGTTCGTCTGTATCCACTTCTTCGCCGCATGGTTGGCAAGTTTGGCCAGCGTTTTCGTAGGGGCGAATCCCACACCAATGATCAGTCCGGTTTCGCGCCGGATACGCTCACGCATCTGCTGGCCGTATGTCTCAAGTGGGGTAAGGCTGCTGATTCCTGTGACATCCAGAAAACACTCGTCAATAGAGTAAACCTCCTGCCCCGCAGCCATTTCATCCAGTATGGCCATCATGCGCGCTGACATGTCGCCGTAAAGCTCGTAGTTGGAGCTGAACACGTACACGCCATTCTCCCGGAAGAATCGCTCGTTTTTAAACAGCGGAGCAGCCATCTTAATACCCATGCGCTTTGCCTCTGCTGAGCGCGCAATGACGCAGCCGTCGTTATTCGACACAACAACAATGGGTTTGCCACGCAGATCAGGTCTGAACACGCTTTCGCAGGAGGCGTAAAAGTTGTTGGCATCGGCCAGCGCAAACATAGTTAATCCCCTACTGGTCCGTTGAACCCCACTCCGGCGACATCAGTCAGAGCGTAGGCCACTACACCCCAGACAGGAAGCTCCTCGGTCACATCCAGCAGCGTTACGGTTTCGTCAGCGTCTAGTGCCTGTAGTGCAGGAACCGGATTGAGAAGCAGTCGCCTCAGTGTCAGTTCCCCGTCGAACTCAGCAACAATAAGCTGACCGTGCGCCGGTGTCAGCGCTCGATCGATGGCTAGCACGGATCCTTTGACAATTCCTGCGCCGGGACAGTCGCTTTCGCTGCGCATCAGATAAGTAGAGTAAGGGGAAAGATGCACCAGATCGCCCAGGTTCAGGCGCGTTTCAGTATAGTTCTGGGCGGGGCTCTGAAAGGCCATTTGAATCTCCATACTGACCAGCATTACTGCCTGTCTGTTAAGACCTGCGTATCCTCCACACAGACACATTCATACTCCTTCTATAAGTATAAGACGCTACAGATGGCAATGCTCACATGTATGGGTCAGTGTCCGTTATGAGCGAGGAGCGGACGTTACTAATGGCGTACTGAGTAAATCAACGGAGCAGGTCAGTCTGCTTCTGGCACAATAGAGCCTTAATGAGACTCATACGCTCATTACTTGATCTCGCCGAATCATCATCACGATGGGGCTGGAATAAAAGGTGTAGCCGAGCTGGTGAAACTTCGGGCAGGCTGGTCCCATTCTTGTTACACTCAGGGCAGGTATGATTTCATTGTTTCAGCCAGGTCAGTGCCACTACTGAAATCAGACAAAGGCTATGACCACTCAAGAGCAATACTGCTTGTCCGCCGCGACGGACTCTTACCGTCAGGCAACAGGAAGTTTGATATGTTCAGTAGTGAAGAAGAAGAGATCAATATCGTTATTGGCGAAGCCATATTTACGCTGCTTGAGGTCGACGATGTCTTCAGCGCTTATACCCTTTCCCGTCAGCTAAAACAGATGCTTGAGATGGAGACAGACACTGCCCGTCGTGAAATCATCAGAGAGGCAATCAGGCATACCAGCAGACTTCTCGCCACAGCCCTCTATTCCGGTAATTGCAGTGCTGAAATTAAGCGGTTATCGCGCGAATTTTCTTGCCAGCAGAGTATCGGCCACTGGTAGTTATCCGGCATTTTTACTCCTCCTGTTACGTTCTGCCTCACTAAGTCAGTGTAACCGGTGACTCAGCATCTGAATCGCCCTTATGGCGTTTTCACGCACACGCCGGTCCAGAGTACTTTTGCTGATCAGCTCCAGTGCCTCTATCAGTTCATCTTTCCGTACTGTGGCTTTCTGACTGAGCAGCCTGCGGGCAATGCTACCAATGAGATCAAGAACTTTTTCATTGTCATCCTCGTCCGAACTCATGAATTCTCCGCTAAACGAACAACCTTTAAATATAGCATTATGTCAGATGAGTAAGAAAACTGTGTCTGTATCGGTGATCTGATAACATCTTAAGCCCGGAAGGCTTAAGAGAGCAGTTTTCAGGCAGAGGCTCAAACATATGACCTGCTTCCCGTAAACTAACATACCACGATGCAAGCAACGTCCGCTTTTGGCACAAAGCGGACATTGAGATCTTTTTTATGATGGCAACTATAACTGAACTCCCCGGCCCGCTGGGGGCTTTTGAATCTGCCACAGTACTGACAGCGCAATGCAATCAGCCAGATCAAGCTGGCATTTTGAAAGCTCCAGGACCATGCAGGCTGAAACCGCCTGACACGCAATTTCTCTCAGGGTATCAACTCCGTGAAGTGCCGCAGGTCCCGGCTTAAATGCCCTTTCTTCGAGCATAAAAACAGTGACGTTTCAGGCTGAGCATCAGAAATGTCCAGCGTTACGACGTCACTACGTACACTATTTAGCTGTGTGGCAGGAACAAACGTAATTCCCGCACCTAAAGCAACCAGGTCCACTGCAGTACTCAAATCGCGCACACGTTTAATAAGGGATGGGATGATGCCGGAATCTGCATAGAGCTTCAGTACCGTTCCCCCGAGCCCAACGCCTTCCGGATCATCCAGAATAATCAGTGTCTCGTTCGCAAGGTGATGCATTCTTATCTCTGGCATGAAGTGGAGTGGGTGATTGTCTGCTGCCACCAGTTTGAGAGGTTGCTGTTGTATGATGCGATGAGTGATGAGCCGGTTAATGGGCATCGGTCCGCGAATAATCCCTATATCCAGCTCACCGTTCTGCAGTAAACAAAACTGTTCCCTCACGCTAAATTCTCCAGCTTCAAGAAGCACGTCAGGAAATGAAGACCTGAACGTTCTTATCGCACTCACAATCATTGATTCCAGTACCGAAGTTCCGACATAACCCAGCCTTAATACCGTACTTCCTCCACCAGCCACATGTCTCACCGTGTCTGATAACCGATTCAATTGCTGAACTGTTCGTTCTGCCTCAGCTACAACCATCTGTCCTGCAGTTGTCAGACTGACATGACGTTTATCTCTTTCAAACAACCTGACTCCCCAGCGCTGCTCAAGTGACTGTATATGCTGACTCAGAGCTGGCTGAGTGATGTTGACCTGAGATGCCGCCTTTGCGAAATGCAGCGTTCGGGCCAGTGCTAAAAATGATTCAAGCTTCCTTTTATCCATAATTTCCTGATAACAAACCTTTATTAATTAACCATCATCTTTGATTGGATGCTTATTAAATCTGAGTCTACATTCTGCTCATCAGGATGGACAGCAAATAGCGTTGTCGTTTGACCTGATCAGGGCACAGCGTCCGGGCATCACACCCAATGATTCTCTGCAAATTAAATTACGCGTATCAGGAAAATTTATGTCGGATATTGAGCAGAGCCATTCAGGCAGTCATGTTTTCGATTTAAGAAGTGCTATTGAAATCATTAAACAGTATGAGAATGAATATATTGAAACCAGCGAGCCGGTTGATCCTGCTGCTGAACTGTCAGGTGTTTACCGTTACGTAGGTGCTGGCGGCACAGTCATGCGCCCTACCCGAACCGGGCCAGCAATGATATTCAACAAAGTTAAGGGCTACGATAATTTCCGGATTTTAATAGGCCTGCTGGCCTCACGTCAGCGTGTTGCGCGTCTATTCGGGGTGCCCAAAGAAAACCTGGCAAAGCTCCTTCGTGATTCAGTGCATTCAGCGATAGCGCCTGTGGTTATTCCTGCAGAACAGGCAGTGTGTCAGGAAGTTGTCCATTTTGCTTCGGATGAAGGCTTTGATATTCGCACGCTGCTACCCGCACCGACCAACACACCTGAGGACGCCGGTCCCTATTTTACAATGGGGATGTGCTACGCAGCCGATCCGGAAACAGGCATGCATGACGTAACCATTCATCGGCTATGTGTGCAGGGCAAAGACGAAATATCAATGTACTTTGTGCCGGGACGTCACCTCGACCAGTTCCGTATCAAAGCCGAAGAAGCAGGAAAGGCTCTCCCCATCACCATCAGTATTGGCGTAGATCCGGCAATCGAAATCGGTGCCTGTTTCGAACCACCCACGACACCTCTGGGCTTTGACGAATTAGCCATCGCCGGTGGTTTGCGGGGCCGCCCGGTCGAACTGGTCCAGGGTGTTGCTGTAAACGCCAGGGCAATCGCGAATGCAGAAATCGTCATTGAAGGTGAGCTGATACCGGGTTATCGGGTTCAGGAGGACCAGCATACCCACAGCGGAAAAGCGATGCCTGAGTTCCCCGGTTACACCGGTGAAGCACAGACTGCGGTACCGGTTATAAAGGTTAAAGCTATTACCCACCGCAGAAATCCGATACTTCAGACCTGTATCGGACCAAGTGATAAACACACTAACCTCGCCGGAATACCAACCGAAGCAAGTATCCTGGATATGACAGAGAGAGCGCTTCCGGGACTGGTGAAAAATGTGCATTGTCCGTCGCCCGGAACGGGTAAATACATGGCAGTGCTGCAGATAAGAAAGCGTGGACCACATGATGAAGGCCGCCAGCGTCAGGCTGCACTGATAGCATTTTCCGCTTTTTCAGAACTTAAACACGTTTTTATCGTTGATGAGGATGTCGATATCTTTGATCTGAGCGATGTTATCTGGGCAATGACGACCCGATATCAGGGAGATGTGGATACAATTTTCATACCCGGCGTACGCTGCCACCCGCTTGACCCTTCTCAGGATCCGGCATTCAGTCATTCTGTCCGGGCACCGGGCATCACCTGCAAAACAATTTATGACTGTACAGTCCCTTATAAACTCAGGCCGCACTTTGAGCGTTCAAGATTTATGGAGGTGGATGTTAATCGTTTTATACCAGGGTTTTATGAAAATCATAGTTGAACGTTTACTGCAGAATTAATTTAAATGCCTTTAACTAATCAGATTTTTATGTAAAGGCTAACCACAAAAGGCATCTCACTCTATATAAAATCCTTTATAGACAGAGAGAAAATAACATATCCTCATTAAAGGTAAATGCTTTCTCGTGCAAAAAAATTATTTTCACTTTTATGAAATAAATTTTCGAGCGTGCTTTCATGCGGATTTATGAATCCGGCAGCCTCTAATATCGGTTTCACTTCCCACCGGGGAAGGATATTGGCCAATATATGAGAGGTAATCATGAGATTTTCAAAAACCGCATTCGTATTACTTGCGTTGTCTGCTATCACTGGCCAGGCATTTGCAAAAGACATTAAAAAATACGATTTCAAATTTAACCCCTCAGTATCTTTAGGCTATGAACAGGCGAATGTAAAAGGGCTTGGCCATCTAAAGGGACCAAATGTCAAACTTCAGATGAACTCTGACTATCCCTTCGGCGCAATGGTGTCTGCAACAGCTTTAAAAGATAAATGGGATTTAAAGCAAAATTCAGGCGGAAAGAAAAGAGACAATGTAAGCAATGGAAATCATAAAACGAATGTTGAATACTACTCTTTAATGGCTGGACCGACAATCAGGCTTAACGAGAAGGCAAGCCTGTATGCACTTGCCGGATATTCTTACAGCAGATTTAAAAACGCCGGGAAGGTCAACGCAGTCAAGAACAGAAAAAAAGGCCGGTTTGCTTATGGTGCAGGCATCACGACAACGTTTAATGATCATCTGGTCGTTACCGCAGGCTATGAAGGGTCTAAAATCAACGTTGGAGGTAAAGATAAATTTCTTAACGCTGCTGTTGTAAACATTGGCTATCAGTTCTGAAGCGGTTTAACGCCTGATTAGTGATTTTTTATAAGCGGCACCATGTGCAATGAGGCAGGTGCCGCCACTCACAATATATTTTAAGAGCGTATATTTATAAGAAAACTCAGATTAATGCTTTGAATTTTACGTTGTTTAAAACATTCAGATTTAACCATCAATAAGTGGCAATGAAAAGCAGACTTGTTAAGCTCTCAACTCCGGCAGGCCTGGTAATTCCAGTGTCTTATAGTTATTACTATCCAGAGCATTCAGATTATCCATATAACCTATCATACGATGGATGTATTCGTTTTCTTCTTTTGTAAGGGGAATTTTCAGCAGGAGCCTGACATGCAGCAGAGTAATATTTTTCAGAGCACTATCAAGAAGTTCACTCCGGGCTTCCTCAAAGTCTTCCTTTGATACGCAGAAAAGGGAACTCTCATTTTTAATAACCTCACCATTCTCATACCTCCAGCCGCCGGAAATATCAATTAAGTCTGTTTTCTCATCTATGCTGACTTCTGCGACACTAAGTCCATTCGGCCAGAGCATTGAAGCATCCTTCGAAATACTGCGTATGACGCCATTACTATCATAGGCAATCTTTAGTGTGTTTTCGCTGAACAATTTCTGGCACTCATACCATTCGTTACCATTTTCATCAAAGAGAAAAAGAACACCATGTTGCTTGTTCAAAGCCCTGTCATCAGATGATACAGGTGCCCCAGGCTTAAAATTAGTAAAATGTATCATTTTATTTTTCGTTTTCACAGCCGATTGTCCACCACGTACCAGCTCTGCCAGTCTTAATCTGTATTGTTCTGAAGACAGCCTTGTAATCTTTGCTGGTTCTTTTCAACGCATTCCACTGGGTTAAAACACTACCCGATACATCTTTTAAGTCCCTTCCTGTTTTTTCACTTTTAGCTCCCAACCGGATACCTGTTACAAATAAATTGTCTAATTCGGATAGTGTTGGCCTTTTGTTAATAATATCTGACTGTTCTTTATATTTTTGATTAAGCCATTCACTCAGCTTGCCATTCCACTTATCTCCTGAGATATCTCCTTCAGCAGTAATTTCAGTTTGTATTTCTTTAGTCTTATCTTCTTTTTTATCTTCTTTTTTATCTTTTGCTGTGCCAATCCTGATGCCCTTTTTAACCGTCAGGACACCATTAACCGTGCCACCATTCAACGACAAATATTTGCCATCCACATCTGAAAACCTTTCCTTTAGCCAGTGCGTCAGCCAGCCACGAGATGCATTTGAACCAGGATTTAATTTTTTGAAACTCTTATCGTCTTCCGCGTTTTTCCAGTGTGCTGCATATACATCACCATTGCAGTCATACAGAGCATCACCGGCATACAGATTGGCAGCATTAACGTCCATTCCCACTTTTAGCTCTTTTTTTATGGTAAGCGAACCTGAGAGCTCTCCTCCCGTCAGGGGCAGAAACGTCTGTTTAGCCTGTTGTTCACTGTATCCTTCGCCCTTCTTTATGTAACGCCCATCCCCCTGCCCGAGATTCACGGCATGACCTGAGTTATCGGCATCCGGCACCGGCAATGCGCCCCCGGGATTGCCACACATCAACCACACCTGTGCGGCGCTGTCCCACTCCACCGTTATGAATCCTCCTGTCGTTATTTCGCCGCCTTCCAGCTCTTTTTTCGCCTGAGAAAGCAAAGTGTGCGCCTCACCGCCTCTGGCAGAAAATACAGATTTCCCGGTATTTGGCTCACGCGCTTTAAACGTCAGGCGCATGCCATCCACCAGAGAGGATATTGGTGGCTGATAGCTGGCAGCATAAGCATTCGCTGAGCCAGTATCATGCGCAAAGGTCATATTTCCCTGCTGGACTGATCTGTAGACGCCCACTGAAGGAAGAAACGGCGCACCGGGTGATCGTTTGATATTGTCTGCTGTGATGCCCTTTGTCCCGGCCGTAACAGTGATTATCCAGGCACTGATACACCCCGGATCGGCTTCAGGTGTCGTCTGTTTTCCTGAGACTGCGGATGTACCAGCTTTGAGCGATAAGCTGCATATTCCCTGCCGCACACAGGGCAGCGCTTCTCCCGCGTTACCCGGGCCATTGAAAGCCATCGACGGGTCTGCGGCGTTATAAAAAGGAAGTACCGTGCCGCCAGTATCAGCGTCTCGGTAAGCGACCTGAATAATGTAGTCGTAACTGGTACCGGGCTGTTCTGGTGGGGTTACGATAAAAGTATCGCCAGGGGTGATCCCCTGTTTGAGAATGGTATCAGAGTGATCTGCTGGCAACGTGGAATAAGCTTTATCGTCTATCGTCTGCAGACAGTAAATCTCACCTGCACTCACCTTCACCTGCAGGGATGCAGGTGTCACTGGAGTGCACAACAGCCCCGCCAGACAGGTATCTGAACCCAGTACAGCGCCTGCAAGCTTTGCCAGTCCTATCATGGCGAACTTATTCGTATTCAGTAAATCGGTTTCCAGGGGAACTGCCCCCGGATAAACAATCTGACGGTCCATACATTACCTCATAAAAAAGGCCACCCGGTTGGTGGCCTTTAAAAAACATTGAATCAGGTTTGTCACTCCACTCTGACCCAGACAATTGTGCCCAGCGTTTTAATTTCAGCTATTGCTGCGTAAATCTGAGTATCACTCACCGTACCGGATGACATCATAATGTTGTCGTTTTCTGCAGCAGAATGGCCGGATACAGCAGACATCACATATTGAGGGCTGCCCTGTATGCTCTCCGGTTTTACAGACCGGTGCACGATAACAAATGCCTGGCAGGGAATTGACCAGGAGCCATAATGCCCAGCCATGCCATAGCCTGATGTGGAAATGCCATATCCTCCTGTATCACCGGGCCGCTGCGTTTCAATTATCGTGGGGGGCAGGCCTGTAAGCTCTTCAACCAGACTGATGACAGCCTGTCGCGTTCCCCGTTGCCGGAACAAACTGGTGCGGATTTTATGACGAAAAACATCATCCGCGTCCTCCCCCGTCCGTCTCAGACGGGCACCAAAAAAATCGCGGGCAGCAATGTCGAGGAAGCTGCCACTGGCAGTACTGATGCGTGTCTGAAGACGAGCATACTGGTAGAGTGAATAACCCCAGGACAGGGATGTCGCGCACGCTGACAACAGGCTGTCCAGTTTCGGTGTTTCATCACCAAACCACCCTGCGGGCAGCAGCGTTTTGAGTCGTGTAAGAATATCACTGACGTCACCCTTGCTCACTCAATGCACCTCAATTAAACCCGGCCTGATAACCTCTTTAAAGGTTGCAGGCAATTCAGTCACCCCTTTATTCAATGTTAATACGGGGACATTTGTAATCATGGGGCTTGCGTCGAAAGCCACTCTTATGAGCTTAGAGGGAGACAGTAATTGTCCGAGACAAAGCCGGGAGATATATTTTTCAATAGCACGTTTCACTAGCTCGACGACCTCGGCATGATGTTCTGGCGAGTTCGTTTTCACTACCATTGAGACATCTGCAGTAATTACCACGGGCGGAAATACGCCGAAACTTATGGTAAATCCTCTGGTTTTCTCAATCGCATCATGGGCTTTTTTAATGAATGCATCTGAGGGCTTACCTGTCCCATCGTCCACCACTGCGAAAAAATAGCCTGGCTGAGGCATACCAGCGTAAGAGACATTCTCTGTCAGGGTGAGTGAGACCCCGCTCTGCATATTAAGCAGCGCGAATTCGATGGCTTCTTTAGTTGCTTTTGAAAGCGACGAAAACCATTTAACAAAACGTGCACGAAAGGCTTCATCTGTCTCAGCATCTTTCCCTCCTGTAAACGGTTTTGCGTTCGTCACGGTATCAATGAAAGCGACAGTCCCCGCAATGACACTCACTGTACCGGTCTGGACATTACCGGCGGCGCCTGCGCGGCTGGCCCTGACAGGAACGTCAATTGAAGCCTTATTGGCAGGCAGTTCGTAGCCTTGCTGGCCAGGACGAAAAGACTTAATCGTGCTGTCACTGACAACGGTGAATGTCTGCGTGCCATCCAGGGTTCTGACCTTTGTGCCTGATGGTATCAGAGCCTGCTGCGTCGTCGTGAACCGGCTGAAGGTGACCATTCCCGATGCCTGAACTGCTGAGAGGCGTCTGAAGCTGAAATCAGCCATCCAGCTGTCCAGGTCCTCACCGGAGCAGGTTGAAGCGCGAGTTGTCACCAGCAGTCTTACGACAAGTTGCTGAAGCCAGCTCGCTATACCTGCATTGGATTCAGCCAGTGAGCGGAGAATACTGCCGATAGAAAAATCCATCAGCTTTCCCGCACGAGCCTGAATAGCGATGATCTGCTCACTGACGAGTTCAGAGAAGGATTTTATATTGAGTGATGGCATCGGTTTACCTTGTAACGTCAAAATTGAGCATTTCCGGGGCGCCTGTTGTGGTATTGGTGTAAACAAGCGACACGCTGACACCACTCTCGATGAGGGCAAGCTTCACTACAGGCGGTGGATGGCTGGCAACCGAGTCTTCAAGCAGCATCTGACCGCTGATAAGCGCTTTCCACTCGCCCGGTCTTACAGGCTCACCGATCTTTTTGCCCAGACCGGCTCCATATTCAGGGTGAAATAAGTAGTCGCCGGGATTTGTCATGAGTCGCCGCAGGATGCGCTGTTTTTCGTATTCGCTTCCGGAGGCCGGGCGAAGATCGCCCGTGGAGGAAGCATCAAGGTCTCCCCCTGTAAAATGATAAAGGTCATGCATTGATTACCCTGGCAGTGTGGCATCTAAATGTTGTTCAGGTGGCGTGGTAAAACTGCCCTGTCCTGTTTCGAGATGGGTGTGACCGTTATAAACGGTTCGGATACGGTGTACCGAGCCATAGCGACCGTCATTATCGAGAATGTCTTTTTTGACTTTCAGACTGGCATCAATCAGCACGTCACCACCTGAAAAGTGATGTGAAGGCGCGTCGTATGTGATTTTTTTGGCCGCACTTAACAGCACTTCTCCGCTGTTCAGGAATTTCAGCAGCGATCCGCTTTTGTGAAGCAGCCAGAACTCCCCGGAAGGTGGTCCTGGACAACGGTCTTCGTCGTTGTAAAACTGCCCCGCCGCCATCCCGGTGCCCATTACGCCCGAATCGAAATCGATTTGGGCTACCGCTCCGACCATTGGTCCTGCAGCGAAACCCCAGTCATTACCCACCCATGGCGAACTGAGGGGTATCCAGCCGGTTTCCTCTCCCGTTGGCTGTAGCTGGACTTTAACGGAATAACTTTTCGGATCATAGGCAGTAATAATGCCCTGCCGTGAACCGCTTTTGTTTGCAGCACTCTGGCGCGCGGTAGCCGCCATAATATTCAGCAGCGTCTTCATTGAAAGACATCCAGAGCCGGGCTGTGGTTTCTGCCTGACAACTGCATCGTGTAACCTGCTACCCAGCTCAGTGTGCGCCTGACCTGGTCACAATGGTAAACCTGATCGAAAGGGCTCCTGGTCCCCTCAATACGAACAGGCATATCAGCATTAAGCAGGTTGTCACCTGCTGTAGAACCGCTGAATGTCATTTCATGCTGAACAATCTGCTGATATACAGTCCGGGCCAGCATATTCGCAGCATCTGGAGTCAAACCATTGCGAATGATGCGGTAGACCTGTGTTTCAGCTGTCGCCTTTCCTGGCACAACACCTTTTGCCGTTGTGGGATATGACACCGTAAACTTTTTATTTTTGAGTTTTGAATTCCAGCTCATGACTTCGACGGTCACTCCCCTCGTGATAGTCAGTGCGCGTGAAAAGGACAGATCACCTGAGACATTGCACTGTGGGTACGCATTCACACCAGGCGGCTGCCAGCGGATAACGTAGCTGTCCACATCAGCGGAGGTACGTTTCGGTTCAAAATGGAGACTGTCATCCCTGACATATACAGCGAAGTTCTCAATGGCCGCCAGCGTGGTAATGAGGTCCCAGTCAGTCTGCTCGCCGGTCAGATGCGTTGTATCGATCTGAAAATATTCTCCAACTCGCTGTGTCGTAGCCGTTATTACCGGCTTCAGGTTATGACGTTGCGCCAGCATTTTGGCAATCTGTGAGCTGGTGTAATTTTTAAAGCTCTCTCCGGTGGTTCTGGCATCAATCAGCCTTGCCGTGAAATCGCGCCCTGTGGCCAGAATTTCAAAACGCGCCGGTTCGTAATGCCAGGTGTCAATATTGCCGGTGATATGCTTTTTCTCATCTACGCCAGTCTTTGTGGTGATCGAAACAAAAAGCTCAACCCGGATTGTCTTCTGTACTGCCCACCAGTTCAGCATCTGCATTGCCGCTGGGAGTGCGGAAACGGCCAGTGTTAGATCAAACGTATTCGCCCCCCTGAAAGCATTGCTCTCTATGCTGAAAGAAACAAACGGCACATCAGTGCCGTTAAGACGACAACGCCCGCTGACATAGCGGGCGCTGGAATTAATCAGGGAATTGTTAACGCTCATTGTTAACTTACCGGGCTGAAAGGGATACTCAGGGTCTGTATACCGCTGAGTTGTGGATCGTCAAGGTTATTGGCATCGGCAATACTGGTCCATAATGATGCGTCCCCGTACTGCTCTGCTGCAACCTGATAAAGGTTACCGCCTGCCAGCGTTACTGACCTCACACCATTAGCAGCCTGCCCTGAAGTAACATTTTTATTCAACCTGCTCAGTACATCCTGAAGGTGATACAAAGCAGGAATACGTGTTAACTGATCTGACTGCGCGAGCAGATTGTCTATGGCTGTAGAAACCGGATTGCCAGGCAGTAATCCGCCGAGTGAGGTTATTTTCAGCGCTGCATCTTCAAGCAGTGCCAGCTCATGCTGAATGATGTTCCGGGTAGCAATAACGGGCCTTACAACAGCCTGCACCTGCGCAACCGTAGCATGCGCAAAGTCCGTAACCTGGCCTACAGCCTGCTGCAGATTTTTTAATGACTGTGTTACTGCATCAACGTTGATGATATTCGCAAGCCCCAGGGCACGACCGATGTCACTGTCTATCAGTCCACGCATTGCATCAGTCAGGGCATCCACTTTCTCCGGCGTGCCCTCATTGCGGAGAACGGCCACTTCAATGGAATATGGGCGACGCCATATGAACTCGTAAACCGGGCTGAATGCTGTGATCACGACTGTAAAACGATAGTCATCCAGTGTCATTACTACCGGGTGCCCTGCATCCCGCATCCGCTCCAGCACACTGACGCGTTTATCCGCCTGTAAACCCGTAATAATGCCAGACCAGGTCAGTGGCTCGTACTCAGTGCCAAGCACATCAATGATGCGTCTACCGCCAATAAGCTGGTGTTGCACTGTATTCTGCCTTCCACGGATAGCAATGCTTTCTGGGACTTCATGCTCAATGAATTCGAAATCGCCCAGTATCAGTCGGCTCACCGTCGGATCGACGCCCTGTGCGAATTTCCTGAATGAATTCAGAAGTGACATAAGCTGAATGCCTTTTCGAATAATGAATCATAGAGGAAGAGAAAAGGTGACAAGATATTGCTCAATACAATAAGTCTGCCCTGAGCAGCCCGGGCAGACTTTATATAATCCGCATATTAAGACTAATGTAGAATTAAAAAACCCTAATGACACCATTGAACTCAGACTTAACTCTCAACCATAAGAGCCAGACACGCTTTTTCCATTGCATGAGTCATGGCAATGTTTACTGCATTTTCAAGCATTTCATAAGTTGCTTCGCCAGTGAAAACCTTGTTCCCGATAATGGTGATTGGCGTACCCGAATAATGAAGCTTTTTCATCAATTCTTTATTCACATTTATAATATTCTGCGTATCAGACCGGTATTTTATCCGTTGCATTCCAGCTGTTTTGAACGCCGAATAGATACGCGCATCACCAGCCATTTCGCCATATGTCATCAGAGCATGATGGAAAGCATGGAAATTTTCAGGTTGTTCGATCCAGACGGTAAGCGCCATACGTGTTACTGCGGTTGAAACTTCCGGACCATATGAAATCAGTTTGTAGGTCACGGCAAGCTGGGGATATGCCCTCAGAAGCCTTTCCAGATGACTGTCGAGTAGTCTGCATTGAATGCAGTCATAGTTGATAAAACTGATGATTTTTAGCGCAGGCTGCTCGGCCCCAACTACCGGAGAAAGAGGATCTTCCAGCAGTCTGATCTTCAATAGCGGATCAGACTGAAGCAGCTGTAAAGACTCCTCCTCCGGGGCGCTTGTTATGACCGGATAATGCTGCGTATCTATTGAAGCGATTGCAGGTACTGAGCCAAGGAGTATCAGCGATATCAGAAATTCATCAAGCATAATTTTAGTCCATAGATTTGGTCATATAATTGCAGGTGTCTGCTTTCAGAGAGAACTTGTAAAGTTACAATCAGCTAACTCAGCATGACTATTTTGGCATTCATTATTCTGCAAACCTGATCTATGGATGGAACGTTGAAATTAAGCACATAAGAACACAGGGCGCTGCCTTTAATTGCCCTGAGAAATACACACTCAGGGCAGTGAGAGGTGTCCAGCCTGACCGGGATAAACCATCAGCATTGAAGGATCGAAAGCACTGGTTGATGCAGGTGCCCTTGTCGCCTCTTTACTGATGCCGTTCATGACAGTAGCAATCAGTACCTGTCGTCCTTCATGTGTCATCAGAAGATTTACCGGCAGCTCAGTTTTATTTGATGTCACTGGTGGTGCAGGCGGATATCGGCCTGTTTTACGATAAAATTGTTCCCGCTCACGTTGGTTATCAAAATCAGACTGAGAAGGAAGCCATGGCTTGTAATTCACGCCATTAACTCCCGCATTCTGGCGGGCAAGCCGTTCACGCTCTCTCATTTCCTGACTCTGCGATACGGTACTCCCCGGATAGAGAGCCGCCAGCGTGACAGCGGAAATAAGAGCAGGCAGGCCGGTAAGCGCGGCAGCCAGACCGGTCAGCCCCGTTGTGGCGCTTCGACCAGTCAGCAGGTCAATACCCCAGCCCGCAAGCTTCAGCGGTTTCAGCAGTGCGCCTGCCGCATGTCTGATGAGCCAGAATCCGCCGCTGATACCTGCGAGACCCGTTACAGCCAGTGCAGCCTGCCCGGCAAATTTCGCCATCTCCGGATGTCTGTGTGCGATCTCTGCCATCTGTTGGAAAGAATGCGTGAGCGTATCCAGTCCCTGGGTGAATGTGTCCAGCAGGCCGCCATCTCTTCCCATTACCAGCTGCAGGTTCTCCCACTTTTTCTGGAAGTCGATTTTCTTACCGTTATAGGTGCTGCCGACCGCACCGTAAGCGTCATTAAGTCCCCGCGCTATGCCATAGGCGTCGATACGGTGATGGATGGTCTCAAGCTGTTTGTCGATGAGGTTAAACATCTTGCCGCCGGTCCGCCCGAATATCAGGGCATTCTCACGCTGCTTCTGTTCTTCTGTGTAATGATTACGGCGATAGATGGGCAGGATGACATTTTCATAATATTCAACCGGCGACTGGCTGAAGAGCTGAGCATTGACAAGCGGGTTACCACGGATACGCTTCACGCCACCCAGGCCGTTGAGCTCAATTTTGCTGGCATCCCATACGCCCATTTTCATCAGGTCGTGTGTGACCTGATTCGGCAGTTTGATAATGCCGTTTAACCGGTTGTAAGCAGTCATCAGCGCATCACCTGCTGAACTGCCCTTCAGTTCACCGATAATCGGCTCAAGCTCGGCAAACAACGCTTTATTGCTCAGACCAAACGCAGCGGTACCGGCTTTGGCCATGAACTGACGGTACTGCGTGAAATCGACATTGCCGCCGGAGGACTGGATAGCGCGGAAGGCAGCATTCATGAGTTGATTAAACCGCTCAGGGCTTTTCAGGCCGCCCGCGGTTTCGGTGAAGCGCAGCATATCCATCTGCTTCGCAACCGTGGCTTCGCGCTGGTGCTCATCCAGTCCGCGGGAGGCGAAGGTGATACGAGCCAGCACGGGGGCTGCCAGTTTTGCCGCGTGCAGCTGTTCTTGAACGGACTTCATGCCGGATTCGCTGAAGACGCCCTGCGCCTCCACCAGATATTTCAGCATGTCAGTGGCCGAGGAGCCCCGGACCCGTATGGTTTCGGCGAAACGAAGTGCTTCTTCTGTTGCCGCCTGACTCATGCCGAACTGTCTGAACTTCTCGGTCATGGTCTGGTAGCGGGCCGCCTCATCAACAAAGCCCTTCAGCATCCTGAAGCCCAGATAGCCGGTGGCCAGATTGGTCATGCCATCTGAATATGAGCCTCCGCCAGGTGGCCGGCCATTACCGCCGCCATGGCCAGAACCGCCACCACCCCATCCACCGGGAGGGACGCCGTTATTCCAGCCATGCCACCAGCCACCCTGTCCTGAAGGCGGAGGCAGTGCGAGTCTCCCGCCAGGGTTGTTGTATCCACCGCTGCCACCTGCAGCTGCGGCACCCGCGGCCAGAACGGGCAACGTCATTGCTGCACCGTAGCTGCCCGCCAGCAGTGGTACATTACGGGAGGTCCGGTTGATGCGCTGTGTCTGGTCAGCAATCTCGCGGATGGCACCGG
>Ga0105244_10001598_pt1 | contig 18002 bp, 15 predicted proteins | sample KBSM44metaG_FD_80423 | JGI IMG/M metagenome (GOLD analysis project Ga0105244, IMG submission 80423) | Miscanthus rhizosphere microbial communities from Kellogg Biological Station, Michigan, USA - KBS M4-4 metaG | ecosystem: Host-associated > Plants > Roots > Rhizosphere > Soil | place... | reverse complement strand
TGACCTCGACCGGCGGCGCGGGCACGCTGATCGCCGATGCCTTGGGCGCCAATGGTTTCGACACGCCGCCGCCAGGGGAAGCCACCGCTGCACGCTTGCGTGATCTGGACCTCGGCGACCAGGCAGTGCTTGACCGCAACCCTATCGATCTGACGCTGGCCGGGCTGCAGCCGCAGATCATGCAGGAGGCCATGCGCATCCTGCTGGAAAGCGCGGACTACGACGCGGTCATCAGTGTGGTGGGCTCATCCGGTGTCGCGCGCCCGACACTGATGGCCGATGCCATCCGTGACAGCCAGCGCGACAGCAGCAAGCCAGTGCTCGCCTATGTTAGCCCGTATGCGCCACAGGCATTGTTGCGCATCAACAGCAATCAGGGCGTCGCCTTTACTGCGCCTGAAGCCTGCGCGAGTGCATTGCTGGCACTCAAGGGCAAAGCTAGCGTTGCCCAGAACACGCCGCGAGCGCAATCAAGGCGCCTGCACCTGAGCGCCGAGGACGTTGAGCAGTTGCCCGGCGGAACCCTTGATGAGCAGCAGAGCAAAGCCCTGTTTACTTGTTTCGGCGTGCCCGTCACCCGCGAGCAGGCAGTCGCCGATGCCGACCAGGCCATCGAGGCCGCGCGGGCGCTCGGCCCGAAAGTGGTGCTAAAGGTGCTCTCTGAGCGCATCTCTCACAAGACCGAAGTCGGCGGCGTTGCGCTTGGCCTGACCGAACACAGTATCGGTCAGGCATTGGACGACATGCGACGCGTGGTCACGCAGAGGGCCGGGTTCACGCCCGAGCGCTTCCTTGTCCAGGAGATGGTCAGCGGCGGTCATGAATTGATCTTGGGCTTCCATCGTGACCCGCAACTGGGGCCGGCGTTGCTGCTGGGTATGGGCGGTGTCAGCGCCGAGCTGCTGCGCGATACCAGCATGCGATTGCTGCCGATCACGCGTAATGACGCCGACGCAATGCTGCGGGAGTTAAAGACCTTCGCGCTTCTCGACGGATATCGAGGCGCGCCGAAGGCCGATATCAACGCGTTGATCGACTGCATGCTCGCCTTCGCCGACATGGCCACCACCCTTGGAACCAGGCTGCAAGAGGCCGAGATCAACCCCTTGCGCGTGCTGGCCGAAGGGCAGGGCGTAAGGGCAGTTGATGGCCTCACACTGCTGGCCTGAGGTGCTACCTGTTCCACTGTGTGGAATAGGTGGATTGACCCTCAGACCCTCGGTTTCATAATCAAGACAGATTCATCAACGACTCATAAAAACAAGTAGGTCGCTATGAACGTACTTAATAGCACATCGAATCAACTACCTCCTCTGGGCAACTTCCTTTTTCACCGGGAGGGGCCGTCATGCCTGTCGCATTGAAAGCCATCACCCAGCCCAAAGGCGCCGAACGCGGCGAGCATGCTTCATCACTGATTCAGTTCGTCGGCGTTTCTAAATCCTTCACCGTCAAGGGCGTTGCCAAACAGGCCTCCCATAGCATTAACCTGTCGATCAAAAAGGGCGAAGTGGTCACGGTCGTTGGGCCCTCGGGATGCGGCAAGTCCACCCTGCTGAACATGGTCGCGGGTCTGTTTGCGCCCACCCAAGGCCAAGTGGTCTACAACGGCAAGGCCGTTTGCGGGGTCAATGGCCGTACCGGCTACATGACCCAAAGTGACCATTTGCTGCCTTGGCGTGACGTGGCCGGCAACATTGCCGTGCCGTTGGAAATCCAGGGCATGGCCAAGGCCGAACGGCGCGTGCGCATCCAGGAGCTGATTAAACTCGTGGGCCTTGAAGGCTTCGAAAAGTCCTACCCCAGCCAGCTCTCCGGCGGCATGCGTAAACGTGCGGCGCTAGCCCGCCTGCTGGCGTATGACCCTGAAACCCTACTGATGGACGAGCCGTTTGCGGCGCTGGATGCGCAACTGCGCATGCGCATGCAGACCGAGCTAATCCGGCTCAGTCGCCGGTTGAACAAGACCGTCATCTTTGTCACCCACGATTTGGATGAAGCCGTGGCGCTCGGCGATCGCTGCCTGATCTTCGCCGGCCGTCCCGGCACCATCGTCAAGGACGTACAGATTCCCTTGGGGGAAGAACGCAACATTCTGCAGTTGCGCAAGGACCCTCGCTATCACCAGCTCTGCGGCGAACTGTGGGACTTCATGACTCCATCTTTGAACGATGCAGCAAAGGATAACCAAGCATGAACATTTTTCTTGGACGTCTCGCGATTTTCATCGTGCTTTTCGGTGCTTGGCAACTCTCATCGGGGCCCTTGATTGATCCCTTTTTCGTCAGTTCACCCAGCGAGATCGCAGGAAAATTCTACGAGCTGGTCGTTGGTGGCAGGCTGTTTTCCCATGGTGGGATCACGGTGGTGGAAACCCTCGCAGGCTTCGTACTGGGGGCGACCGTCGGGATTGCGGTGGGATTGTTGTTGGGCCGTAACGAATTGCTGGCCAAGCTGCTCGACCCGATTCTGATCTCGATCTACAGCTTGCCAAAAGTGGCTCTGGCGCCGTTGTTCATCATGTGGTTCGGCATTGGCATCGAGATGAAGATCATCCTGACCGCCACCATCGTGTTCTTCCTGGTGTTCCTCAACACCTACAGCGGCGTGCGTGCGGTTGACCGCGAGCAGTTGGAGATCCTGCGCCTGATGGGCGCCCGCGAACATCACCTGATCACCAAAGTGGTGTTCCCCTCGGCAATCCAATGGGTGTTCACCGGCCTCAAGCTCTCGGTGCCGTATGCCCTGATCGGCGCCATCGTCGGCGAAATCATGGCCTCCAATCGCGGGCTCGGTTACCTGCTGCAAGATGCCGCCGGGCAGTTGGACACCGCCGGCGTATTCGCCGCACTGGTCGCGATTATCGCCCTGGCACTGCTGCTGCAAGCGGTTGTACGGATGGTGGAAACCCGTCTCATGCCGTGGAAAAAAGACCTGGGTGATCGTGAAGCTTCGGTTTGACCTGTTCATAACGCACAAGAAAATACAGGTGTACATATGTCTGTTAAAACACTGATTGCAAAGATGGGCCTGGTCGCTTCGCTGGTGGCCGCGAGCGCCGGCGCACATGCGCAGGACATCAAGGTTGCCCTGGGCACCGACGGCTTCGTGCACATGCCGCTGTTCGTGGCGGTGGATGGCGGCTATTTCAAGAAGCAGGGTATGAATGTCGAATTGATCAAGTTCAAGGGCGGTGGCGCCGCGACTTCGGGCCTGGCCAGTCGAACCGTGGAGTTCTGTTCGTGCGCGATCCAGAATTCGATCAACGCGAAATTGAAAGGCGCCGACCTGACGTTGCTGGGGCGGCTGGTAGGGCAGTACGCGAGCAACGTGGTCATCAGCCAGAAGAAAGCCGACCAGCTTGGCCTTACCGCACAAACGCCCATCGACGAGCGTTTGAAAGCGATGAAGGGCTTGAAGATTGCCGTCAGCGGTGCGGGTGGCAGCGCCGATTTCCTGGTGCGCTTCCTCGGTGAAAAGGGTGGCCTTTCGGCAGAGAAAGATTTCACCCTGCTTTACCTCAACAGCGCCAGCGCCATTCTGACCGCGTTCTCCCAAGGACGAATTGATGGCTTTGCATTGTCCTCGCCCACCTCGGACAGCGCGATTATCGAGCACAAAGGGTTCACGCTGTTGGACATGGCCGACGGGCAGGTCAAGGAGCTTGATGGCTACCCTTCGATTGCATTGAGCGCGCGCAAACAGTGGGCCGATGAAAACCCGAACACCGTCAAACAGTTCCTCGACGGCCTTGCGCAAGCGACCAAGCTGATCAACGAAGACCCTGAGCAAGCGATGAAACTCGTGCGTGCCCGTTTTGAAGGCACGCCGGACAATGTCTACGCGGCGGCGTGGAAGTCCAACAAACACTCGTTCCCGCAAACGCCTTATCTGAGCGAAGACGACGTGGCCCGGGCCATTGCGTTTCTCGGCAAGATTCAGGGCCAATCGATTCCTGGCAAGGCCAGCGACTACATGACCTCAGTACGCTGATACCCCTCTCAACATTGACGCACGTATCGGTCCACCGACCTCAGCCGCGTTCGGTGTGGCCGAGTACGGCCCGGAATTGCTCATGAATAATAAGAAAACAGCTGCATCCTGGGGCGTGATCGTCTCCGCCGGGCCATGGCTTGCCAGTGCACAGGCCGCGGATTTCCTGGCGGATGCCAAAGTCGACCTGGAGCTGCGCAACTTCTACATGAACCGCGACTTTCGTGATGGCAGCGGCCAATCAAAGCGCGATGAATGGGCCCAAGGCTTCATTCTTCGCGCACAGTCGGGCTACACCCCAGGATTCGTCGGCTTCGGCCTGGACGCAATCGCCATGGTCGGACTGAAACTCGACTCCAGCCCGGACCGCACCGGTACCGGCTTGCTGCCGGTTCATGATGACGGCAGGGCACCCGATGAGTATTCCAAGGCCGGGCTGACCGCAAAAATGCGCGTGTCCAAAACCGAGCTGAAGGCGGGCACCTTGATGCCCAAGCTGCCCACCCTGCAATCAAACTTCGGTCGCTTACTGCCGCAGACCTTCCGCGGCGGCATGCTCGAGTCCCGAGAGTGGGGCGGCTTGGAGCTGATAGGCGGGCACCTTGACCAAGTGACTGACCGCGATGTCACCGGCGCGCAAGGGTTGGCCATCAATAATAAGAACCGGCGCTTCAGCGGCCAGTTGGATGGCGGTGCCGTTGAGTTGGCAGGCGCTGCCTATCGTTGGAAGACGGTGCAGCTGACTTACCAGGTCGGTCGTCTGGAGGATGTCTACCAACAGCATTACCTGGGGTTCAGCAGCGCCAACGACGTCGGCGAGGGCAAGTTTAAGTCAGACCTGCGCCTGTTCATCAGTGATGATCAAGGACAGGCGCGCGCCGGGCAGATCGACAATCGCGCTTTCAGTGGGATAGCGACCTACGAATGGCGTGGCAACGCGTTCAGCCTGGGCTATCAGGCCATGAGCGGGGATTCGGCCTTTCCCTACGTCGAGGGCACCGACCCTTATCTGGTCAACTTCGTGCAGGTGGGCGATTTTGCCGAGAAGGGTGAACGCTCCTGGCAACTGCGTTATGCCCGTGACCTGGCGTCATGGGGCTTGCCGGGGCTGACCTTTATGACCCGCTATGTCAAAGGCACTGATGCACAGGTGCTGAGTATCGATTCAGGCCGCGAGCGCGAGTTGGATATCGAATTGCAGTACCGGGTACAGAGCGGACCGCTCAAGGCCCTGGACATACGCCTGCGCAACGCCGCGTATCGCTCGGACTTCTCGCGCAATGCCAACGACACGCGGGTGATCCTCAGCTACCCCATTTCCTTCCTCTGACTGGTAACCCTCATGGATGCTTTGGTAAGCCTGAAAACAGATGACGGCATCGCTGTCATCGCAATCAACAACCCGTCGGTGAACGCCTTGTCCCAGGGCGTTCGGCAGCAGCTCTCGGCTTGTCTTGCGCTGGCCGGGTCCGACCCTGCGGTGCAGGCGATTGTCATCACCTGCCAGGGCAAGACGTTTGTGGCCGGCGCCGATCTCAAGGAATTCGACCAGCCCCTGATGGAGCCCCATCTTCCGGACGTTCTGAGCACTATCGAAAACAGCCAGAAACCCGTGATCGCGGCCTTGCATGGTTCGGTACTCGGTGGCGGCCTCGAGTTGGCGCTGGCGTGTCACGTGCGTATTGCCGACGAACACACAGTGTTGGGCTTGCCGGAGGTCAGCCTGGGATTGATACCTGGCGCTGGAGGCACGCAGCGGCTGGTTCGCCTCTGTGGGCCGCTGGTTGCCGTTGATGTGGTGATTGGCGGGCAGCGCCTGTCGGCGACGCAGGCTCAGGCCGTCGGGCTGGTCGACCACTGTGTGGCCGACGACCTGCCAGGTGCAGCCATCGAACACGCCAGGCGCTTTATCCTTACCCATCCTTTTTGGGAGCGCACGCGGGATCGGTTGATGCCCGCCCACAACAGCGCTGAATTCGAAACGAAAGTCACTGCGGTGATGAAGAAGCTGGCTGGGCAAGAAGCGCCCCAGGCCGCGCTCAAGGCCATCAATGCGGCGCTGACCGAGTCGTTTGACGCCGGCATGGCGCTGGAGCGCGAACTGTTTGTCGAACGGCGGCAATCGGCCCAGGCCAAGGCCTTGCGGCATCTGTTTTTCGCCGAGCGAGCCCTGGCGGGGCGCACGCGCACGCTGGCCGCCAACGGCCAGGGACGTGGGATTGAAAAGGTCGCGGTGATCGGTTCTGGCACTATGGGCAGCGGAATTGCTATCTGTGTAGCCAATGCAGGTGTTGCTGTGAGCCTGATCGATGTACAGGACGCAGCGCTGCAGCGCGGCGTAAAGCACATTGATGACTATTACCGCGATGCGTTACTTAAGGGCCGTATGGATGAGCACGCCTGTCAGGAACGCCGGGCATTGATCTCGCCATCGACGTCAATGGACGCTGTGGTGGACGCCGACCTGGTCATCGAAGCTGTTTTCGAAGACATGGAAGTCAAGCGCGAGGTCTTTCGTCAGTTGGACACCTTGTGTAAGCCGGATGCCATTCTGGCGACCAACACCTCGTATCTGGATGTCGAAGCCATCGCCGATTGCACCCGTCGCCCGCAACAGGTATTGGGGATGCACTTTTTCAGCCCGGCGCCGGTGATGAAACTCCTGGAAGTGGTGCGCACGACCCAAACCGATAGGTCTGTGCTGGCTGCCGTGCTTGGTTTGGCGCTGCGGCTGGGCAAAGTGGCGGTCACCGTGGGGGTATGCGACGGCTTTGTCGGGAATCGGCTATTGGCGGCGCGCGAGCGCGAGGCCATGTTCCTGCTGGAGGAGGGGGCGTCGCCCGAAGCGGTCGACCGAGTGATGCGTGCGTTCGGCTTTCCTATTGGCCCCTTTGAATTGCGGGACATGGCTGGCGTGGACGTCGCCTGGCGTAACCGTCAGGGGCGTTTGTCGCAGTTGAGCGAGCGTGAGAAACGCTGCGATTGGGTCGATACGTTGTATGCCGCAGGTCGGCTCGGGCAAAAGGCTGGCCTCGGGTTCTATCGCTACGCGTCAGGCAGCCGCCAAGCGTTGCCGGACCCTTGGCTGGCAGAATTGTTGGCGGATCATCGACAACAATGGAGCATCACCCCCCGCAGCATCGCCGATCAGGAAATTGAAGAGCGCTGTTTGTTTGCGATGGTCAACGAGGCCGCCTGGTTGGTCGACCACGATATCGTCGCTCACCCTGCTGACATCGATCTGGTGTGGATTCATGGCTATGGCTTCCCGCGTGACAAAGGCGGGTTGACCTACTATGCCGACCAGATAGGACTAGGCTCTGTGGCGAAGACCCTCAAGCGCTACAACCGTGAGGGTAAGGCGCTTTCAACGTTCATGGCTCGCCAGAAGACGTTCCACGGCAACTGACGAGCAACCCCGGCGGCTTAATCAGCCTGCCGGGGCCTTGGTGTATCAGGCTTCCTTTACCACGTAGCGCAAAATCAACGTCAACACCGTGGCGACACACAGCATGGCCGCCATCGCAATGAGCCCGGCATTGAATGAGTGTGTGACGTCCTTGAGCCAGCCCACTGCATACGGTCCCACCAGGCCGCCAAGGCTGCCCACCGCGTTAATGAACGCAATGCCACCCGCCGCTGCCTGCTTGCTCAAGAACGTCGCCGGAATGCTGTAGAAGCAGGTGCGCACCGAGCTTAAGCCAATCAACGCGACCGTCAGGCCAATCAGCGCCGGAATCAGGTCGCTGTAGACCACCGAGAAGATAAAACCGGCCGCCCCCGTGGCGCAGGTGATCGCCAAGTGCAGGACATAACGACGCTTGCGCGCTAGCACTTTGGCCCACAGCAGCATGGCGACACTGGCGATCAGATAGGGAATCGCCGACACCCAGCCGATTTGAGTGGTGGTCAGTGAATGGGTTTTGAGGATTTGCGGCAACCAGACGCCGATGCCAAGGATCCCAATGATGTAGCTGAACAGAATGGCCGCCAGCAGCCACACGCGCACGTCGTTGATTGACTCGCGAAAGCTGTGGGAGCCCTTCGATTCGTGCTCGGCATTGAGGGCCGATTGCAACGCGTGACGCTCGTCCACGGTCAGCCATTTTGCGTCAGCGGGCCGGTCGGCCAGCATGTTCAGGCACATCACACCCAGTACGCAGGCTGGTAAGCCTTGCAGCACCAGCAGCCACTGCCAGCCGTGGAAACCCCAGATGCCATCCATTGCCAGCATGGCAGCCGAGAGCGGCCCGCCGAGAACCGAAGACACAGGGATGGCGAACAGAAACCAGGCCATTACCCGCGTTCGATACTGGATGGGAAACCACAACGACAGGAAGAAGATGACGCCGGGGAAAAAGCCGGCTTCGGCGATGCCGGCCAGCAGGCGGATGACCGAATAACTGACAGGCCCTTGCGCCAACGCTGTGGACGCCGAAAACAGCCCCCACGTAATCATGATCCTGGCCAGCCATCGGCGCGCACCGAAGCGGTAAAGCGCCAGGTTGCTGGGCACCTCGAACAGGCAATAACCGACGTAAAAGATGCCGGCCGCAAAACCGAACTGGGACGCGGTGAGCCCCAAATCGTCGTTCATTGTCAACGATGCGAACCCGACATTGGTTCGGTCCAGATAGTTGAAGAAATACGCGATGGCCAGCAACGGGATCAAGCGTATCGCGGCTTTGCGACAAGCGCTGGACTCCAGTGCCTCCTGGGGCGTGACTTGAGCGGCGGTGAGTGTATTCATGGGGCTCCATTATTGTTGTATTCAGGAGCGTGGAAGCATATGGGCGGCGTTCTGGTTCGCGCCCAGACCTTTAAACCATAGGTGTCCATAACGGCAGGGCATGGGACTTGGAGGGGATCCATGCAGGGTAGGGCCATGCCCGACAGGCATCGAACACCATGAGATATCGGTATTGGTTATTTTCTTCCCGGTGCATAAATCTGAGTGTTCACACCCATAATAAAAAGGCTCATCCAATGCACTACACTCGCGTCATGCAATCCTTAATCGTCGCTGGCCTCGTAGCCTATAGCCTGCCGGGAAATGCCGATGATTCGGTACGTACACTGGTGGCCGAGAAGGGCAACGTCCATATCGAAGCGCTGGACCAGGGCAAGGGCCATGTGATCGTGATCCTGCCCTCTAAGGGGCGCGGCGCAAACGATTATGACGAGGTCGCCCGCTACTTGGCCGCTGACGGCTATCGCGTGATCCGCCCAGAACCACGCGGGGTCAAGGGCAGCAAGGGACCCATGGATACACCGACGCTGCATGACTTCGCCGCCGATGTCGCGCTGGTGATGGACAAGGCCAAGACAGGGCCTTCGGTGGTGGTCGGGCATGCCTGGGGCAGCCAGCCCGCGCGTGTGCTCGCGGTGGATCGCCCAGATCTGGTCAACGGTATCGTGCTGGCGGCTGCATCGATTGGAAAGTTGCCCGCAGGCTCATCCGAAAAGCCCTATGGCCGCATGGTCGAGGCGATCAAAGGTGCGGGTAATTATTCGCTGCCTGAAGCCAAGCGTATCGACTATCTGAAAGAGGCATTTTTCGCGCCCGGAAATGACCCGCGTGCGTGGCTGACCGGCTGGTACGACAAGACCCATCAGGCCCAGGACCATGCGCGGGATAGCACGCCTGTGGAGCTTTATTGGTCAGCCGGCAAAACCGTACCGATTCTTGACCTGCAAGGACAGCATGACGCAGTGGTGATCCCGAATATTCTTAAATCGATGCTTGGCGATAGGGTCGAACACAAGACCATTGCCAATGCCGGGCATGCCATGGCGCCGGAGCAGCCTCGTGAAATGGCAGACGCCATCGCCGAATTCGCTCAGCGTGTGTACGCGGCCAAGTGATCAACTGACGGCGTATAGCCTGACAAAAAAATGCTCCGAATCGTTGGATTCGGAGCATCACCCATCATGTTCTATCTCTCTTACTTCGCGTACTGCGCCTTGGCAAATGTGGCGATTGCATCCGCCATTGCCTTGGGTTGTTCCGGGGCCATAGCGTGTCCGGCATTTTTCAGCACCACCACCTGGACTCGGTCACCGAGCATGCTTTTCAGCACACCTGAGAAACGCTTGGGTGCGACGGTGTCCGCATCACCTTGCAGGTCGAGAATCGGCGCACTGCCGGCGACGAAGTAGTCGTCCACCGGGGTAATGTTGCGCGCATGGCCTTCGGCATCGTGGGTCGCCTGGTGCCAGCCGCCCAGCCAGACCTTGGGGTCGTTGCCGGGGGCAAAAAATGCCTTGCGCAGATAGACAAGGCGTTGTTCTTCGGAAAGCGACATATCGCCCGCGCCGTCGATGGCCTGACGCATTTCTGCGTTGATGGGCTTTTCAGTGGAGCCTGGCGGAACCTTGCCAGCAGACGCAGCAGCCATGACCACGCCGCGCACCAAGTCGGGACGATCCGCCGCGAGCATGCGCGCCGCGAAATTGCCCCAAGCATGACCGACCACCACGATGGGGCCTTTATTTTCATGCTCGACCACCGCCGCGACATCACGGGCAAAGTCGTGCACGGTAAGGTTTTCCATCGGCCCTTTGCTTTGCCCTATGCCCCGTGGCTCCGGCCTGACCACACGGAATCCGTCGGCCTGGAGATAATCGGCGACCTGATCATAATCGCGACCCGAGCGACCCAGCGAGGGCAACATCACAATCACCGGCCCGGTACCTTGGGCATTGACCTCGATTTGTACATTGTCGTAGCGAACCAGCTCTTGCTTCAGTGGAGCACCAGCGGCCATCGCAACGGCAGAAGCCAGGCCAAAGGTGGCTCCGAGTAGAAGACGCGAGACTATTTTCATTATTTGGACTCCTGGGTATTCGCGTTTTTCGCGGGCTCAAGGCCGCTCTCTTCAAGCAGTTGGCGTGCCGCTGGACTGTTGAGAAAGGCAATGAATTCACGCGCAGGCACCGCATTTTGGGTTTGGTGTGCAACGGTGGCGCAGAACCGGCTGACTTTCTGCACGGCTTCGGGCAGCGCGCCCAGGTAGTCGACTCCGGGCGTGACCTTCAACTCGCTGATTTGCTGCATTCCGATGTCCGCATCGCCCCTGGCCAGAGCTGTGCCTACCAGTTCCTTGCCGGCGATTTCAACGGTCTTGTTTTTGACCTGATCGCTGATACCCAAACGCTGGAACAGCTCGGTGCGGATGTACACGCCACTTGCGCCCTGGGAATAAGCGATTTTGTCAGCGTTCAGCAAGGCTGCTTTCAACGCCGCGACGCTTGAGACATCTGGCTTCGGTTTACCGTGAGGTACACCCACACCGATACGTGAATCCGCGATTTCGCGGCGGGTCGTCATGTCGAAGGCACCGGTGGCCGAGAGCAGTTCCAGGGTTTCGTCGGCCATGATCGCCAGGTCCATCGGCTCTTTATGCCGGATGCGCTCTGGAATGGATTCAGGTGAGGTGCCCATCGAAGGCCCCCAACTGAAACTCAGGGTGTTGCCGCTGGCTTTTTCATAAGCCGGTTGAAGGTGTTCCATGGCGCCGCGGAGTGCGCCGCTGGCAATGACCTTCAGCTCGGCCGCTTCGCCTAACTGAGAGAATCCGAGCAAGCTGACCAAGCCGGTGGTTACTAACATAGGGGCAGATCTTGTTTTTTTCATGGTGCTACCTTCTCTACTGGACGCTCGTTTCAAGCGCCGCGGGTGTTGACGAACAACGCATAAACTGAAGTGGTTGAGGCCATCAGCAGGCGATTGCCGCGTGGGCCGCCGAAGCACAAATTGGCGCAGCGCTCCGGCAAGTCGATATGCCCGATGGCGGAGCCATCGGGAGCGAAGACGCGCACGCCATCCATGCCTGGCTCCGGTGCAGCCCATCCGCACCAGAGGTTACCGTCCACGTCCACGCGCAGCCCATCCGGCAACCCGCTGCCGGCATCAATCAGCACGCGCCTTTGGCTGAGGCAACCTTGGCTATCGACGATGTAGGCCACGATCCGCCGCGGACGCGCCCGGGATTCCACCAAGTAAAGGGTTTTTTCGTCTGGGGAGAAGGCGAGGCCGTTGGGGCCTTCGAGGTCTTCAGCGACACAGTGCAGCGTGCCATCCGCATCGAGGCGATAAAGGTTGGCCGGCAGTTCCGGCGTACCTTGACGGCCCATGTAGTCGCTGATCAGGCCAAAAGGCGGATCAGTGAACCAGATGCTGTCGTCAGACCTCACCACAATGTCATTCGGCGAATTCAGCGGTTTTCCCATGAAGCTATCGGCCAGCACCGTGATGCTGCCGTCGTACTCGGTGCGGGTCACCCGCCGCCCGCCGTGTTCGCATACCAGCAAGCGGCCTTGACGGTCGCGCGTCATGCCATTGGCCTGGTTGGCGGGCTGGCGAAACACGCCCAGCATGCCGGTGGCCTCGTCCCAGCGCATGATGCGATCGTTGGGCAAGTCGGTGAACAGCAGGAAGCGTCCGTCGGCAAACCAGGCAGGGCCTTCTGCCCAGCGCAGACCACCGCCAAGATGCTCGACCTTGGCATGGGCAATACGGTAACGCGCAAATCGAGGGTCCAGTTCACGCACCCTTGGGTCGGGCACGCGCAGGCTGGGAGTCCAGGTGATCTCGTTCATCTTGTCACTCCGCAAGGGGCAGACGTCAGGTGTAAAGGCATGCCGGGTTATCGATCAGGACCGCCTGCTGCAGGGCAGGGCTGGCGCACACCTGGTGAATGAAGGCGAGAAGCTCGGCGTCATCCGGCACCGGCCCTTTGATGTTCGGATGCGGCCAATCCGACCCCCAGATGGCACGCTCCGGTGCGCACTCAAGTAGCGCACGAACCTGGTCCAGCGCCTGCGGCCAGGGGCCTGGCTGACCTTGCATGGCGCGGTCGACGCCCGACAGTTTGATCCAGCGATTGGAATGGCCCAGCTCAGCGCGCAGTTGGCTCATCAACAACGGATCAACAGGCTGAGTGAGGTCCGGACGCGCCATATGATCGATGACCAACGGCGTCTTCAGGTCTCGCCAGGCTTGTAGAAAAGGCAGTAGCGTAGGTAATTCGCCATGCACCAGTACATGCCATCCAAACGGGCCGACTCGCTCAGCCAGAGCGCGCAGTTTTTCAGGATCACGTGCGCCAGGCAGGTGGCCCATCAAATTGAAACGGATACCGCGTAGGCCCCCGTCATGCAGGGCCTGTAACTGCGCGTCGGTGGTGGTTTCATCAATGATGCCGACACCGCGGTACGCACCTTGGCTGCTGGCAATCGCTTCCAGAATGGCAGAATGATCGGTGCCATACGGCGCGGCCTGTACCAGCACGCCGTGGCGGATGCCCAGCCTACGATGCAGTGCCAGCAACTTGGTAAAAGGCGCCGGTTCAGGTGTATAGGCTGCATCGGCTGGAAGAGGGAACTGAGCCCAGGGGCCGTAGATATGGGTGTGGCAATCCCACGCGCCCTCAGGATTGGATAAAATCGGCATGTTGGCTCCGAAAGTTTGCTCAGATGCACTGCCAACCAGGCCGATACCGGCTGCAGCGATCAGGCTGCGTTTAATGAACAGACGGCGTGCCGCCTGAACGAAAGATAGATCGTCCATGTTCGACTCTGATTGGTTAGGTGGGCAGGGCTGCAATCTGTGCAGCCTTTGCAGTTGCTTAGTCGCAACGCGCGGTCATGCCGCCATCGACGATGATTTCGGTGCCGGTCACAAAGCGCGATTCATCGCTGGCCAGGTACAACGCCGCGTAAGCCGTGTCGCGTCCATCGCCCATGAACCCGAGGGGAATGCGAGCCAGGCGGGTGTCGAGTAATTTGCTCACATCACCACCGGTACGTTGTCCGGCCAGGCGGACCTCTACCATCGGCGTATGCAACTGCCCGGGCACCACGGTGTTCACACGGATGCCCTTGGGCGCGTACTCCACGGCGGTCACACGCGACAACTGGATTATCCCGGCTTTGCTGGCCGCGTAGGCCACTTGGGCCGAGCCTGTCCAGCGAATGCCAGACGTTGAGGCGGTGTTAATGATCGAACCGCTACCCTGGGCTTCCATCAGCGGCAGCACGTGCTTACAGGTCAGGAAGACGCTGCCGAGGTTAAGAGCAACCTGGGCATCAAACTTTTCTTCAGTCAAGGCAACGGCACCGCCCGCTGCCGAGCCGCCGACGTTGTTCACAAGAATATCAACCGTTCCATAGGTTTCTTTGCAGGCAGCAACCATTGCGGCGACGGCCTGGGTGTTGGTGACGTCGCAGGCAAAAGGTGTGACTTCCCCGCCCGCATCGCGGATGCGCTGCAGCGTTTCCTCCATGGCTCCGAGATCACGATCGACCGCGAACACCTTGGCACCGGCCATGGCGAATAACACCGCGACTGCTCGGCCGTTGCCCCAGCCACTGCCAACACAACCGGCACCGGTGACGATAGCGATCTTGCCTTTGAGACGGTCGCTTTTTGGAAGAGTATCGGTCATGTACATATCCTCAGTTCAATGTAGTCGGCAGTTCGGCAGTGGCGCCGGCGGGCGGGGGCACTTCGAATACCTTGATGGTCATGGAGATCAGGCTGTAGTAGCCCGCGATGCCGACCAGGTCGACAGCCGCATCGGTGCCCAACAGCGCGGTGAATTCGGCGTACAGGTCGTCGCTGATTGCACGCTGGGCATGCAGTTCGCGAATGAAGCGGTAAACCAGCGCTTCATCGGCGTTTTCGAACGCTGGCGGCAGGTCATCGCGAATGGCATCAATGATCTGCGGCGCCAAACCCGCCTCCAGCGCGAACGGCTTATGGGCGGCCCATTCGTATTCGGCGAGCCAGTGGCGCCCCATCATCAGGATGGCCAACTCGGACAGGCGCGGATCCAGACAGGTGTCATAGCGGCAGTAGCGGCCCAACGCCTGGGCGCACTCGGCCAGTTCAGGCCGATGCAGCCAGATGGCCAAGGGGCCTCGCACGCCTTTGCGCGGGCCGTTGGCGATGCGCTCGTAGACCGGGCGCTGCGCATCGCTGAGGTTGTTCGGGTCGATAGGGGGCAGACGATTCATGGAGCTTTCCTGTCAGGGACGCGGTGACTGAATATGAGGTTTGTGCGCCGGCTCGATGGGCAACTCGGCCGACTGGGCTTCCACCGGCGGGCGCAGCAAGCTGCGGCTCGGTTTACGGCCAGTTTCGCGCTCGAAGTCTTCAGGGTTGAAGGCGCCTTCCCAGCGGGCGATGGCGAACACCGCGACGGTGTTGCCGACGATATTGGTCAGCGCGGTGGCGGTAGCCATGATGCGGTCGATACCAAAAAGAAGCCCGAGGCCACTCAAGGGCAGGGTTTGCACCGATTGCAAGGTCGCGGCCAGTTTGATGAAGGCGCCGCCCGCCACTGTGGTGCCGCCCTTGGAGGTGATACTCAGGATGGCCAGCAGACCCAATTGCTGCATCAGCGAGAACGGTGTGTCGGTGGCCTGGGCGATGAAGCCGATGGCAATCGCCATGTAGATCGCGGTGCCGTCGAGGTTGAAGCTATAACCTGCTGGAAGCACAAAACCGACCACCACTTCATCGCAACCGCTGCGCTTGAGCTTTTCGATCAGACGTGGGAATACCACTTCGCCGGAGGCGGTGCCGAATACCAGCAGGATTTCATCGCGAATCAGGCGCAGCACGCTGCCGAACGGCAAACCGATGGACCAACTGATCGACCCCAGAATGCCGAACACGAAGATCAGCGAGGCGGCGTAGTAGACAACGATCAACTTGAGCAAGTAGAGAAGGGTGTCACCGCCGTAGCTGCCAATGGCCGCCGCCATGGCGCCAAACGCACCCAAAGGAGCGAGCTTCATGATGAAGCTGAGCATTTTGAACAGGATGCTCTGCGTTTCGCCAAGGGCTTTTACCGCGACAGAATCCGGAGCGCATACGCGGTTGATCGCTATACCGGCCAGCACTGAAATAATCAGTACTTGAATGATATCGCCCTTGGCGAACGCGTCGACCAGTGTGTGAGGGATAAGGCCCAGCAGGTAGTTGATCATGGACACACCTCCTGCGGCGGAGGTTGCCTTGATCGCCTCACTGGACTCATTCAGGCTGGTCGCATGCAGGCCCACTCCTGGCTCAACGACGTTTACCAGGATAAAGCCAATGAGCATCGCGACCGTGCTGACCACTTCGAAGTAGACCAGCGACTTGATACCGAGCCGGCCGAGTTTACGCATGTCCTGAACGTGGGTAAGACCATGGACGAGGGTCACGAAGACGATCGGCGCGAGCATCATTTTCAGCAATGCAATGAACGCTTGTCCGAGCGGCTTCATGGCAACCGCCCATTGAGGCGCGGCGAAACCGAGTATGACGGCAGCAACGAGTGCGATCAGCACCTGCACGTGGAGCTTCTTTAACTGATTCATGGCATTTCCTGACCCAATAGTGGGCATCATTATTCTTGTGGTAACACGTACCTTGACGGGCGGCTGGGCCTTCAGCTATCTGCGTTGAGCATAGAAAAAACTATCCCTAGGCACAAAAACCTTATTTTGATACAAAGCTATGCCATTACGGCATGGTGAATACGATGGACATTCGAGAACTCCGCTCCTTTGTAAAAGTGGCTCAGTGCGGCGGTTTCAGCCGTGCGGCGAAAGAACTCTTCATTGCTCAGCCAGCGCTTAGTCGGCAGATCGCCAAGCTTGAAGAACAGCTGCAGGTGGCGCTGTTTATTCGCCATGGCCGGGGCGTGGAACTGACCGCCGCCGGCGCGCGTCTGCTGGAGCGTGCGGACGTGATGCTGCGCTATATGGAAGAAACCGCAGATCACGTACGCAACAGTGCCGTTGAGGAGCGTGGACATCTGGCGGTTGGGTTGCCGCCTGCGATCGGTACCATTGTTGGGCCACAGTTGATCCGTCGCTTTCATGAACGTTGGCCGAAAGCTTCATTGCATGTACTGGAAGGCCTAAGTACTTCGCTGCAGGAATGGTTGCTGGATGGCCGAATTCAGGTCGCTGTGGTTTATAACCAACCGCTGCTCGAAGCATTCGACGTCAGGCCGATTTTCAGTGAACGCATGGTGCTGGTCGGGCCGCCAGGAGAAGCGCCGAAATCTGTGCGCATCATGGGGTTGGCGGATTTTCCTTTGATCCTTCCAGGATTGCCTCACAGCAATCGGCGGTTGATCGAACAGGTGGCGGCGCAAAGTGGCTTCAAGTTGAATGTGGAATTCGACGTCGACAGCGTTAGCCTTACCAAGCGGCTGGTAGCCGAAGGTATGGGCTATTCAATCTTGGCGCATGCCGCAGTTCAGGAGGACATAGCCAAGGGGATCCTGGTCGGGCACGCAATTGAACGGCCAGGAATCCGTTCCACGGTTTCGTTGACCACGCTTAATGATCGCAGGAACAGCCGCCTGGCCTTGAGTTGGGAAAAGATTCTGCTGGAAACTTTGGAAGAGCTTGTGACGATTGGGGCCTGGAAGGACGCCACGCTTTGGCTTGGGCGAGACTGATTCTGAGGGAAGATATTTAGCGCATGGGCTGGTGGCACCTTTCGAATTATTCCAAGGTATGCCCTTAGATGTTCCCTCAGGCGAGCCACACACTGGTAATAAATAGAGCTCCATGGTTTGTAGAAAGCCATTGAGGCGCAGTTTGAAAATTCGTCTGACCCGACCTAAAGACTATCCGGATCCCCAAAAAACATCTGAATCCGCGACCTCAACCACCGCTCCCCCGGATCATTATCCTGCGACCCCCGCCAAGCTAGATGCAGCTCGAACGAAGGTGTATCCAGTGGCAACGGCTCGGCACGCACGCCGCCGGCGGCGGTCAGGGAGTCGGCGGTGTAGTCGGGCACGGTGGCGACGATGTCGGTGCCGGCGAGCAGGGTGCTCAGGCCGTTGAATTGCGGGACGGCGAGCACCACGTGGCGGGTGCGGCCGTGTTTCTTCAGTTCTTCGTCGATGAAGCCGCTCAGGTCGCCGGCGAACGACACCAGCGCGTGGGGGCGGGCGCAGAACTCGTCGAGGGTCAGGTTGCCCGGCTTGGTGTCG
>Ga0105244_10001597_pt1 | contig 18004 bp, 12 predicted proteins | sample KBSM44metaG_FD_80423 | JGI IMG/M metagenome (GOLD analysis project Ga0105244, IMG submission 80423) | Miscanthus rhizosphere microbial communities from Kellogg Biological Station, Michigan, USA - KBS M4-4 metaG | ecosystem: Host-associated > Plants > Roots > Rhizosphere > Soil | place... | reverse complement strand
GGCGGCGACGTGGTGGGGCAGGTGGTCGGCACGATGTCGTCCATCAACGAATCGTCGCGCAAGATCGTCGACATCATTTCCGTCATCGACGGCATCGCCTTCCAGACCAACATCCTGGCGCTCAACGCCGCCGTGGAAGCGGCGCGCGCCGGCGAGCAGGGGCGCGGCTTCGCCGTGGTCGCCAGCGAGGTGCGCAACCTGGCGCAGCGCTCGGCGGCGGCGGCCAAGGACATCAAGTCGCTGATCAACGATTCGGTGGAAAAGGTCGAGGCCGGTTCGCAGCTGGTCAACGAGGCCGGCGCCACGATGAACGAGATCGTCTCCAGCATCACGCGCGTGACCGACATCATGAGCGAGATCACCTCGGCCAGCGCCGAGCAGAGCGACGGCATCGAGCAGGTCAACACGGCGATCACGCAGATGGACCAGGTGACGCAGCAGAACGCGGCGCTGGTGGAGCAGGCCGCGGCGGCGGCCGAGTCGATGCAGGAGCAGGCGGCGCGCTTGAGCGAGGTGGTGAGTGTGTTCAAGTTGAACGGGGCGCCGGCCGTTCCCGCCGCCGCGCCGCGCAAGCCGCTGGCGGCGCCGGCGCCGGCCCCGGCAAGGATGGCGCTGGCGCCGAAAAAGGCGGCCAAGCCGGTCAAGCAGGTCGCCCATGGCGACGAATGGGAAACCTTTTAAACCGGGGCGTAACGCCGTAATCGGCCATGCATGCGCCGTCGGCGGCTCATAAATGGCCGATTACGGCTTCGCCTAATCCGCCCTACGTGTCCCCCGTGTTTTTACGGGGTTGTGTTCCTGGCGCGCCGTCCAGGCTTGATGCGCCGCGCGGTACTGCTCCAACGCCTCCTGGTACATATCGTCGACGCACCAGGTGCACCCGCTGTGGCAGCAGTCGCGCGGGTCCGGCGCTTGCGGCGCCACCGGCTCGGGATCGTCCGCCTTCATCGCATTCCCCTCCACGTCACAACGGCGGCATCGCCAGCAGCGCCATGTTGCGGCCTTTTTCCTTGGCGCGGTACAGCGCCCGGTCGGCCATCTCCACCAGCACCTCGGGCGAGGTGTCCTCGGTCGGCACGATCACCGCCACGCCGATGCTGATGGTCATGATGCCGAACGGCGACTGCTCGTGCGGCATCCTGGCCAGCACCAGTTGCGCGCAGATCTCCTCGGCCGCGCCGAAGGCGTCGGTGGCGTCGGTGGCGGCCGCCAGCAGCGCGAACTCCTCGCCGCCATAGCGCGCCACGATGTCGGTGGTGCGCCGTCCGTGCGAGGTGATCAGCTCGGCCACGCTGCGCAGCGCGGCGTCGCCGGCCTGGTGGCCGTAGTGGTCGTTGTATTTCTTGAAGTAGTCGACGTCGAGCATCGACAGCGCCAGCGTCTGGCCGGTGCGGGCGGCGCGCCGCCATTCGGCCTCGAGCGCCAGGTCGAAGCCGCGGCGGTTGCTCACGCCGGTCAGGCCGTCGGTGGTGCTGAGCGCGGCGAGCTTGCGGTTCGATTCCTCCAGCTCGCCGGTGCGCGCGGCCACCAGCGCCTCCAGCTCGAGCTGGTGCCGGGTCAGCCGATGGATGCGGATCTTGTAGGCCAGCACCAGCGAGCCGACGATCAGCCCCGCCATGCCCAGCCGGAACCACCAGCGCTGCCAGAACGGCGGTGTGATGGTGATCTTCAACGTGGCCGGCTCCTCGTTCCACACGCCCAGGTGGTTGGCGGCCTTGACGCGGAACAGGTAGTGGCCCGGATTGAGGTTGGTGTAGCTGGCGCTGCGGTGCGAGGCGTCGGTGTGCACCCATTCGCGGTCGAAGCCCTGCAGCTGGTAGGCGTAGCGGTTCTCGGCCGGCTCGGTGTAGTGCAGCGCCGCGAACTCGAGCGAGAACACCGACGCCTGCGACGACAGGGTCAGCGCCGTCGGCGACGTCACCGGCCCCTCGGCCTTGACGTCGGCCCGCGGCTTGCCGTTCTGCAGCGAATGGTTGAAGACGGTGATGTCGGTGATCGCCACCTGCGGCGGCACCGAGCGGGTGCGCACGTTGGCCGGCGTCACGGCGGTCATGCCGTGCACGCCGCCGAAGTACAGCACGCCGTCGGCCGAGGTGGCCGACGAGTTGACGGTGAAGCCCTCGCTCAGGCCGTCCGACGCGGTGTAGTGGCTGACCTTGCCCGTCTCCGGATCGAGGCGGTACAGGCCGGCGATGGTGCTGCACCAGATATTGCCGTCGAGGTCGTGTTCGATGGCCAGGATCTTGTGCGCGCGCATCGCCGACGCGTACGACTTGAAGCCGATCTTGCCGTCGGCGCGGGTCTGCATCAGGTTCAGGCCCTTGCTGGTGCCGACCCAGATGCGGCCCTTGGCGTCCTCGTGCAGGCTGACGATGTTGTCGTCGGACAGGCTGGCCGCATCGTCGTTGGCGTGGCGGAAGTGGGTGAACTTGCCGCTGGCCTGGTCGAGCTGGTCGAGTCCGCCGCCGTTCCATTCGGAGCCGGCCCACACGCGCCCGCTGCTGTCCTCAAGCACCGCCGAGGTGCCGTTGACGCTGCGGCTGCTGATGTTCTGCGGGTCGTTGTAATAGATCTTGCGGGCGTCGGTGCGCGGGTCGTAGCGGATCAGGCTGTTGCCGGTGGCCAGCCACAGCGCGCCGCCGCTGGCCGGCGCGATGGCGTTGATGTAGTCGCTGGCCGTGTTGCCGAAGTGGATGGCCTGGAACGGGCTGTCGGGCGTGTCCAGGCGGTTCAGGCCGTTCGAGGTGCCCAGCCACAGCGGCTTCTTGCCGTCCTTGTCGGCGCGCGTGTCCTGGAACATGCTGTAGACGATGGAATGCGACAGCTTGCCCGGCGTCTTGTCGTCGGCGTGGTAGCTCTTGACGACGGTGCTGGTGGCCGGATCGTACAAGCTCATGCCGACGTTGCCGCCCATCCACAGGCGCCCGTCCGGCGCCCGCGCCAGGCTCAGCAGCGCGTTGCTGGCCGGCGCCGAGCGGCGGTCGATGCGGAACGGCACGTGGCGCGTGAAGCCCTCGCTCGACAGGTTGGCCAGCGCGATGCCGTCGGTGAACGAGGCGATCCACAGCATGCCGCCGCGGTCCTGCATCACCGCGCGCAGGTTGTCGCCCGGCAGGCTGTACGGGTCGTCGGCCGCGTGCACGAACTGGTCGAACTTGCCGTTGGCCTCGTTCCAGCGCAGCAGCCCGGCCGACAAGGTGGTGCACCACAGCACGCCCTTGTCGTCGAGGTTGAAATTGGTGATGCGGCTGTACGGCGAATCGATCGCCTTGCGCGTGTTCCAGTCGCTCTTGCCGTCCCAGCGGATCACGCCCGACTCGGTGCCGATCCACAGCGCGCCGCCGCGGTCGAATTGCAGCGCGCGCACGATGTTGACGCGGGCGTCGGGCACCGGCGCCGGATCGACCTGGTGGTGCCGGAACACCTTGCCGCCGGGCGCCAGGTAGTCCAGGCCGCCGGGCCAGGTGCCGATCCACACGCCGCCCTTGTCGTCCAGCGCCAGCGCGTTGAGGTCGTTGCTGGCCAGGCTGTCGGGATCGTTGTCGTCGTGCGCGTAGACGGTGAACTTGCCGGTGTTGGGGTTGAAGTGCTGCAGCCCGCCCCAACTGCCGATCCACATGCCGTCCTTGCCGTCGGAAATGATGTTTTTGACGATGCGGTGGTTCTTCGGCGCCTTGGGCGGGGCCACCACGGTGAAGTTGTTGCTCTCCGGATTGAAGCGCGCCAGCCCGGCCTGGGTGCCGGCCCAGATGCGGCCCTGCTTGTCCTCGTAGATGGCCGAGACGCGGTCGTGCGGCAGGCTGGTCGGGTCGTTGGGGATGTTGGTGTACTTGACCGCCTGGTAGCCGTTGTAGCGGTACAGGCCGTTGGTGTGGGTGCCGACCCAGACGTAGCCTTTCCTGTCCTGCATCATCGACAGCATCGACGGCTCGTCGCCGCCGAGCGGCCCCAGCTTCTTGAAACGCAGCGACGGCGCCGGCGTGGATTGGGCCTGCGCGGCCGGCGCGGCCAGCGAGACGGCCAGCAGCGCGGCGACCAGCGCGGGGGAACGGGACAGCAATAGGCGATAGCCGCGGCGTAAGGCCGTTAATAGCACAAACATGGTGGAGTATCCGATGGCGTAACGAAGTGCACGTCAGCGAGCGATGCTAGGCTCGACTAAGATAGATTCTGAATAGAAACCGTATTATACATGCCAATGATGCAATGGTTTCGATATAAAAGCTGGCATTTTTAGCGTATTTGCCGTATTTAGGGTATAGTTTACGGCGCTTATTGTCTCCCGCTCGTTGTATTTGCTGTCATAGCGCTGCCACCGCATCATCCTTTTCGCACTTCCCCGGTGCGGCCTCCGTCGTGGGGCGCGCCGCCGGGGCGGGCAGCGCAGAATTTGTCGTTAATTGAAGAAAGCTTGGTTGTCCGCCGCAGGACCGCCGCATACACTATGTCCGAAACCGAGATCACCACCCCGTCCGCCACCGAACCGGCCGACGCCGTCGCCACGCCGGAGGCGCAGCAGGTACAACAGCCGGTGCACGATGCGCAAGCTGCGCCACAAGCGGCGCCGGCGCCGCTGGAAGTACCGCAAGTGCAACAAGTCCGGTTCGCCGATTTCGGCCTGTCGCCGCACATCCTGCGCGCGCTCGACGACCAGGGCTATGTGCACCCGACGCCGATCCAGGCCGAAGCCATTCCCGTGCTGCTCAAGGGGCGCGACGTCATGGGCGCGGCCCAGACCGGCACCGGCAAGACCGCCGGCTTCGCGCTGCCGATCATCCAGATGCTGCTGGCCCACGCCAGCACCAGCACCTCGCCGGCGCGCCACCCGGTGCGCGCGCTGATCCTGACGCCGACGCGCGAACTGGCGGTGCAGGTGGCCGAGAACGTCAAGGCCTACGCCCAGCACACGCCGCTGCGCTCGACCGTCGTGTTCGGCGGCATGGACATGAAGGGCCAGACCGTCATCCTCAAGGCCGGGGTCGAGATCGTCATCGCCACGCCGGGCCGCCTGCTGGACCACATCGAACAGAAAAACATCAGCCTCGGCCAGGTGCAGATGCTCGTCATGGACGAGGCCGACCGCATGCTCGACATGGGCTTCCTGCCGGACTTGCAGCGCATCATCAACCTACTGCCGAAGCAGCGCCAGAACCTGATGTTCTCGGCCACGTTCTCGCCGGAGATCAAAAAGCTGGCCAACACCTTCCTGACCGACCCGGTCACGATCGAGGTGGCGCGCAGCAACCAGACCGCCGACAAGGTCACGCAAGTGGTGTATAAAGTGCCCGAGGGCCAGAAGCACGCGCTGACCGCGCATCTGCTGCGCCAGCGCGAACTGAAGCAGGTGATCATCTTCTCCAACACCAAGATCGGCGCCTCGCGCCTGGCCAAGGGGCTGGAGCAGGAGGGCATGAACGCGGTCGCCATCCACGGCGACAAGACGCAGCAGGAACGCATGGCCGCGCTCGAATCGTTCAAGAAGGGCGAGATCGACATCCTGGTCGCCACCGACGTCGCCGCGCGCGGCCTCGACATCACCGACCTGCCGTGCGTGATCAACTACGACCTGCCGTACAACGCCGAGGATTATGTGCACCGCATCGGCCGCACCGGCCGCGCCGGCGCCTCCGGCGACGCGTTGTCGATCTATTCGGACAAGGACGAGCGCCTGCTGGCCGACATCGAAAAACTGATCAAGCAGACCATCCGCCGCGGCGAGCTGACCGGCTTCAACCCGGCGCCGTCGTATGGCGACGGCGCCGAGCGCCGTCCGCGCCGCGACGACGGCGCCGGCCGCGCGCCCGCCGTCCGTCCGTCCGAGCGGCCGGACCGCGGCGAGCGCAGCGACCGTGGCGAGCGGGCCCCGCGCGGCGCCGGTTCGTCGTCGTACAGCGCCGGCGGCCGCCGCGACAAGGTCGATCCCTGGTTCCTCAAGCCGTACGAGCCGGCCAAATCGGCCGCGCCGGCGTCAACCGGCACGCCAGGGAACGCGGTCGCCAAGCCCAAGCAGAAGCTCGCCTTCCTGCTCGGCGGCGCGCCGAAATAAACCCCGTGAGGCGCGGTACCGGCGTGCAATTGCTGCGCTTTGCCGTGGCCGGCGTCGCCGCGCTGTATCTGGCGCTGTCGCTGGGTAGCGGTTTTGACGCCGGGCGCGTGCTATCGTTCCTGGCCGCGGTCTGGATCACCTGGCGCATCAACCGCTACACTTTCGCGGCCAGCGGCGGCGCTGTTGTTGCCGCCCTGGTCACTGGCGGTGGCGGCCGGCTCGGTGGCCGGCTGGGTATCGACTTCCTCGGCGCCAAATTGCTGGTGTTTAAGCGATGACATGGGCGGCATGCGCATGCGCCGCATAGCCGCCTGGCGGCGGTTCGACACGGCGGCGTGCTGGCGGCGCGCGCGGTGGCTCGCGCCTTTGCTGTTCGGGTTGCTGTCCCTGGTGTACGGCCAGGACAACAATTGGGACCTGCGCAACTACCACCTCTACAACCCGTTCGCGCTTCTGAACGGCAAGATCGGCTACGACCTGGCCCCGGCCCAGTGGCAGAGCTATTTCAACCCGACGCTGGACCTGCTGTATTACGGGCTGGTGATGTATTTGCCGGGACCGCTGGCCGGCTTCCTGATGGGCGCGCTTCAGGGCCTCAACTTCGTGCTGTTGATGGCCATCGCCGGCCGCCTGCTGCCGGCCGCGCCGGCGCGCCCGTATGGCCGCATGGTGCTGCTGGCGCTGGCTGGCTGCCTGGGGCCGGGTTTCATGTCGGAACTGGGCAACACGATGGGCGACAACGTGACCGCGCTGGGGGTGCTGGCGTCGCTGCTGAGCGTGCTGCGCCACTGGGAAGCGCTGCGCCGCGGCGCGGTGCCGGCCGCGCTCGGCGCTGGCCTGCTGATGGGCTGCGCGGTCGGCCTCAAGCTGACCAACGCCGTGTACGCGCTGGCGCTATGCCTGGCGCTGCTCACGCTCGACACCGGCTGGCGGCGACGCTGCCAGGCCGCCGTGCTGTTCGGCGTCGGCGTGCTGGGTGGCCTGGCGCTCGGCGCCGGCCACTGGTTCTGGCGCATGTGGCAGGTGTTCGGCAATCCACTGTTTCCGCAATTTAACGACCGCTTCCTCGGCCCGCTGGCCGCGCCCATCGGCGTCGGCGATGCCAGCTGGCTGCCGCGCGGCGCGCTGGAAAAGTGGCTCTGGCCTTTCATCCACACGCTGCACCCCGGCCGCGTCGGCGAGCTGGCGCTGCGTCACTTGGTGTGGCCGATGCTGTACACCGGCTTCGCCGCGTTGGCGCTGATGCTGGCGCTGCAATGGCTGCGCGCCCGCCGTGGTGCGCCGGCGCGGGCGCCGGCCGCGCCGGTGGCGCCGCCAACGCGCCTGTTGCTGGTGTTCGTGGTGTTGTCGTACGTGCTGTGGTTGCACCTGTTTAGCATTTACCGGTATCTGGTGCCGATCGAGTTGCTTGCGCCGCTGACGTTGTGGCTGCTGCTGGCGCGGCTGCTGCCGGCGGCGGCGGCGCGCGACTGGGGTGTGGTGTGCTTGCTGCTGGCGGCCTGTTCGGTGTTCAGCGCCGGCGGCTGGAGCCATTCGCGCTGGGCCGCGCGCGCCTTCACGGTCGAGACGCCGGCGTTGCCCGATCCCGAACAAAACCTGGTGTTCACCGTGCACGTGCAGCCCCCGATGGGCTGGCTGGTGCCGTTCTTTCCGCCGCGGCTGGCGTTCGTCTCGCTCGGCCGCTCGTTCCCGGAGTCGCCAGCGTACCGCGCGCGCGTGGCGGACATGCTGGCGCGGCGGCGCGGGCCCTTCTATGTGATGCTGGCGGCCGAGACAGCGCCGCGCAAGGGATGGCGCGACGAGGCCGAACGCGCCGCCGCCGCGCAACGAATGCGCGAGCGCTTGGCGCAGGGCGGCGCCACGCTGGCCGACTATGGCCTGGCGCTCGACGCCGCCAGTTGCCGCGACTATCTGGCCATGACCGGCGCCCGCCGCCTGGGCTACCAGCTGTGCGTGGTGACGCCGCGGCCGTGACCGCGGCGCCCGATTGCCGCGCCGGCGCGGAAGGCCGGATACCGGATACTTCGGTCCGGCATCCGGCCGGAGGCTACCGCGGCGGCGCGGCGTCCTGGCCGCGCGCCTCGCGCACCAGGTAGACCGGACGCCGTTTGACCTCGTGGTAGATGCGGCCGATGTACTCGCCCAGCACGCCGATGCCGATCAGCTGGATGCCGCCGATCAGCATGCTGCTGACGATCAGCGAGGCGTAACCGGGCACGTCGACGCCGGCGACCATGGTCTTGATGACGATGATGGTCGCGTACAGCAGCGCGAACATCGATGTCGTCAAGCCGATGTAGGTCCATATCTTCAGCGGCGCGGTGCTGAAGCTGGTGATGCCCTCGAGCGCCAGGTTCCACAGTTTCCAGAAGTTGAAGCTGGACTCGCCCGCGCCGCGCGGACCGTGCTCGTACGGGATGGTGACCGTGCGGAAACCTACCCATGCGAACAAGCCCTTCATGAACCGGTGGTTTTCCGGCAGCTGGCGCAGCGCCGCCACCACCGCCTTGTCCATCAGGCGGAAGTCGCCGACGTTGGACGGCACGTGGATGTTCGAGATCTTGTTGTGGAAGCGGTAGAACGACGTGGCCGACAGCTTTTGCAGGCGGCCGTCGGTGACGCGGTCGGTGCGCTGGGCGAGCACCACCTCGGCGCCTTTTTCCCACTGCACCAGCATGTCGGCGATCAGCTCGGGCGGATGCTGCAGGTCCGAGTCGATCGGCACGACGGCGTCGCCCATGGCGCGGTCCAGGCCGGCGGTGAGCGCGGCCTCCTTGCCGAAATTGCGCGACAGGTCGACCACGTGCACGCGCGGGTAGGCCGCGTGCGCCTCGAGCAGCTCGTTCCAAGTGTTGTCGCGGCTGCCGTCGTTGACGGCGATGACCTCGAAATCGTACTGCGGCAGCGCGGCGGCCACCTCGGCGACGCGGCGGAAGAATTCGCCGACGTTGCCCGACTCGTTGTAGAACGGCGCGACTAGGGACACTAATTTTTTCACTGTTTACTCTCCATTGGCGCCCGCTTGCACAGCCAGGCGAAATCGACTTCGATACAGAGCGGCGCCGCCGGCTTGTCGCCGAGCAGCTGGCGCACTTCGCCGAGGGTGGCGAAATCGGCTTTCATGAACACGAACGCGGTCGACGGCGCCCCCGTGGCCGATATCCCGGCGATCTCGGCGGCGTAGTTGTCGCACGGTTTCTTGACCCGCGCCACATACCCGGTCGAGATGTTGAGCTCGCGCTTGGCCGCGTACAGCATCGTCGGCAGCATGGTCGTCGTGGCCGGCGCCTTGCCGCAGCCGAACGGCGGATACACCTGCAAGGTGCGGTGGGTGGCGCCGAGGAAACCGTCCCATTCGGCGGCGCTGAGGCGCGCCGGCGCGGCCGTCTCCGCCATCTCGCGGTTGGCCTTGTGGCGCGGGTGCAGGTCCCACAACTGCAGGCATAGCAGGCCGACCAGCAGCAGGCCGGCGCGCCGCGGCGGCGCCAGCCGGTACACGGTGATCACGGTGAAGGCCATCAGCGCGTAGCCGACCGGCCAGAAGAAGCGGGCCGAGGCGCGCATGATCGACGTCAGCTTGGACGTCCAGTGCGGCAAATCGAGGTGGAACACCTCGTTGTCGCTGAGGTAGACGATGTTCGACAGCGCGTACAGCGTCATCAGCACGAGGGTGATGGCCAGCGGCTTGTGGCGGCGCCAGAACGCCGGGTCGTGGCGCCGGCGCAGCACGCAGGCATAGGCCGTCATGGCCAGCATGAACACGCCGAGGTAGGCGTAGCCCTCGGCCTGCCCCTCGTGCGCCCACGGTTGCTTGAAGTGCAGCAGGCGTCCGCCCGAGAACGGTCCGAGCAGGTTCATCGAATAGTAGCCGAAGCCCCACTCGCCGCCGCCCGAGCCTTTGCCCAGCGGCAGCATCGTCACGCACATCGTCAGCGCCAGCGCGCCGTAGGCCAGCAGCGGCGCGCGCAGCAGCGCGCGCCAGGGGGCGCCGCGCAGGCGCTCGCGCTGGAGGTCGGCGGCGAACAGCAGCGAGAGCATCACGAACAAATAGATGTTGATGTAGAAGGCGAACGGCAGCAGCGTGATCCAGGCCGGCGCGGCCAGGCGGCCGAGGCGGGTGCCGCGCACGTACACGGCCAGGCCGAACAGCAGCAGCCATTGCGACATCAGGCTGATGTGGTTGATGCGGTAGCCCAGCGGCGGGAACGACGCCAGCAGCAAGGTCATCACCAGCAGCGCGGTCCAGGTGCGCAGGTTGGCCTCGCGGCAGATCCACCACGCGCCCACGCCCTGCAGCGTGTAGCAGATGCCGATCCAGGCCGCGTACGGGTTGCGGAACGGCGTGTCGGCGCCGTGCTGCCACAGCTTCATCAGCAGCGCGTACAGCGGCACCGTGTCGAGGAAGGTGGCCAGCGTGCCGTCGGGATAATTGATCGACGACAGGTGTAACAGCGGCCACTGCCACGGCTCGCGCACGAAGGCGTTGAAGCCGGCCAGGTATTGGGCGATGTCGCCGTCCTGCTGTTGCCAGAAGCTCGAGCTGCCGCGCAGGAAGGGGCCGCCGAACATCCAGTAGGCGTAGGCGAACGCCAGCGCGGCGGCCAGCACGGCCGCCAGCGGGCCGGCCGGCGAGCGCAGCGCGGCGCGCCAGCCGGCGCGCGCCGGCGCGGCGGGCGCGCGCGGCACGGCGGCGGGGAGGGGGGAAATAGTCAAGTGGGCCTACCTTTGTGTGAATCGGTGGAAAAAGCCGGCGCGTTAGCGGCGCGCCGGATGTTGCGCCAGCGCCGTGCCCAGCGCCGCCAGCACCCGCTGCTGGTGATCCTCCAGGCCCACCCACAGGGGCAGGCGCAGCAACCGTTCGGACAACCGGTCGGTGTGCTGCAGGTGGCCGTGCGCGCGGCCGAGCTTGCGTCCGGCCGGGGCGCTGTGCAACGGCACGTAATGGAACACCGTGTGGACGCCCTGGGCCTTCATGCTGTCGATCACGGCCCCGCGCTGTTCGAGCGAGTCGAGCAGGATGTAGTACATGTGGGCGTTGTGGGCGCAGCCGTCCGGCACCACCGGGCGGCGCAACTGGCCGGCCGCCTCCAGCGGTGCCAGCGCCGCGTGGTAGGCGTCCCACAGCGCCAGGCGGCGCCGCGTGATGCTGTCGGCCTCCTCCATCTGCGCCCACAGGAACGCGGCGATGACCTCGCCGGGCAGGTAGGACGAGCCGATGTCGACCCAGGTGTACTTGTCGACCTGGCCGCGGAAGAACTGGCCGCGGTTGGTGCCCTTCTCGCGGATGATCTCGGCCCGCTCGGCCAGCGACGGGTCGTTCACCAGCAGCGCGCCGCCCTCGCCGGCGATGATGTTCTTGGTCTCGTGGAACGAGTAAGCGCCCAGGTGGCCGATGGTGCCCAGCGCCCGGCCCTTGTAGGTCGACATGATGCCCTGCGCGGCATCCTCGACCACCAGCAGGCCGTGGCGGCGGGCGATGTCCATGATGGTGTCCATCTCGCAGGCCACGCCGGCGTAGTGCACCGGCAGGATCACCTTGGTGCGCGGCGTGATGGCCGCCTCGATCCTGGTCTCGTCGATGTTGAGCGTGTCGGCGCGGATGTCGACGAACACCGGCACCGCGCCGCGCATGACGAAGGCGTTGGCGGTCGACACGAACGTGTACGAGGGCATGATGACCTCGTCGCCCGGCTCGACCCCGGCCAGCAGCGCGGCCATCTCCAGCGCCGCCGTGCACGAGTGCGTCAGCAGCGCGCGCCGGGTGCCGGTGGACTGCTCGATCCAGCCGTGGCAGCGCTTGGTGAACTGGCCGTCGCCGGACAGGTGGCCGTTGGTGTGGGCCTGGGCGATGTACCACAGTTCGCGGCCGGTCATGAAGGGTTTGTTGAACGGAATCGGTGTCATGTTTTATCCTTTACGTAGCGCCGAATGGCGTTTAGCCGCGGGCGGCGACGATGGTGCCGACGCAGATGAGGGTGACGCCGGCGATGCGCAGCATCGACAGCGGCTCGTTGAACAACCACGCGCCCAGCAGCAGCACGATGACGAAATTGAGGGCCATGAACGGATAGGCGTGGCCGAGCTCGAACTTGGTCATGGCCGCCATCCACGCCACCGACGCCAGGAAGGCGGCCGCGAAGGCGCTCACCACCCAGGGGTTGAGCAGCAGCTTGAGCATGAACAGCAGCTTGTCGGCGCCGCCGGCCGGCAGCGCGCCGGCCTTGCCGACCTGCAGCTTGAGCATGATCTGGCCGTAGACGGTGAGCGCGATGGTGAGCGCGATGTACAGGTAGTTGGTCATGGGGCCGGGTCGAACCATTTGTGGAAGGTGTAAAAACTCTTGGACGGCTCGAAGCCCTGGCGGCACCACACCTTCTGCACCGACAGGTTGGTGACCTGGGTCGACACCACCATCGCCGACAGGGCGCGCGCGGCGGCCCAGTTCTGCGCCAGCCGCATCAGCGCCTGGTACCGGCGCTTGCCCTGGTGGTCCGGGTGCACGCCGAACAGCACCCCCTCGAACCGGCCGGCGTCGAGCGTCTTGAGCGTGGCGAAGGCGACGATGTGGCCAGCGTGCTCGATCAGCACCACGGCGTCGGCCACGCCGGCGACGCGGCAGGCATTGGCGGCCCAGCTCGAATAGACGAGGTCGGCGTCGGCGCGCGCCAGGCGCGGGTCGGCGTGGTAGTGGCCCTGGTAGCCGGCGAAGGTGGTGCCGGCCAGGCGCTCGACGGCGTCGGCGTCGGCCGCCGTGGCCAGGCGCGTGGTGTAGCCGTCGGCCAGCGCGACGTCGGCATGGGCGATGGCGCCCTTGCTGAAGTACACCAGGGTGTCGGTCAGGAAGCAGCCGGCTGCCTCGAGCCGCTGCGCCAGCGCCACCTCGGCGGTCGGGCAGCGCGCGATCAGCAACTGCGCGCCGGCGTCGGCGCACCAGGCCATCAGCGCGTCGACCGGCTCGGCGCCGTCGAGGGCGGTCTTGGCGACCGTCACGCCGAAGCGCTGGCGGTCGATCTCGGATAAGGCGATATGCATGTCAGCTCCAAAGAAAACGGGATGTCGGCCGGGCCGTCAGTCGGGGCGGGCCGGGGTCCGCACGGCGTTGGCCGTCAGGCGCCGCAGCACGTACAGCGGACGGCGCTTGACCTCGTCGAAGGTCTTGCCCAGGTAAATGCCCAGGATGCCCAGGATGCCGATGATCAGGCCGCCGATGAAGTACAGCGAGACGATCAGGCTGGCCCACCCGGGGATGGCCGTGCCCTGCAGCAGCGCCCGGCCCAGCAGCCAGCCGCCGAAGGCGAACGAGACGCCGGCCATGGACAGGCCCAGGGTGGCGGCCATGCGCAGCGGCTTGTCGGAATAGGCCAGGATGGTGTCGGCGGCCAGCTTGCACAGCTTGGAGAAGGTGTAGGTCGAGCTGCCCTCGAGCCGCTCGGCGTGGCGCACCTGCAGGCCGGTGGTGGTGAAGCCGAGCCACTGCACGTGGCCGCCGAAAAAGCGCAGCTGCTCGCGCATGCGGCCGAAGTTGTCGACCACCTGGCGCGACATGATGCGGAAGTTGCCGCTGTCGCCGTCGATGTCGATGTCGGCCAGGAAGCTGAAGACGCGGTAGAACAGCCACGACGTGACGCGCTTGCGCAACGGGTCCTGGCGCGGCCCGCGCAGCGCCAGCACCACGTCGTAGCCCTCGCGCGCCTTGGCGTACAGGCGTGGGATTTCCTCGGGCGCGTCTTGCAGGTCGCAGTCCATGACCACCACCCAGTCGCCGCGGCACTGGTCGAGGCCGGCCGTGATGCCGTAGTGCTGGCCGAAGTTGCGCGAGAACTGCAGGCCCACCACGCGCGGGTCGGCCGCGGCCAGGCGTTCGATCACCTCCCACGAGCGGTCGCCGCCGCAGTCTTCGACCAGCACGATTTCAAAGTTGGCGCTGACGGTCTCGAGCGCGTCGCGCAGGCGGCGGTACAGTTCGTCGAGGATTTTTTCGGCCTTGTAGACCGGGATCACGACCGAGATCAGTGGCGTTGTGGTGGGCATGGTGGTCACTTTTGACGGGTGGGTGGGACGTGGCGCGGGTCTTGCGGGCGCAGTTCGACAGCGTGGATGGTGAGCCGGGCGGCGCCGTTGCTCCAGACCCGGAACTCGACGCTGGTGGGCGCGGACAGCGTGAGCGGCAGCTCGACGCGGCGCCGGCCGCCGCCCCGGATCGGCAGCGCCGCCAGCACCGTGGCGCCGTTGTTGGCGGCGATGTCGACCACGCCGGCGTCGTCGGCGCCCTCGCTGTCGAGGTCGAAGCCGACAAGGTAGCGCCCGGGCGCGAGCACGCGCGGCGCGCCGAACAGCAGGTGGCCGGACTGGCCCGGTTCGGCGCGCAGCGCCGCGCCGTGCGCGAGCGGCTGGCCGATGCGGTGTTCGCTGGCGGGGCCAACGGCCAGGCGCAACGGCGGCGAGCGCTGGTAGTCCCAGAACGGCAGGTGGGCGGCGAGGTTGTCGGGATAGCAGTAGATCTTCCAGCCGCGGTGGTCGATCACCCGGGTCGGCTTGCCGGCCAGCCGTTCGACCTGGGCCCAGTCGGTCGCGGCGACCTCCTCGGCCCTGAGCATCAGGAAGGTCGGGCCGGTCCAGGCGGCCGCGTCGTACCAGCGGTCCGACGACAGGTGGCGCACCGGCACCGGCAGGCCGTTGTCGAGGCCGATCTGGCGCACCTTCACCTTGCCGTCGCTGAGCAGGGTCAGGCGCCCCGCGTGCCAGAACGTGGTGTAGCCGTAGTGCAGGTTCTCGCGCGCGAGGAATTCGGCGAACTGGTGGTAGGGGCTGTAGGCGGCCATGCCGGCCTCGGGGAAGTAGCCCGGCGCGTGCTCGACCTGGTAGGCCGGGCGCGCGCTCAGCGCCATGACCGCCAGCGCGGCCACGGCCAGCGCGGGGGCGGCGCCGCGCCAGTGGAAATCGTCGACGGCGACGCCGGCCAGCAGCACGAGCGCGCACAGCAGCGACGGCACCAGGTAGCGCACCGACGCCTCGGGCGCGGCCATGTCGGGCAGCGTGGTGCACACGGCCACCAGCAGGTTGATGCTCAGCGACACCAGCACGTAGACGGCGAAGAACAGCCGCGCCGGCCGCCACGGGGTGTCGAAGGCGCGCCGCAGCGCCCATGGCAGCAGGCCCAGCATCGCCAGCGCCGCCAGCAGGCGCAGCGCCTGCCAGACGCCGGCGGCCTTGATCACCGGCGCGCCCTCGGGCGGCAGCCCGCCGAACAGGCTGAGCAGGCCGCGCAGCGTGCCCAGCGCGTTGCGCACCATGCCGTCGAAGCCGAGCCAGGCGGCCGGCGCCAGGCCGCTGCTGCCGACCAGCTTGACGTAGTGGCCGTGCAGCAGCGCGCCGCCCGCCAGCGCCGCCAGCAACGTCGCCAGCATCGCCGCGGCGCGCCGCGACGGCACGCCGTGGCCGTCGCCGCGCAGCCGCGGCAGGTAGCGCAGCGCCACCGTGGCGGCGATCAGCGGCAGGCCGTAATAGACCGCCGCGCGCGACGGATTGGACCAGAACACCAGCACGACGAGCAGCGCGAACAGCGCGCCCCAGCGCCAGCGCGCGGCGCCGTCGCTGTGCAGCAGGCGCCAGCCGCTGCACGCGAGCAGGCACGCTTGCGCGAACAGCATGCCGTAGGCGGCCTGGCCGTACAGGTTCTCGGCCATGTTGACCGAAATGCCGCCGGCCAGCACGGCCAGCGCCAGCAGCCGGGCCGGGCGCGACTGGCCCAGCACCGCGCCGCACCACCAGGCGGCGCCGAGCACCATCGCGGCCGTGACCAGGCCCGATGCCGCGTGCAGCGCGAACGTGTTGGGCAGCACCGCCAGCAGCGCCACGATCACCGTGTGCGTGCCCAGCACCCACAGGTCGCCGTTGGCGTAGTTCCAGCCGCGCGGGAAGAACTGGCCGCTGTCGTGGATCTCCTGCGCCAGCGTGTTCATGACGGCCGAGTCGGCGTGCACGGCCAGCTGGTAGTCGTAGACCACGTAGTAGGCCAGCAACAGCAGGTTGATCGCGATCAGCGCGATCAACGCCGGCGCCAGCCGGCGCGCGAGCGTCGGCGGCGGGAAATTCTTATTCAGCATGAAATGTTTATTTTTTGAGAGTTGCCAGCATTATAAGTCAGGATGGCCGGTGCGGCGCCAGCCGTTCGTCGCACGGTCCCGGCGCCAGCCGCAGCACCCGCAACAGCTGTTGCGCGTGCTGCTGCCAGGTGAGCCAGCGCATCGGCGCCGACGGCGGCGCCCGGCCGGCGCGCTCGAGCGCGATCCACTCGCGCACGGCGCCGGCCAGCGCCGCGCCGTCGTCGCCGCTGAAGAAGTGGGCGTGTTCCCCGGCCACTTCGCGGAACACCGGCAGCGCCCGCGCCAGGATCGGCAACCGGTGCAGCGCCGCCTCGATCAGCGGCAGGCCGAAGCCCTCGCCCTCGCTGGCCGCCAGCAGGCAGGCGCTGCGGCGATAGACGGCGTCGAGCGCGGCGTCGTCGATGCCCTTGAGCCAGAACAGCCTACGGCCCAGTTCCGGGTGGCGCTCGAGGCGCTGCACGATCAGCGGGATGGTGCGCCGCTCAGGCGCCGACAGCGGGCGCCAACCCTCGTTGCCGACGATGACCAGGTTGACGTCCACGCCCTCGCGCCACAGCAGCTCGAAGGCGTCGAGCGCCTGCAGGTGGCCCTTGCGCGGTTCGATGGTGCCGACCATCAGGAAGGCCGGGCGCGCCGACAGCGCCGGCGGCAGCCCGGGCGCGTCGGCGCCGTCGTCGGCGGCCGGCGGCGCGCCCAGGTCGGCGCCCAGGTGCAGCGTGGCCAGCCGCAGCGGTGCCGCCCGCGGGCGCGCCGTCCCGGCGGGGGCGGCGCGGGCCAGCCAGGCCAGCATGTCGTCGGCGACGGCGTCGGAGATGCACACCAGGCGGTCGGCCTCGGCGGCGATGACGTCGAGCCAGGCGGCATGGCCGATGTCGGCGTTGGGCGGGAAGAACTCGGGCCGCAGCACCGGCAGCAGGTCGTAGAGGGCGAAGTTGACGTCGACGCCGAGCGCGCGCCAGTGCGCGAACAGGCCGGCGGCGGCGGCGCCGTTGACCGCGCCGGGGGCGAAGTCGACGCCGTAATAGACGTCGCCCGGGCGCACGTCGGCGATGGCGTCGCGCGTCAGGTCCGGGTCCATGCCCAGCAGCGCGAAGCCGTAGCGGCGCGCGTAGCGGCAGTGCCAGCGGCCGTCCTCGTGGCTGAGGTAGACCGGTTCGACCCGCATCCCCGGCAGCCGCGTTTGCAGCAGCTCGAGCAGCGCGGTGCGCGCCACCCGTTCGATGCCGGTGCGCAGGTCGTGGCGGGCGATGGAGGTGACGTCGACCAGCAGCTGGCGCGGCGCCAGCCGGTCCGGCGCCAGCGCGATGCCGGCCGCGAGCTGGCGTTGCAGCGCCGGCGACGCTTCCACGCCGGGCAGCGCCGCCAGCGCCGCCATCAGCGCCGCGCGGTCGCCGCCGCGCGCGCGCGCCGCGCGCGCCATGGCGTCCGCGTACAACGCGGCGCAATGCGCGGGACTGTGCTCGTCGCGCAGCAGCGCGCGCGCGCGCGCGCCGACGCCGGCGCCGAGCGCCGGGTCGGCGCGCAGGCGCTCGAGCGCGCCCGTCAGGTCGGCCACGGTCACCTGTTCGGGCAGCTTGAGCACGCAATCGTCGCGCAGGCCGGCCAGCGAGCCGTTGGCGTTGACGACGGTGGGCAGGCCGTAGTTCATGCAGTCGAGCACGGCGGCGGAGGTTTCGCCGTGCGACACCGCGCGCAGTTGCACGGCGGCGTCGGCCGCCTGCAGGTAGCGGTGGTAATCGGCCTCGTCGGTCCAGCCGGCGATGCGCACCCGGCCGCCGGCCTCGGCCAGCAGCGCCGACAGCGCCACGCCGTAGTCGCCGCCATGGTTGGCGCCGACGAACACCAGCACGGC
>Ga0105244_10001589_pt1 | contig 18049 bp, 14 predicted proteins | sample KBSM44metaG_FD_80423 | JGI IMG/M metagenome (GOLD analysis project Ga0105244, IMG submission 80423) | Miscanthus rhizosphere microbial communities from Kellogg Biological Station, Michigan, USA - KBS M4-4 metaG | ecosystem: Host-associated > Plants > Roots > Rhizosphere > Soil | place... | reverse complement strand
TGCTGCCGTTCTTCTTGAGGTTTGCTGTAGCGCTTTATCCAGGCATAGAGGCTATGCGTCGACACGCCGAGACGGGCCGCCACATCAGCGACAGGCAGCTTCTTTTCGGTCACTTGGTTGACCGCTTGGATTTTGAATTCTTCGGGGTAGCGCGGGTTGTTCATGGCACCTCCTAATTGGCCTCAGTTTAAGGCAAAGAGGTGTCTAGGAAACCCGGGGCGATTCAGTGCGCTTTGATCGCCCCGGAGAAATCCAAGGCAAAAAAAAGCCTGCATCTCTGCAGGCTTTTCTCTATCTGGCTCCACGACCTGGACTCGAACCAGGGACCCAATGATTAACAGTCATTTGCTCTACCAACTGAGCTATCGCGGAATGCGCCGTATGTTACTGATTAAAAAGGGGAAGTCAAGCTTTCTCTGGCAATTGGGTCGATTAAATCGGATGGCCGGTTGAAAGCGGGTGTTCCCTGGCCAACTCCAACCAGGCCAGCGCGGCCGGTGGCAGGTGGGCGCTGGCGCGCCAGGCCAGGGCGATGTGCCAGTCGGTGTGGGGTTCGTCCAGGGGGATCAGGGCGATGCCCGGGTGCTGGTGTTTGTGGGCGAGCATGCGCGGCAGGAAGGCGACGCCCAGCCCAGCGGACACCAGGTCGACGATAAAGTCGATCTGCCCGCTGCGGGCGGTCACCCGGGGCGTGACACCTTTGCGCTCACAGGCGGCGAGGATCTTGGCGTTCAGGGCAAAACCGGCTTCGAACAGAATAAACGGCGAATCCGCGAGGTCGGTGAAGTCGATACGTGTGCGCTGCGCCAGCGGGTGGCTCACGGGCAGTACTGCCATCAACGGCTCGTTGCGCACCGGCTGATAGTCGAAGCCTTCATCTATAGGCAACAAGAGCGCCGCCAGGTCGATCTCCCCCGCTTCCAGGCATTCGCGCAGTTTTTTGCTGCCGTATTCGGTGAGTTCGATTTCGATGTCCGGGTAGCGGCTGCGGTAAGTGGCGAACATCGCCGCAAACAACACACCGCAGCCCACCGGTGGCAAGCCGATGCGCAGCAGGCCGCGCTTGAGGTCGCGCAGGTCGTTGATTTCAGCGACCAGGTCGTTGCGCTCGGCAAGCAGCACCAGGGCGCGGCGGTAGGCGATTTCGCCGGCCGCCGTGAGTTCGTTGCGATGCCCCAGGCGATTGAGCAGCGGCACGCCCAGTTCGTCTTCGAGGGTTTTGACCGCCTTGCTCACCGTCGACTGAGTCAACGACACCACTTCAGCCGCCTGGGAGAAGCCGCCTTGGCGCACCACCTCGACAAAGGCGCGTAATGTTCTGAGGTTCATCGGTATTCCTTTCGCGACTGGCTACTAGCGATAAAAGTTGTTTTTATCATGCCAGAAGTTTGCCTATCCTGAGCCACCTTGCCTTGTGGAGCCACCGTTCATGATCATCTCGTCCGCCTCCGACTACCGCGCAGCCGCCCAGCGCAAGCTGCCGCGCTTTCTGTTCGACTACATCGACGGCGGCGCCTACGCCGAACACACGCTGCGCGCGAACAGTTCGGACCTGGCCGAGATCAGCCTGCGCCAGCGCATCCTGCGCAACGTCGACAACCTGAGCCTCAAAACCACGCTGTTCGGCCAGGAACTGGACATGCCGGTGATCCTCAGCCCCGTGGGCCTGACCGGCATGTATGCGCGACGCGGTGAAGTGCAGGCGGCGAAGGCGGCGGCAAACAAGGGCATTCCGTTCTGCCTGTCGACCGTGTCGGTGTGCCCGATTGAAGAAGTGGCGTCACAAAGCGCCCGGGCGATCTGGTTCCAGCTCTATGTCCTCAAGGACCGCGGTTTCATGCGCAATGCGCTGGAGCGTGCGCAAGCGGCGGGCGTGACCACCCTGGTATTTACCGTCGACATGCCGACCCCAGGCGCACGTTATCGGGATGCGCACTCGGGCATGTCCGGGCCGTTCGCGGCTTCACGGCGCATGTTGCAGGCCGTCACCAAGCCGCAATGGGCCTTCGATGTGGGCGTGATGGGCCGCCCTCACGACCTGGGCAACATCTCCAAGTACCTGGGCAAACCTACGCACCTGGAAGACTACATCGGCTGGCTGGCGAATAATTTCGACGCGTCCATCAGCTGGAAAGACCTGGAGTGGATCCGCGAGTTCTGGAAGGGCCCGATGATCATCAAGGGCATCCTCGACCCGCAAGACGCCAAGGACGCGGTGAGCTTCGGCGCCGACGGCATTGTGGTGTCCAACCACGGCGGCCGCCAGCTGGACGGCGTGCTCTCCACCGCCAAGGCCTTGCCGCCGATTGCCGACGTGGTGGGCGATGACCTCACGGTGCTGGTGGATTCGGGCATCCGCTCCGGGCTCGATGTGGTGCGCATGCTCGCCCTGGGTGCCAAGGCGTGCTTGCTGGGCCGCGCCACCGCCTACGCGCTGGCCGCCGATGGCCAGAGCGGCGTGGAAAACCTGCTGGACATCTTCGCCAAGGAAATGCGCGTGGCGATGACCCTCACCGGGGTCACCTCCATCGCGCAGATCGACCGCTCGACGCTGGTCTAGCCCTGCTGCTCGACGATCCCACGGGCCTTGAGCTGGGCCAGTTGCTCGGCTGACAGGCCCAAGCGCTGCCCGAGGATATCGTCGGTGTGCTGCCCCAGCCTCGGCGCCGGCCGCAGGTATTCCACGGGGGTGCCGGACATCTTGATCGGGCTGCCGACCATGGCGAAGTCCGGGTTCTGCGGGTGGGGAATCTTCACCATCAAATTGCGCGCAATCACCTGGGGTTCTTCCAGGGATTGCGCAATGGAGTTGATCGCCCCCACCGGCACTTTCGAGGCGTGAATGCAGGCCACCCACTCATCGGCGCTGCGCCCGAGGAAGTGCGCCGAAAGCAACGCCACAATTTCTTCACGGTGGGCCACGCGGTCGGCATTGCGGCGAAAGCGCGGGTCATCCGGCAAGTGAGGCAAACCGATGCTCTGGCACAGGGCGATAAACTGGCTGTCGTTGCCGCAGGCAATAATGAAGTCGCGGTCGGCGGCGCGGAACACCTGGTACGGCACGATATTGGCGTGGGCATTGCCGTAGCGCTGCGGCACCTTGCCCGAGGCCAGGTAGTTCATGCTCTGGTTGGCCAAGGTGGCGACCTGCACATCCAGCAATGCCATATCAATGTACTGACCAACGCCAGTGCGCTCCCGGCTGAGCAGCGCGGCCTGGATTGCCACGGTGGAATACAGGCCGGTCATCAGGTCGGAAAACGCCACGCCGACTTTTTGCGGACCGCCGCCCGGCAAGTCATCACGCTCGCCGGTGATGCTCATCAAGCCGCCGATGCCCTGGATGATGAAGTCATAACCCGGCTCTTCGGCACGCGGGCCGGTCTGGCCGAAGCCGGTGATGGAGCAGTACACCAGGCGCGGGTTGATCTCGGCCAAGGTCGCGTAGTCCAGGCCGTAGCGCGCCAGGGAGCCGGCCTTGTAGTTCTCGATCAGCACATCGGAACTGGCCGCCAGCGCCCGCACCAGCTCCTGGCCTTCAGGGCTGGCCAGGTCGATGGCCACGGATAACTTGCCGCGATTGGTCGATTGATAATACGACGCCTCGCCGGACGACTCGCCGGTGTCGGTCTTCATCCAGGGCGGGCCCCAGCCACGGGTGTCGTCACCGCTTTGAGGGCGCTCGATCTTCACCACTTCCGCACCCAGGTCCGCCAACACTTGCCCACACCAGGGGCCGGCCAACACCCGGCTTAAATCCAATACTCGCAAACCTGTCAAAGCACCCATTGTTCTTATCCTGTGAGGTTGGCAAATCAGCCGGCAGTCGGCTCTTCATGGCGCAGGGAAACACCCAGCATCGCCCGCCGCCGCAGCCAGGGGCTGGGGCGGTAGCGCGGGTCGTGGGTGAGTTCGCTCATGCGCTGCAAAATCGTGAGGAGGCGCCGTGGCCCTAGGGCATCGCCCCAGGCCAGCGGGCCCTGTGGATAGCCCAAGCCCAGGTGCACCGCCTGGTCGATATCGTCGACGCTGGCGATGCGCTGCTGGGCAATATCGCAGGCCAGGTTGACCACCATGGCCAAGGTGCGCTGGGCGACAAAACCCACGCTGTCACCGATCACCGTCACCCCTACTCCATCCGCTGCCAGCAAGGCATGGGCAGCGTCGCGCATGGCGGGGGATGTGAGCGGGTTTTGCATCAGGGTGCGATGACGCGACAGGTCCGTCAGCAGGTCGATGCACAGGGTGCGCGCCGGGTCGGTGTCGAAACGCACGCAGGCGCTGGTGGCGTCACGGCCGTACGGCGCCAGCAGGCACAGTGCCTGGGCCGACGGCTGCGCGGCATGCTCCAGATGGGCGCCGAGGTCGATCATCAAGGCGCTCAGGCGCTCGTAGTCTTCGCTGTTCTCGGTGGCGATCCACACGGGTGGCTGCGGCTGTACCGTGGGCACCGGCTGAGGTTGCGGGCCGTTGATGAGCTGGCCGTTTTCATAGTGATAGAAGCCCTGCCCCGTCTTGCGCCCCAGGCGACCCGCCACCAACATCTGCCGGGTCAGGGCAGATGGCCGGTAGCGCGGCTCCTGGTAGAACTGGTTATAGATCGACTCCATTACCGGGTGGGACACGTCCAAACCTGTGAGGTCCAGCAACTCCAGCGGCCCCATGCGAAACCCGGCGCCGTCACGCAGGATACGGTCGATATCACCGCGCTCGGCAATGCCCTCGTCGAGCATCTTCAAGGCTTCGGTGCCGTAGGCGCGACCGGCGTGGTTGACGATGAAACCGGGGGTGTCCTTGGCGCGCACGCCGCGATGGCCGGTGCGTGCGACCAGCGCCAGCAGCGCATCGCCGACGGCGGGCGCGGTGGCCAGGCCGTCGATGACCTCCACGACACGCATCAACGGCACCGGGTTGAAGAAGTGCAGCCCGGCCACACGCTCGGGGCGCTGGCAACCGGTGGCGATGGCCGTGACCGACAGTGAAGAGGTATTGGTGGCCAGGATGCAGGTCGGGCTGACGATGCCTTCCAGCTGTTGCAACAGGCCGCGCTTGGCGTCGAGGTTTTCCACGATGGCTTCGACGATGAGGTCGCAATCCTTCAGGTCATCGATCACGCCAGCGACCTGCAGGTTAGCGAGTGCCTCATCCATCACCGCCTGGCTGATCTTGCCCTTGCCCACCAGCTTGGCGAATGTCGCGCCGAGGTTTTCCCGTGCCGATTGCGCTGCACCTTCACGCGCATCGAACAACCGTACCGTCACGCCCGCCTGGGCGGCGATCTGCGCAATGCCGGCGCCCATGACGCCGGTGCCCACGAGGCCCAAGGTATTGATCGTGTGGCTCATGCTTATTCCCCCCGGTAGTGCGGCGTGCGCTTCTCGAAGAACGCGGCGGCGCCCTCCTTCTGGTCCTTGGAATCGAACAGCAATTGGAACGCCTTGCGCTCCAGCACCAAGGCGCTTTCCAGCGGCAAGTCGGCGCCGGCCAACATCACTTCCTTGATCTGCTCCACCGCCAAGGGCGGCAAGGCGGCGATCTGCGCGGCCAATTCGAGTGCGCGGGGCAGTGTCTGGTGGTCTGGGACCATCTCGCTGAGCATGCCGATGGCCAGGGCTTCCGGCGCACTCACCATGCAGCCAGTGAGCGCAATGCGCATCGCCTGGAATTTGCCCACCGCCCGAATCAAGCGTTGGGTGCCGCCCGCCCCCGGCATCAGGCCCAACTTCACTTCCGGCTGGGCAAAGCGCGCCGACTCGCCGGCCACGATCAGGTCGCAGTGCATTGCCAGTTCGCAACCACCGCCCAGCGCAAACCCGTTGACTGCCGCAATCACCGGCTTGGGGCAGCGGCTGATGGCTTCCCACAGGTACTCGGTGTGGCGACGGTACATGTCGATCGCGCCTGCGCTGGCGAACTCCTTGATGTCCGCGCCGGCCACGAAGAATAACTCGCCACCAGTGAGCACGATGGCACGCACCTCCCGACGCTTGGCCAAGTCACGAAAGTGCTCGGCCAGTGCTTCGCGCACCTGGGCATTGAGGGCGTTTTTCACCTCGGGGCGGTGGATACGTACTACGGCCACGCCATTGTCATGGACGTCGAGGGTCACCACAGATGGGTTTGCGCTGGTCACATTCACTCCTGCTGCAACGTTCTTGTTAGTGGGATTGTTATTTGTTTCGCTATGCGAAATAACATTCCGTATTTAGCGATAATCATAGGTATCGACTCTGCAGGTGTAAACGTAAAAACCAGAACACATTTGAAAACGGCCTATAAACCTTTGTTTTAAAGGTACTTATCAGTCGCCAGGTGCAGGTTTCGAAAACTTGCTTAGTTTCGCTGTGCGGAATACTATTTTGTTTTGTTGATTTTATAAAAAAATGAGGCTTACCATGCGCCGTCGAAACCTGGATGCGGACAGCACCGAAGTGCCTGCAGGCAACACCGCCTTCGAGCATGTGTTGATTGATCCGATGAACAACGATGAGGAGGAAGACAAGGACCGTCAGTTCGTCACCGCCCTGGCGCGCGGCCTGGAACTGCTGCGTTGCTTCACGCCGAGCGAGAGTGTGCTGGGCAACCAGGAACTGGCGCGCAAGACCGGGCTGCCAAAGCCGACGATCACGCGGATGACCCACACACTGACGCGCTTGGGTTACCTCAAGCAAATGCCGCAGTCGGGTCGGTATCAGCTGGACGTGGGGGTGATGGCCTTCGGTTACGCCATGTTGTCGAACCTGTCGGTACGGGCTGTGGCCCATCCGTTGATGGAGACCATGGCCAAGTACGCCCAGGCCGCCGTCGCAATGGCCACCCGGGACCGCCTTGATGCGGTGTACCTGGACGTGGTCCAGGGTGAAGCGAACATGACCATGCGCCGCCAGGTCGGCACGCGGTTGCCGTTGCACTTGAGTTCAGCAGGCCGCGCCTGCCTGGCAGCAATGCCGGAAAACGAGCGGGAGTTCATTCTCGACCACATCCGCCAGCGCCATCTGGAGGACTGGCCGAACATCCGCAAGGGGCTGGAACGCGCCTTCCGGGACTACACCGACTTCGGCTATTGCATGTCGATCGGTGAGTGGCACCGCGATGTCAACGCCATCGCCGTACCGCTGCGACACGCACAACACGGCTTGCTGGCGTTCAACTGTGGCGGACCGAGTTTCCACCTCTCGCGGGAGAAACTCGAAGACGACATCGGCCCACGCCTCAAGCACATGGTGAACAACATCGAGGCCGCCACCCGCTAGCTGGACCGGTGCATGGCCTCGGCAGATCGACGATAACAGGCCCGCCGAACGGGCCGCTGAGGAATGCACATGATCCGAGACGCACAAACGCTTCATATCCTGGTGGACGCCATCGCGCAGTTCGTCGATGAAGCGCTGATCCCACGGGAAAACGAAGTCGCCGAGACCGATGACATCCCGGCGGACATCGTCAGCCAGTTCCAGGACATGGGCCTGTTCGGCCTGACCATTCCCGAAGCCTACGGCGGCCTGGGCCTGACCATGGAAGAAGAGGTGACCATCGCCTTTGAACTGGGGCGCACCTCCCCGGCGTTCCGTTCCTATTTCGGCACCAACAATGGCATCGGTTCCATCGGCATCCTGCTCGACGGCACCGACGCACAGAAGGAACACTACCTGCCGTTGCTGGCCAGCGGCGAGTTGCTCAGTTCGTTCTGCCTCACCGAACCCGACTCCGGCTCCGACGCCGCCTCGTTGAAAACCACTGCCGTGCGCGAGGGTGACCACTACGTGATCAACGGCACCAAGCGTTTTATCACCAACGCGCCCCACGCCGGCATTTTCACCGTGATGGCGCGCACAAACCCGGCGATCAAAGGCTCGGGCGGCATCAGCGCATTTATCGTCGAGCGCGATACTCCCGGCCTGTCCCTCGGCAAGCGCGACCACAAGATGGGCCAACAAGGTGCCCATACCAGCGACGTGATTTTCGACAACGTGCGCGTGCCGGCCAGCCAACTGATTGGCGGCGTGGAAGGCGTGGGCTTCAAGACCGCCATGAAGGTGCTCGACAAGGGTCGCCTGCACATCGCCGCCGTCAGCGTCGGCGCCGCCGAACGCATGTTGAATGACGCGCTGAACTACGCCATCGAACGCAAGCAGTTCGGTCAGCCCATCGCCGAGTTCCAGTTGATCCAGGCGATGCTCGCCGACAGCAAGGCCGAGATCTACGCCGCCCGCTGCATGGTGTTGGACGCTGCGCGCAAGCGTGACGAAGGCCAGGACATCGGCACCGAAGCCTCGTGCTCGAAGATGTTCGCCACCGAGATGTGCGGCCGCGTCGCCGACCGTTGCGTGCAGATCCACGGCGGCGCCGGCTACATCAGCGAATACGCCATCGAACGTTTCTACCGGGATGTGCGCTTGTTCCGCCTGTATGAGGGCACCACGCAGATCCAGCAGTTGGTGATTGCCCGCAACATGATTCGCGCGGCGCAACGCTAGGTTTCACCGCTTCACCCATACCCAATGCCCTAACAACTACAAACAAGGTATCGCTATGGAAGTCGCCGCATCGGCGGGCGCGTTGTCGCCTGCAAAAAGCAAACTGTGGATTGTTGTGTTCGCCTTCTGCTTCCTCGGCCTGTTGATCGATGGTGCAGACCTGATGCTGCTGTCCTACAGCCTCAGCAGCCTGAAAGCCGAGTTCGGCCTGACCAGCGTCGAGGCTGGCAGCCTGGGCAGCTTCACCCTGGCCGGCATGGCCATCGGCGGCATCTACGGCGGCTGGGCCTGCGACCGTTTCGGCCGGGTGAAAACCGTGGTGTGGAGCATCCTGCTGTTTTCCGTCGGTACGGCGGTGCTGGGCATGACCCACAGCTATTGGCAGTTCGCGAGCACACGGTTCTTCGCCTCCCTGGGCCTGGGCGCCCTCTACGTGGCGTGCAATACCCTGATGGCCGAATACGTGCCCACTCGCTACCGCACCACGGTGCTCGGTACGCTGCAAGCCGGTTGGTCGGTGGGCTACATCGTCGCCACCCTGCTCGCCGGCTGGATCCTGCCGGAGCACGGCTGGCGCTGGCTCTTCTACGTGGCGATCATCCCGGTGATCCTGGCGGTGCTCATGCAACGCCTGGTGCCGGAACCCCAGGCCTGGATCACTGCCCAGGCTGAACGCGCCCAGCATAAAGCCAACGGCATACGCCAAGCCACGCAGAAAAAGCCCGACGGCATGTTCAAGCTGATCTTCAGCGACCCGAAAGCCAGCCGCATGTTCCTGTTGTGGGCGCTGACCGCAGGCTTCCTGCAGTTCGGCTACTACGGCGTGAACAACTGGATGCCGTCCTACCTGGAAAGTGAATTGGGGATGAACTTCAAGTCGATGACCAGCTACATGGTCGGCACCTACGCGGCGATGATCTTCGGCAAGATCCTCGCCGGCCTCGCGGCCGACCGCCTGGGCCGGCGCACCGTGTTCGCGTTCGGTGCCTTGGGCACAGCGATCTTCCTGCCGGTGATCGTGCTGTACCAGAGCCCTGAGAACATCCTGTGGATGCTGGTGGTGTTCGGCTTCCTGTACGGGATTCCCTATGGTGTGAACGCCACCTACATGACTGAAAGCTTCGAGGCGAAATTTCGCGGTTCGGCGGTGGGCGGGGCCTACAACATCGGGCGCATTGGCGCGGCCGTAGCGCCGGCGGCCATTGGTTTCCTGGCGTCCCACGGTTCCATCGGCATGGGTTTCCTGGTGATGGGGGGCGCGTACTTTATTTGTGGTGTGATCCCCGCGTTGTTTATTCGCGATAAGCAGTTCGACCCACAGAAACAGTAAGGCCGCCCGCTTAGTTGCCAAATAACTGGCGTCATCATTCAGCGACTGTTTTCGAATCTGAAAACAGTCGCTTGATTTATAAAGGGTTTTATTTTTATACAACGATTTGGCATGAATCTCGCTCTAACCTTTTTCAAGCAGGTTAAGCGATGACAAGACGTGCGGCAGTACCCAGGGGTTATAACCCTTAGCAAAGCGGTTTAAACTGTTTCCAATGTTTTACGGAACTGAAGGAACAGTAAGACGCTTGGCACTCGCCACTCTCATCGAGCCTGTAAGACAGTAAGTGCTTAGAGGCCGATCGCTTATGAAAACACCGACCCAGACCCACGCAATTGACTTCGACAGTGCCAAATTGCAACGCCTGGGCTTTGGTCAGCCTTCCCTCCTCCCTATCCGCCGCCCCGCGTCGATCGCTCAATTGCGCCAGCAATTGGGCCTGCACTTGCAGACCAGCCTGGAACCGGAGCGCATCCTCGGCCTGTTTTTCCGTGAGGTTCAACGCTTGGTGCCGTTGGATGCCCTGCACTATCGCCACGAAGCCAGCGACCTGCGCCTGGAGTTCGGCCATCGCGGCCATCACTCGGTGAGCTATACCTTGAGCCATGAAGGCGAGCATCTGGGTGAGCTGATTTTCCGTCGCAACCAACGCCTGGTCGAAGAAGAACTCGGGCAGCTCGAATCGTTGTTGGCCACCCTGCTGTACCCGATGCGCAACGCCCTGCTCTACCGCGCCGCCACCCGCAGCGCCCTGCGTGACCCCTTGACCGAAACCGGCAACCGCATCGCCATGGACCAGACCCTGCAACGGGAAATCGACATGGCACGCCGACACCTGAGCCCGCTGTCCTTGCTGATGCTGGACATCGACCACTTCAAGAAAATCAACGACACCCACGGCCATGCTGCCGGCGATAACGTGCTACGCGCCGTGGCCGGAGCAATCAAAAGCCAGTTGCGCAATGTGGACATGGTGTTTCGCTTTGGCGGGGAAGAGTTTCTGATCCTGCTGTCGAACACCGGCCGGGAGGCGGCGGCGATGGTCGGTGAGCGCCTGCGCCAGGCGGCACAGGCCCAGGATTATTGGGCGGACGGTACGCGAATCGAATTGACGGTGAGCCTGGGTTGCTCGACATTGTTGGCGGCGGAAACGGCCGACAGCTTGCTGCGCCGCGCCGACAATGCGCTGTACGTGGCCAAGCGCGAAGGCCGCAACCGCTTGGCAATGGCGGGGTAAGTCCCCCGCCATCACGCTTACATCACGCTTCGCTGGCCACGCGCGCCTGACGCTCGCGAACGGCTACGGGCGCCTTTTCCTTTTCTTTTTCCAGACGCATGCAGCTTTCCAGGAAGAGGTACATGTAGTCGTAGCTCTTGCACACCGCCTGGCGCAACTCAACCTGCAGGGCCTTGCTCGGGTTCATTCCGGCCAGGGTGCAGATGATTTCCAGGGCTTCCCACGGGTGAGCATCGTCGTACTGGGCGTGCATCTTCAGCCACTTCATCGCGCGCTTGCGGTCTTCCTCAGGGAAGGCTGCCGCGTACACACCGGTGGAGCACACCACGGCGGACCACTCCCCAGTAGCCCCCTCGATGGCGTAGTTGGTCGCGGCAATCGCCACGATCAACGCGTCGGCCGAGCTGGTGTGCCAGCACCAATGGCTCAGTGCGTGCAACTCAGGCGGTACATTCTGCGCTTGCAGTTCCTCGAGGCTGACACCATGTGCCCGCGCCCAATGCACCCAATAATCGGCATGGTTCAGTTCCACGCGAATATTGCGCATCAGCCACCGGCGCGCCATATCCTCCCCAGGATGGCGGGCAAACTTGGTCTTGGTGAGGTTCTGTGCCATGTACAAGGCAAACTGTTCCACCACGGGCCAACCACCGATCAGGTAGTGACGCAGGGTCTTGGCGCTGAGCGTATTGTCGCGCATGCGCTGGTACAGTTCGTGCTCGACAACTCGGCGCTTGCTCTCGCTACAGTCCTGGATCAATTGCTGCGCCCAGGCGGGGTAACTCGAGGCTTCCATAAGCGGGCCGGTTCTGTTGAATGTGTCGATCACTATAGGGCTCCTTTTTAAGTGTGATTGTACAGACCAGCAAAGTTTTCAGCGGAATGTGCCGGGCGCCTTGAACAGCAGAGGCTGCGGCCGCACAGGTCGACACTGCAAGCTATCAAAGGTAAACAATTGCGGTCGTTCAATCAGGTAACCCTGAGCGTAATCCACACCTATCTCAAGTAAAGCCTGTTCGATTTGCGGTGTTTCAACAAACTCGGCAATTGTGCGCTTACCCATGACATGGCCAATGTGATTGATCACTTCGACCATCGCGCGGTTAATCGGGTCGTCCAGCATATCCTTTACGAAACTTCCATCGATCTTCAGGAAGTCTACAGGTAAATGTTTGAGATAGGCGAATGAGGACATACCGGCACAAAAGTCATCGAGGGAGAAATGACAACCTAACGCCTTGAGTTCATTGATAAAACGGATCGCACTACCGAGATTCGCTATAGCGCTGGTTTCTGTTATTTCAAAACAGATCATCGTCGGTGGAATGTTATAAGCGGCAAACTTCTCATGCAGAAAACCAAGAAAGTCATCATCACCAATAGTAATGCCTGACAGATTAATCGCACACATCGCCATAGGCCGGCCTGGGCGCTCACGCATACAGTTGGCGATGATCTTGAAGACGTTCTCTACCACCCAGCGATCCAGCGACGTCATCAAGCCGTAACGCTCTGCGGCCGGGATGAAACTGTCCGGCAGGATGATCCGGCCGGCCTCATCGTGCAGGCGCAGCAGGATCTCGACATGGCCGTCCCCGCCGTCGGTGTGGCCCAGTGGCGAGATTTCCTGCGCATACAGGCAAAAACGGTTTTCCTCCAACGCCATGTGCAAACGCTGCACCCAGGCCATTTCACCAAAACGCAGCGACAGTTCCGAGTCATCGGCGTGATAGACCTGCACGCGGTTGCGGCCTTTTTCCTTGGCCATGTAGCAGGCCATGTCGGCGGCGCGCAGTGACGTCTCCAGGGTGGTGGGCGCTTGCGAGATATGCACCAGCCCGATACTGACCGTGGTCATGAACGGCCGGCCCTTCCATACAAAATGCAGGCTCTGCACGGTATGGCGCAGGCTCTCGGCGATCTTTTCCGCCACCGGCGCCGGGCAGTTCTCCAGCAGGATGCCAAACTCGTCGCCCCCCAGCCGTGCCAGGGTATCGCCCTCGCGCAGGTCCGATTGCAGCAGCGCGCAGATATGCCGCAACAGCTCATCACCGGCCGCATGGCCGCAGGTGTCGTTGACCAGCTTGAACTGGTCCAGGTCCAGGAACATCAAGGCATGCCGCCCGCCCGGCTGACGCCCCACCTGCTGCAACACCTGCTCCAGGCGGAACTCGAACTCGCGGCGGTTGGCCAGGCCGGTCAGCGCATCGTGGGTCGCTTGCCAGGACAGGTTGGCGATGTACTGCCGCTCCTGGGTCATGTCATGCAGCACCAGCACCGCGCCGCTGACTTTGCCCGCACTGCGGATCGGCGCCCCCACCAGGGTCACCGAGACCGTGCTGCCGTCCAGGCGCTGGATCAGTTTGGAATGCTCGCTGCCGCCACTGAGCTGGCCCTTGATGATGTGCTCGATCAAGGTGAAGCCGTCAGGCTCGGCGTTCTCATCCAGCAGGTTGAACAGCGCCGCCAGCGGCAAGCCCTGGGCCTGGGCTGACTTCCAGTGAGTGAGCGCCTCGGCGGCCGGGTTCATGTAGGCGATGGCGCCGTCGACGTCGGTGGTGATCACCCCGTCGCCAATCGATTCGAGGGTAATCTGCGCCCGCTCCTTTTCCACCTGCAGGGCGTCGGCAAACGCGTGGCGCTGGGTCAGCAATTTATGGGTGCGCAACAATGCCAGAGCGATCAGGCCGAGGGCGGTGGCCAGGTTGGTGATCAACAGCAACCTCAGGATGACCCGCGAGCCTTCGCCCAACGCATCACTGAAGGCCTTGGCAGCCGGGGTGACGCCGTCGTTGATGCCGATGATGCGCGCCTTCCACTCTCGCACATCGCCGCTGCTGACCTGATTGGCCCTGATCGCCCGGTGCATGGTCTGCGCCAGGTCATCCAATTGCACCAGGTAGCCATCACCCACGGTCCACAGCTCGATGGCTTTTTCCAGGTAGCTGAAGTGACGGAAATTGAGGTACAGCCAGATCAGGCTGGACACGTCATCCGGGTGGTTACCGCCCTTGAGAATGCCCAGGCGTGCGGCGGTCAGGTCCGGCGTGGAATGATCCAGGGCAATGCGCAGCTCATGCCCGCCCTGGGGCACGGCGATGGCCTGCTGGTATTTGAGGAACGTGGCTTCGTCGCGGTTGTCGGCGTACAGCGTCAGGTAGTAGATGGCGTCTTTCTGGCCCTTGGACCACAAGCTTTCGCCCGCCACATAACCGCGCACGGCCGAGAGCACGTAGAGGCTGACGCAGCCCAATAATGCCTGGAACAGCACCACCGCGATAAAGGGCCAGACGATGCCCAATAGTCGAGGCGTGCTTAACGTCGTTCCGAGAGTCCGCTTTTGCTTCATGAGGTCCCTTGCACAAGCACTACCAAAAAACGGCGAGTGGTTAACGCTCCTGACAGCACGGCCTTGGCTGAATTCGCTCGAACCGACCAAACGGATCGCGCCGATTTACGTGCCCACGCCGTCGTCCGGAGAGGGAAGGCCACTATTTCCTGGGGAGACTCTCGTACTTATTACATAAAAACCCGTGCACACCCGACATCAACGAACTTGCTGCAAGTGCCCGTACAACTTGGCGTAGAGACCACCGTCGGCAATCAGCTGCTGATGGTCGCCATCCTCGGCAATATGCCCTCCATCGAACACCAACACCCGGTCAGCCTGTTTCACCGCTGAAAGCCGGTGGGCGATGATCAGTGTAGTACGGCCACTGAGAAACCGCGCCAGCGCCTGGTGCAGGTTGTACTCGGTAGCCGCATCCAGCGCCGAAGTGGCCTCGTCCAGGATCACCACCTTGGGCTCGGCCAGGACCATCCGCGCGATGGCCAGGCGTTGGCGCTGGCCCCCGGAAAAACGCACCCCCGAGCGCCCCACCACACTGTCCAGGCCCAAGGGCAATGCCTTGACGGTAGCATCCAGCTGGGCGATTTCCAGTGCCTGCCAGCAGGCTTGATCACTGCGTTCGCGGCCCATGGTCAGGTTGGCGCGCACCGTGTCGTTGAACAGCGCCGGGTGTTGCAGCACCACGGCGACGTTCTCGCGAATGGTCTCCAGGCCGATTGCCTGCTGGGTCGCCCCACCGAAACGAATGCTGCCCGCCTGCGGGGTGTAGAGCCCCAGCAGCAGTTGCACCAAGGTGCTCTTGCCGCCGCCGCTGGCACCGACGATCGCCACCTTCTCGCCGGGCGCAATGGCCAGGTTCAGCTGGTCAAGCACCAGGTCTTCGCCGTAGCCGAAGTTGAGGCCACGCACCTCGATACCGACGGTTTCGCGCCCGATGAACGGGTCCTCACCGCCGGGATATTGGGGCTCGTCGGCACGCGCCAGCAGCTCGTTGATCCGCGTCAGCGCCCCACCTGCCGCGTAGTACGCGTATTGCAGGTTCAACAGTTGTTCCACCGGGCCGATCATGAACCACAGGTAGCTGAACACCGCGAGCATCTGGCCGATGGACAGGTCGGAAAACAACACGGTGAGCATCGCCGCCGCGCGGAAGATGTCGATACCAAACTGAAACAGCAGCCCGCTGGCGCGGCTCGATGCGTCGCTCTTCCATTGGGAGTTGATCGCATAATCACGCACCTCCTGGGCACGCTGGCCAAGGCGGCCGAGGAAGAAGCCCTGACGGTTGCCGGCGCGCACTTCCTGGATCGCGTCCAGGGTTTCGGTCAGGGCCTGGGTGAAGCGCGAGGTGCTGTCGTTCTCCAGTTTTTTCAGGTGTTTGACGCGTTTGCCCAACTGCACCGTGGCGTAGATCACCAGCGGGTTGAACAGCAGGATCAGCAACGCCAGCTGCCAGTGCATCCATACCAGGATCGCCGAAGTGCCCACCAGCGTGAGCATCGCCACCAGGAAGCGGCTGAGGGTTTCGCCGACAAACTTGTCCAGCGTGTCCAGGTCGGTAACCAGGTGCGTGGTGACCGTGCCACTGCCCAGGCTTTCGTACTCGCCCAGGGAAATGCGCTTGAGCCGTTCGATCAGGCGCACGCGGATGCGGTAGACGATGTCCTTGGCCAACCGTGCGAACAACCGCGCCTGCACCACGTTGAACACCAGCGCGCCGCAGCGCAGCAGCAGGGTCACCAGCAGCATCAGGCCGATATAGCCCGCCGCTTTTTGCCAGCCCAGGGGCAGCGCGTGATTCATGACTTTTAAGGCTGCATCACCATGGCCCAGCAGCACTTCGTCTACCAGCAACGGCAGCAGCAGGGGGATGGGCACGCTGCACAGGGTCGCCAGGACGGCGACGCCATTGGCAATCCACAGGGATTTCTTGTGACGCAGGGCCAGGCGGCGAATTTCCGCCCAGGTCAGACGATCAGTGCGTTTGGGGCGCTCAGTGAGGTCGGGCTGGTCATGCACAGGTTGCTCGCTCCAGCCATCGGCCCAACAGCGGCGACAGCTCGGACAACGGTTGGTAGCCGTTGGTCAGCAAGGCCAGCTGGCCATTGCGTTCGGCCAGCAGGGTCGGGAAACCGGCGATGCCCAGGTCCTGCACCCAGGTGAAGTCAGCGGCCGTGGCGGCGTGCTGCTCGGCGCGGTCGAAGGCGCCAGCAAATTCGATACGCGGGATACCGGCCTCTTCGGCCAATTCCACCAACACGCTGGCGAGGGTCACGTCGCGACCTTCGACATAAAATGCCCGCTGGATAAGCCCCAGCAGCTTCCAGGCACAATCCGGCGCCAGGCTGCGCGCGGTGACGATCGCGCGGCACGCAGGCTCGGTGTCGTACACAAAACCGTCGGGCAGCGCGCCGTCACGGTTGAACGGCTGGCCAGTGGCCTCGGTGACCGCCTGCCAGTGTTCGAGGATGTAGCGCCGGGTAGCCGGCTCCAGGGCCGCGCCACTGCCGGTGCGCAAGCCGCCCACCACCAGGTGCAGCTCGACGCCAGCGGCCTGAGCCTGCTCCACCAACGCCTCGGCCACCGGGGCAAAGCCCCAGCACCAGGAACACATCGGGTCCATCACATAGAGCAGGCGTGCGGGCATGGGTCAGGCCTCGGAAGGTGATTGCTTATAGTTGAAGCCAATCGGGTGCGGCATATTGCGAGCCTTGGCCAGTTCAATCTGCTTTTGCCGGTCGATCGCGCTGCGACGGGTCTTCTCCGGCAGCTTATCCCAGCAATGCGGGCAGCTGATGCCCGCCACATAGTGCTCGGACGCACGGTCTTCCACGCTCACCGGTGTGCGGCAGGCATGACATTGATCGTAGTCGCCTTCGCTCAAGTCGTGGCGCACGGTCACACGGTTGTCGAACACAAAGCAGTCGCCCTGCCATTTGGTTTCCTCCTGCGGCACCTCTTCGAGGTACTTCAGGATGCCGCCTTTGAGGTGGTAGACCTCATCGAAGCCTTCGCTGAGCATGTAGCTCGACGCCTTCTCACAACGGATGCCACCGGTGCAGAACATCGCGACCTTCTTGTGCTTGGCCGGGTCGAAGTTGGCTTTGATGTAGTCGGGAAATTCGCGAAAACTGGTGGTTTTCGGGTCGATCGCGCCTTCAAAGGTGCCGATGGACACTTCGTAGTCGTTACGGGTATCGATCAGCAGCACTTCCGGGTCGCTGATCAGCGCGTTCCAGTCCTGCGGGTCGACGTAGGTGCCGACCTTTTTATTCGGGTCCACGCCTTCAACGCCCAGGGTCACGATCTCTTTCTTGAGCTTGACCTTGGTGCGGTAGAACGGCTGCTCGTCGCAGTAGGATTCCTTGTGGTCGATGTCGACCATGCGCGGATCGGTCTTGAGCCAGGCGATCAGGCCATCGATGCCTTCGCGGCTGCCGGAAACCGTGCCGTTGATGCCTTCCTCGGCGATCAGCAAGGTGCCTTTGATGCCGTTGTCGACCATCGCCTGCAGCAGGGGCTCGCGCAGGGCGACGTAATCTTCGAGGGTGACGAACTTATACAGTGCCGCCACGACAATCGGTTGAGTCATGGGTGTTCTCTCCAGGTGGCTACCCTCGTAAGGGGTGAACCGGATGCAAAAAAAACGCGCCGGC
>Ga0105244_10001583_pt1 | contig 18086 bp, 14 predicted proteins | sample KBSM44metaG_FD_80423 | JGI IMG/M metagenome (GOLD analysis project Ga0105244, IMG submission 80423) | Miscanthus rhizosphere microbial communities from Kellogg Biological Station, Michigan, USA - KBS M4-4 metaG | ecosystem: Host-associated > Plants > Roots > Rhizosphere > Soil | place... | reverse complement strand
GCGTGGACCGCGGCGGTGACGCGCTTCCAGGCCTCGACCTGGGCATCGCTGTAAATGCCGGGCGTGGCGACATAGCCCTTGCCCATCGCGCTCGGGAAGGTGCCTTCGGTGATGATCAGGCCCGCGCTGGCGCGCTGGCGGTAGTAAGTGACGGCGAGGTCGGACTGGACGCCGTCGGCGTCGTTGGCGCGCGAGCGCGTCATCGGCGCCATGAAGATGCGGTTGCGCAGGTCGTACGGGCCGATCTTGACGGCGGTGGAGAGCTGGTTCATTTAGGGTTCCTCGGGAAGTGGATGACAGTGAAGCCATCATCCATTGTTTCTCCTCATGGATAAATAGCATAAAATGAATTCACTGATCCACTGATGGAGCAATCCCAATGACACTGCTGGCGAGTATGGAGCTGTTTGTGGCGGTGGCGAACGCCAAAGGCTTTCGCCGTGCGGCCGAGCAGCTGGACATGCCCAATTCGACGCTCTCGCGCCGCATTTCCGATCTGGAAAAGGAAATCGGCGTGCGCCTGTTCCACCGCTCCACCCGCAAAGTGGAGCTGACAGAAGCGGGCCAGGCGTACTTCCGCCGCTGCCAGGGCATCGTCGCCGAGGCGCGCATCGCGCACGAATCGCTGATGGAGCTGGCCGAACGTCCCAGCGGCCTGCTGCGCGTGTCGATGCCGGTCGACCTGGCGATCAGCTATCTGGCGCCAGCGATCAAGCGCTTCGGCGAGCTGTATCCGCTGATCGATTTCGAAATGGATCTGACCCCACGCCGCATCGACCTGGTGACTGACGGTTTCGACTGCGCGATCCGTATCGGCGCGCCGCCACCGACGCCGTCCACGTTGATCTCCAGGCAGATCGGCCTGCTGCCGCGCTATCTGTTCGCCGCGCCGGAGTACCTGCGCGACGCGCCGCCGCTCAAGCATCCGCAAGACCTCGCGCGCCACCAATGCGTGATCCAGGCGGCGTCGGGAAAGCAATCGCGCTGGACGCTCACGTCGGGAAAACAAAGCACCACGGTCGACGTCTCCGGCCGCTACTGCGCCAACAACGTCAGCATGTGCCGCACCTTGGCGGCGCTCGGCGTGGGCATCGCCATCTCGGCGGGGCCGGAGATGCGCGACGACGCCCTGCGCGGCACGCTGGAGCGCGTGCTGCCCGAATGGGACGTCTCGCCCGCGCCGGTCCACGCGATCATCGAATCGCGCCTGATCCCGTCGCGCGTGCGGCTGTTCATCGACTTCATGCAGACCAGCCTGAAGGACTACGCGGCGCACGCGGGAGCTCGGGGTCAAGTCTGACATTCGGACACGGCCCCATCTTCAACCAGCAACACCCCACGCCCGAATGACAGTTGGCCATCCACATTACAGATCAGTCCGTGTCCGAATGCCAGACTTGACCCCCTTAGTTTGCCCCCCGTAGTTACTGCGACGACACCCACGCCTTGGTATCGGCCAGCATCTTGTCGAGCTGGGCGCGGTCGTAGACTTTTCCCCGGCTGACGACAGCGCGGATCTGCCGCGTGGCGGCGATGTCGAGCAGCGGATTCGCATCCAGCACCAGCAGATCGGCCGTCTTGCCGGCGTCGATCGCGCCGTAGCGATCCAGCTTGCCGAGGAAGCGCGGCCCGTTGATCACCGCCGTCCGCAACGCCTGCGCTGGCGTCAGGCCATACCGCACATAGAGGCCGATTTCGTCGTGCAGCGCTTGGCCGGGATAGTCGTACGAGTTCAAAAAGCCGGCGTCGGTGCCGGCGATGATGCTGACGCCCTCCCGCTCCAGCAATGGCAGAAGCGCTGCCGATTTCTCGAACGTCGCCTTGCGCAGCGCGATCGCGTCGGCGTCGTCCTGCGCGGCGCGCTGCACGCGCCATTCGTACGTCGCGCGCAAGCCTTTGCCGATGTACTGCAACGCCGGGTCGTGCGAATGATCGTCACGGTCCAGATATGCGATCACCCGCGATACCGACAACGTCGGCACCACCGCCGTGCCTTTTGATGCCATATAGCGGAAGGCGCCGAGCGCGGTCTGCTCGTCGTAGCTTTGCAAGCTCAGTTTCATCGCCTCCTTGCCGGTCAGCGTGCCCGCCGCCACCCGGGCGGTCAGCTCGCGTTCGCGCAGCGTGGCGGCGCGCAGCAGATACGATTGATGTTCCACCGTTCCGAGGCCGGCGTCGAACATCTGCGATAGCGTCATCTGCACCGGCACGTGGCCCGACGTGCGCATGCCGCGCGCTTTGGCCTGGCGCAGCGCTTCCAGATACATCTCCGGTTTGAGCGTGTTCTCGGTGATCTTGACGAAATCGACCTCCTGCGCCTGCAAACCGTCGAGCGCCTTGCCCACCTCTTCCGGCGTGCCGACTTCGATGGTGCCCTTCCAAAGCGGCTTATAGCCTTCCAGCTTGGCGCCGGAGGTGAAGATGGTCGGCCCTTCGAGCTGGCCTGACTTGATCTGGTCGCGCCAGGCCAGCACGGTGTCCGGCAGGTCGCCGGAGCAATCGCGTACGGTGGTGATGCCGTTGGCGAGATACAGCGGCAGCAAATGCTTGTTCTCGTCGATCAGCGCCGGGCCGCCGCCGAAATGCACATGGGTGTCCCACAATCCCGGCATCAGATATTTGCCGGGCAGGCGCATCGTCTTGCTGGCGGTGTAGCCCGATAGCTGTCGGTCGTCCACCACGGCCAGGATACTACCGTCCTTCACCACGACCGATTTGCCTTTGATGGTGGCGCCGTTGGCGACGTCGATCAACGTGGCCTGCGTGAGCACCAGATCGGCGGCGATTTTATCGGCGGCGTGCGCGCTGGCGAGCAGTCCGAGCACCAGCAAGGCACCGGCGATTTTCTTCATGAATGGCATGCGATGTCATTTGATTGGTTCGAGTCGCACGATACTAACAGAGCCTAGCGCACGATCGCCACGCGCTTGTGCAGCTGCCGCGCAAGCCACGACAACAGGCAGCACAGCACGAAGTAGACCAGCGCCACAAAGGTGTACATCTCCACCAACCTGCCGTCGCGCTGCGCCACCTTGCTGGCCGCGCCGACGAAATCCGGCACCGACAGCACGTACACCAGCGAGACGTCCTGGAACAGCACGATGGTCTGCGTCAGCAGCACCGGCAGCATGTTGCGGAAGGCTTGCGGCAGCACGATGCGTCCCATCGTCTGCCAGTAGCTCAATCCCAAAGCCTGCGCCGCCAGCACCTGCCCGCGCGGTATCGCCTGTATGCCGCCGCGCATGATCTCGCAGTAATACGCGGCCTGGAACAAGGTGAACGTGATCAACGCCGACCAGAACGTGCCGACCTTGACCGGCTCCTGCGCGCCGATCACCCACGCCGCCATGTACGGCACCAGGAAGTAGAACCAGAAGATCACCAGCACCAGCGGCACCGCGCGTATCAGGTTGACGTAGGCGGCGGCCACCAGCGCCAGCGGCGGAAAGCTGGACATGCGCCCCAGCGCCAGCAACGTGCCCAGCGCCACGCCGCCCAGCATCGACAGCACCGTCAGCTCCAAGGTGAACGCCATGCCGACCTGGAACAGGTAGACCCACGAGTTGGCGATGACGCTGAGGTCGAATTGGGCGAACATCAGCGGCCTCCCAGGGTGCCGGGCAGCGCCAGCCGGTGCTCCAGCCAGCGCATGGCGGCGATCACCACCAGGTTGACCACCACATAGATCAGCGTGGCGGCGGTGAAGGCTTCAAACACTTGGAAGGAAAACTCCTGGATCGCGCGGGCGCTGGCGGTCAGCTCCATCAGGCCGATGGTCAGCGCCACGGAGCTGTTCTTGATGATGTTGAGGAATTCGCTGGTCAGCGGCGGCAGGATCATGCGCACCGCCAGCGGCAGCAGCACGAAACGGTAGGTCTGTGGCAGGTCGAGTCCCAGCGCCAGCGCGGCCAGGCGCTGTCCACCAGCCAGCGCCTCGATGCCGGCGGTGACCTGCACAGCCACCCGCGCCGACGTGAAGAAGCCGAGGCACAGCACCGCCGTCACGAAGGGCGCGTTGGGCAGGGACTTGAGCCAGTCGCCGCCGGCCGGCGGCAGCAGTTCCGGCATCACGAAGAACCACAGGAACATCTGCACCAACAAAGGCACGTTGCGGAATAGCTCGACGTAGCCGGTGCCCACCATCCGCAGCCAGCGGTTGGGCAAGGTGCGCATGGCGCCGACCGCGAAGCCCAGCGCCAGCGCGATCACCCAGCCGGCCAGCGACGTCGCCATCGTCCAGGCCAGGCCGGACAGCAGCGTGTCCCAGTACGTTTGCACGCCGTCCGGCGACATCTCCCAGAAGATGTTCCAGTTCCATTGGTAGTTCATGGCGACGCGCCGCCGCTTATTTCTTGGCGTCGGTCTTCTGCGCGGCCGGCGGCGACGCCGCCGCTGTTACCGCATACGCCGCCGGATCGGGAGAATCGGTCGGCTTGGCGATGACCGCCTTGAGCGTCGCCGGCATCGGGAAGTTCAGGTTGATGCCGCGCGGCGGGATGGTGCTCATGAACCACTTGTCGTAGGTCTTGGAGAATTCGGGCGACTGGTAGAACTGCTTCAGCGCCGCGTCGACCACCGCCTTGAAGGCCGTGTCGCCACGCCGCATCATGATCCCGTACGGCTCGACCGACAACGCCTCCGGCAGGATCGTGTACTCGCCCGGGTTGCGGGCGGTGGCGACCTGGCTGGCCAGCAGGATGTCGTCGTTGGCTTCGGCGGCCGCGCGCCCGGTTTCGAGCATCAGGAACGATTCGGGATGGTCCTTGCCGACGGCGATAGTCATGCCCAGCTTGCGCTCGTTGTTCAGCATCGTCATCTGCTTGAGGGTGGTGGTGCCGGCGGTGGCCACCAGGGTCTTGCCCTTCATGTCGGCCAGGCTGCGGATGTTTGACGCCTTCTTGACCAGCAGCCGGTTGGAGATGACGAACATGGTGGGCGCGAACGCCACCTGCTTCTGGCGCTCGGCGTTGTTGGTGGTCGAGCCGCATTCGAGATCGATGGTGCCGTTGGCCATCAGCGGGATGCGGTTGGCGGCGGTGACGGGATTCATCACCACCTTCAGGCCGGACAGCCCCAAATGCTTCTCGATCGCCGCCACCGCCTTCAGGCAGAGGTCGACCGAGTAGCCTTGGTACTGCTGCTTGTCGTCGAGGTAGGAGAAGGGGATGGAGCCGTCGCGCACACCGAGCGTGATGGTGCCGGTGCGCTTGATCTTGGCCAGCGTGCCGCCGGCTTCCTGGGCGGCGGCGGGGCCGGTGAAGGCGCCGATGGCGAAGACCGCGGCGGCGGCGATGATGGCAGAACGATAGAGCACTCGCGGTAACGACATGATTCCTCCTAAGAAAAATACAATGAACGTCAAGAACGACCCGCCGGCGGGCGCCGGCGCATGCTACCGATTACTGTTAGTGGATGATCTAATGAATGATACGCGCCAGGAAGTCCCGGGCGCGCTCGGACCGCGGCGCGCCGAAGAATTCATCCTTGCCGCAGTCCTCCAGTATCCGTCCCTTGTCCATGAAGACGACCCGGTTGGCCACCTTCCTGGCGAATCCCATCTCGTGCGTGACCACCATCATCGTCATGCCCTCCTGCGCCAGGCCGACCATCACGTCGAGCACCTCGTTGATCATCTCGGGGTCCAGCGCGGAGGTGGGCTCGTCGAACAGCATCGCGATCGGGTCCATCGACAGCGCGCGCGCGATCGCCACGCGCTGCTGTTGGCCGCCGGACAGCTGGTTCGGATATTTGTCCTGCTGCGACAGCAGGCCGACCCGGTCCAGGTACTGCAGGCCGCGCGCGTTGGCCTCGTCCTCGCCGCGCCCGAGCACCTTGGTCTGGCCCAGGGTCAGGTTCTGGCGCACCGACAGGTGCGGGAACAACTCGAAATTCTGGAACACCATGCCGATGCGGGCGCGCAGCTTGGGCAGATCGGTGCCCTTGGCGCCGACCGAGATGCCGTCGACAACGATTTCGCCCTGTTGAAACGGTTCGAGGCCGTTGACGGTCTTGATCAGGGTCGACTTGCCCGAACCGGACGGCCCGCAAATGACCATCACGTCCCCTTTTGAAACGCTGGTGGTGCATTCGGCCAATACCTGGAACTGGCCATACCATTTGCTCAGATTATTTATCGCTATCATATTTTTGGCAAAGTTAGAGTGCCCGCGACAGGTGTGTGGACCTGCGTCCACGCGAACTTGACAGTACCCTTGACCACAAGGATACTGCGGAACTTGCTCAATGTTTCATCAGCTTACAAAGCTGCATTGGCTGGATCATACCTCCACATTGCGGGGAAATGACATTATTTTGTACGAGACTGTGCTTTGGCGGATTATCCCGCCACAGCCGGCGTCCATAGAGACACTACCATGGAAAACAGAGAACATGCATAAACAAAGTCGTTTGACCACTTACATCCTGATCGCACTGGCGCTAGGTATCCTTACGGGCTACATCGTTCATGCCAACATGGAAAACCCCGTCGGTTTCGCCGATTCGATGTCGCTGATTACGACCTTGTTCCTGCGCCTGATTAAGATGATCATCGCGCCGCTGGTGTTCTCGACCCTGGTCGTCGGCATCGCGCGCATGGGCGACGCCAGCGAAGTGGGCCGCATCGGCATCAAGACCATGGGCTGGTTCTTCATCGCCTCGGTCATGTCGCTGAGCCTGGGCCTGGTGCTGGTCAACCTGTTCCGTCCGGGCGACGCGTTGCTGGGCCACATGGCCGCCACCGCCACGGCCAAGGTCGAGCTGGCCACGTCCAGCCTGACGTTGAAGGACTTCGTCACCCACCTGGTGCCGGCGTCGATCGTCGACGGCATGGCCAAGAACGAGATCTTGCAGATCGTTATCTTCTCGCTGTTCTTCGGCTCGGCGGCGGCCGCCGTCGGCAAGAAGGCCGACATCATGGTCGACGCGCTCGACGGCGTCGCCCACGTGATGCTCAAGGTCACCGGCTACGTGATGAAGTTCGCGCCGATCGCCGTGTTCGCCGCCGTCGCCGGCGTCATCGCCAAGAGCGGCCTGGGCGTGCTGTCGACCTACGGCGTGTTCATGGCCGAGTTCTACTTCGGCATCGTCCTGCTGTGGTGCTTGCTGATCTTCGCCGGCTTCCTGTTCCTCAAGGGCCGCGTGTTCGGCCTGATGAAGGAATTGCGCGGCCCGGCGCTGCTGGCCTTCTCGACCGCCTCGAGCGAAGCGGCCTATCCGAAAACGCTGGAAGGCCTGGAGCGCTTCGGTGTGCGCAACCGGATCGCCTCGTTCGTGCTGCCGATCGGCTACTCGTTCAACCTGGACGGCTCGATGATGTACTGCACCTTCGCCACCGTCTTCATCGCCCAGGCGTACGGCATCGAGATGTCGCTGGGCCAGCAGATGACGATGATGATGGTGCTGATGCTCACCTCCAAGGGCATGGCCGGCGTGCCGCGCGCCTCGCTGGTGGTGATCGCCGCCACCCTGAGCCAGTTCAACATCCCCGAGGCGGGCATGTTGCTGCTGCTCGGCATCGACCACTTCCTCGACATGGCGCGTTCCGCGACCAACGTCATCGGCAACGGCGTCGCCACGGCGGTCGTCGCCAAGTGGGAAGGCGAACTGCTCGAACCGGGTCAGGAAGATGAGATGGTAAAAGACGCCGCATAAAAAGCGACCGCGCAAAGCAAAGGCCACCGTCAGGTGGCCTTTTTTAGTCCGGGGTCAGGTCCACCATTTCTACACGGACCCGGCCGTATCAGCGCTCCAAGGTCCAGTCCGTGTAGAAATGGTGGACCTGACCCCGGAGTTGCTGCTACTGGTTGGCGTAGATTTTCACCAACTCGTGCAGGAAGGTGCGGCCTTCCATCAACGATTGCACGCCGATGTATTCGTTCAGGCCGTGGATGTTGCCCAGGTCCGGCGTGAGGAAGATGCCGCTGATGCCGTACGTCGGAATCCCGGCAGCGTTCAGGAACTGTCCATCGGTGGCGCCGGACTGCAGGATGGGCATCACCGGCACGCCCGGCCACATCTTCGCCGTCATGCGTTCGACCGGCTCCAGGATCGCTTTGGTCAACACGGGCGGTGCCGAGTTCTCGCCGCGTATCTCCAGCGTTTCCACCTTCACCGCCGGGTCGTCGATCGCTTTGACCAAGGTTTGACGCACTTCTTCCTGCGTCACGCCGGGGAAGATGCGGCAGTTGATGTTGGCGCGGGCGCGCTGCGGCAGCGCGTTGGTGGCGTGGCCGGCGTCGAGCAGGGTCGCGACACACGTGGTGTGCAGCATCGCGCCCCAGCTGGAATCGGTCGACGATACCAGCGCGACCGCCTTGGCGTCGCCAGGGTTCTTGACCACCGCCAGCATGGCGTCGGCAACGTCCTTGTGGCCGGCCGCCGCCTGGATCTTCGACATGCCGTTCAGGTAACCACGGCTGCCGTCGGCCAGCTGGATCGGGAATTCGTAGCCTTCGACTTTCTTCAACGCGGCCGCCAGCCGGTAGATGGCGTTGTCCTTCTGCGGGCGCGAACTGTGGCCGCCGCGATTGGTCACTTCCAGCCGGTAGTTCTGCGCGACCTTCTCGCCCGCCTGCACCGTCATCGAGACGCGCTTGCCGGCGGCATTGAGCTCGCCGCCCGCGCCTTCGTTGAGCGCATAGCCCGCGTCGATCAGGTCGCGCTTGTTCTTCGTCAGCCATTCGGCGCCGTTGAAGGCGCCGGCCGTCTCCTCGCCGCAGGTCAGCGCCATCTTCAAGGTGTGGCGCGGCTTGAAGCCTTCCTTCTTGAAGCGGATCAGCGAGTCGGCCCAGATCGCCGCCTGCGCCTTGTCGTCCAGCGCGCCGCGCGCGTAGAACTTGCCGTCCTCCTCGATCAACGTGAACGGGTCGCGCACCCAATCCTCGCGCTTGGCCTCGACCACGTCGATGTGCGCCAGCAGCAGGATGGCCTTGGCCTTCGGGTCGCTGCCCGGCAGGATGGCGACCAAGCCGCCCTCCTTCGGGAACTTGGGATCGGCGAAGGGATGCAGGTCGGCGTCCGGGAAGCCGGCCGCTTTCAGGCGCGTGGCGATGCGTTCGGCGGCCAGGGTACAACTACCCGACGACAAGGTGGTGTTGGTTTCGACCAGCTCTTTGTAGAGGGCTCGGAATTGCTGTTCTGTGGGGTCGGCGTAGGCATTCTGCATACACGCCACCAGCGCGGTGACAGCACCCAGGACAAAGCGTGACTTCATGGTCGGTTCCTTATCAACGGTTAAAAAACAGTGGGGTCAGTGCCGACATTCGGACACAGGCTCATCCGCAGTACAGCACAGTACGTGTCCGAATGTCGGCACTGACCCCGGTGGGTGGGGGATTACTCCGTCCGCACAACGTCCTCGGGCGACGCGGACAGTTCTTCTTCGGCCTTGGCCTGCTGCCGCTGCCACATCTGCGCATACAGGCCATCGGCGGCCAGCAGCGATTGGTGCGTGCCGCGTTCGACGATGCGGCCGTGATCGAGCACCAGGATCTGCTGCGCGTCGGCCACCGTCGACAGGCGGTGCGCGATGACCATCGTGGTGCGGCTTTTGGCGATTTCCTTGAGCTGCGCCTGGATCGCTTGCTCGGCCTTCGAGTCCAGCGCGGACGTGGCTTCGTCGAAGATCAGGATGGCGGGATTCTTCAGCAAGGTGCGGGCGATGGCCACGCGCTGCTTTTCGCCGCCCGACAGCTTCAGACCGCGCTCGCCGACCATCGTGCCGTAACCGTCGGGCAGGCTTTCGATGAAGTCGTGGATCGATGCCGCGCGCGCCGCCGCGACGATCTGCTCCTTGCTGGCGCCCGGCTTGCCGTAGGCGATGTTGTATTCGATCGTGTCGTTGAACAGCACCGTGTCCTGCGGCACGATGCCGATCGCGTGGCGCACCGAGTCCTGCGTCAGCGAGCGCAGGTCCTGGCCGTCGATGGTGATGCCGCCGGCGTTGACCTCGTAGAAGCGGAACAGCAATCGCGACAAGGTCGATTTGCCCGAGCCGCTGTGCCCCACCACCGCCGTCGTGGTGCCCGGGGCGATGGTGAAGTCGACGTCGAACAAAATCTGGCGCTTCGATTCGTAGCTGAAGTCGACGTGGCTGAAGCGCACCTGCGCGCCATGCGTGACCAGCGGCTGCGCGTCCTTGGCGTCGGCGATCTCGCGGTTCTGGTCCAGCAGCGAGAACAGTTTTTCCATGTCGGCCAGGCTTTGCTTAATCTCGCGGTAGATCACACCCAGGAAGTTGAGCGGAATATAAAGCTGGATCATGAACGAGTTGACCAGCACCAGATCGCCCAGGGTCATGGTGCCGTCGATGACGCCCACCGTGGCGCGCCACAGGATCAAGGTGACCGCAACGGCGATGATCATCGACTGCCCGGTGTTCAGCAGCGACAGCGATGTCTGCGATTTGACGGCGGCCGATTCGTAGCGTTGCAGGCCTTCGTCGTAGCGTTTGGCCTCGTAGTCCTCGTTGCCGAAGTATTTGACGGTCTCGTAGTTGATCAGCGAGTCGATGGCCTTGGTGTTGGCCTTCGAGTCCAGGTCGTTCATCGTGCGGCGGAAGTGCGTGCGCCAGTTGGTGACGACGACCGTGAAGGTGATATACAACACCAGCGCGACGAAGGTGATTACCGAGAACCAGATGTCGTAGTGCAGAACCAGATAACCCAGGACCAGCGTGATCTCCACCAAGGTAGGCAGGATGTTGAACAGCGTGTAGGAGATCAGCGAGCCGACCGCGCGCGTGCCGCGTTCGATATCGCGCGTCATGCCGCCGGTCTGGCGGTTCAGGTGGAAGCGCAGCGACAGCGCGTGCAGGTGGCGGAACACTTGCAGCGCGATGGTGCGCACGGCGCGCTGCGTGACGCGCGCGAACAGGAATTCGCGCAGCTCGGTGAACAGGGTGGTCGAGACACGCAGCACGCCGTAAGCCACCAGCGCGGCGACCGGCAGCACCAGCAGCGCCTGCGGATGCGATGGCGTGATCGTCAGCGAATCGATCAGTTTTTTCATCACCACCGGCACGCCGACGTTGGCCAGCTTGGCGCCGACCAGGCAGCACAGCGCCAGCAACACGCGCCATTTGTAGACCCACAGGTAGGGGATCAGTGTCTTCAGGGTGGCGGCATCGCTGCGGGTCGGTGTGGAGGCGGCGGCTGTGCCGACGGGGTCTGGCGGGGAATTCGGGTAACGGCGCATGGCGGATGTCGGCTTTTTATGGTTCAATCCCGGTAATTGTAGCCCCTGAAGAGAATTCACGATGACCACGCCCGAAAATCCAACACCCATCGCCGTCACCACGGTCAATCGCGGCCTGCCGGCCGGCAAAATGCCGGAACTGCGCATGATGCCGTCGCCGTCCGACGCCAATGTCTACGGCGATGTCTTCGGCGGCTGGATCATGTCGCAGGTCGATATCGCCGGTTCGCTGCCGGCCACCCGCCGCGCCAACGGCCGCGTGGCGACGATCGCCGTGAACTCCTTCCTGTTCAAGAATCCGGTGTTCGTGGGCGACCTGCTGTCGTTCTATGCTGATATTGTCAAGGTTGGCAATACGTCCATTACCGTCAACGTCGAGGTGTACGCGGAGCGCAACCGCCTGCAGGCCGATACCGTCAAGGTGACCGAGGCGGTGCTGACCTATGTCGCCACCGACTCGGACCGCAAGCCGCGCAAGGTGCCGCCGATCGAAACGCTGATGCATCCGTGATCGCCCGGTGACCACCCGGGTGGACGCGCAACGCCGCATCTTCCTCGCCGCGCTGGCGGCATCGGCCAGTGCCGGCGCTGGCGCCCTCCCCGCCGTCCCGGCGGGTGCCGGCAACGCCGGCTATCCGTTCAGCCTTGGCGTCGCCTCCGGTTCTCCCCTGCCCAACGCGGTCGTCATCTGGACCCGTATCCTCCACGATCCGCTCAACGCGGCCGCCATGCCGCGGCTGGCCTTCGCCGTGCGCTGGGAAGTGGCCGAGGATGAGCGCTTCAGCCGCATCGTCGCCAGGGGCATGGCCAACGCCGCGCCGCAGCTGGCGCACAGCGTCCATGTCGACGTCACCGGCCTTTCGCCGGCGCGCTGGTACTGGTATCGCTTCATGCTGGGCGACGCCGTCAGTCCCCTCGGCCGCACCCGCACCGCGCCGGCCGCCGACACGATGCCGGACCAGCTCAAGCTCGCCGTGGCATCCTGCCAGCACTGGGAGTTCGGCACCTACGCCGCGCACCGCCACATCGCCGCCGCCTCGCCCGATCTGGTGGCCTTCCTGGGCGACTACATCTACGAGTGGGGGCCGTACCAGCCGCGCCATCCAAAAAGCGCCGTGCGGTCCCATGAGAGCTTCACGCTGGCCGACTACCGCAACCGCTACGCCCAGTACAAGAGCGATCGCGATCTGCAGGCCGCGCACCACGCCGCGCCGTGGATCGTGACCTGGGACGACCACGAGGTCGCCAACGATTACGCCAATGACCGCGACGAGCGTCTGAATCCGAAGTTCCTGGAACGGCGAGCGGCGGCATATCAGGCGTTCTACGAGCATATGCCGGTGCGGTTGGTGCTGCCCAAGCCGGGCGACTTCGCCAACATGCGCATCTATCAGCGCTACGACTGGGGAAGGCTGGCGCGCTTCCATGTGCTGGACGACCGCCAGTACCGCGCCTGGCAGGCTTGCCCTCCGGCGGGACGTGGCGGCTCGTCGTCCGTGGTGCGGCGCCAGTGCGCGGCGCTCGGCGACACCCAACGCACGATGCTGGGCGAGGTGCAGCAGCGCTGGCTGGACGATGGCCTGAAGTCGTCGCGCGCGCGCTGGAATATCCTGGCGCAGCAGACGCTGATGGCGCAAAACAGCCAGGTGCCGTTCAAGAGCGAAGGCGACACGCGCATCTGGACCGATGGCTGGGATGGTTATCCGATGGCGCGCCGGCGTCTGCTCGACGGGCTGGCCATCAGCAAGGCGAGCAATCCGTTGATCCTGTCCGGCGACGTGCACAGCTTCTTCGCCGCCGAGATCAGCCGCGATCCGGCGCGTCCCCGGTCGGGCGCGAACGCGGTGCTGGCGACGGAATTTTGCGGCACGTCGATCACGTCGCCGTCGCGCCCGCAGTCGCGCACCGAGCAGTATGTGGCGATGAACCCGAGCATCAAGTACGGCCGCAGCGACAAGCGCGGCTTCATGCTGCTCAACATCACGCCGGCGGCGACCACCACGCATTTCGTCGGATTAAATGATGTGCACGACGCTGCCAGCGGCATCGCGACCGCCGCCAGTTTCGTCGTGCAAAACGGCCGGCCGCGATTGGAGACATAAAAAAATCGCCTGCGAACAGGCGATTTTTTGAAATTACGCGGCGGCCTTCGGCTTCTCGTCGCGCAGCTGGCGCCGCAGGATCTTGCCGACGTTGGTCTTCGGCAGCTCGTCGCGGAACTCGATGAACTTCGGCTTCTTGTACGCCGTCAGCTCGTGCTTGCAGTAATCCAGCAACTGCTCGGCCGTCAGGTTCGGATCCTTGCGCACCACGAACAGCTTGACCGCCTCGCCCGAGTTCTGGTCCGGCACGCCGATGCACGCCACTTCCAGCACGCCCGGATGCGCCGCCACCACGCCTTCGACCTCGTTCGGATACACGTTGAAGCCGGACACGATGATCATGTCCTTCTTGCGGTCGACGATCCGCGTATAGCCGCGCTCGTCCATGATGCCGATGTCGCCAGTCTTGAAGAAGCCGTCGGCCGTCATCGTCTTGGCGGTCTCGTCCGCGCGGTTCCAGTAGCCGGCCATCACCTGCGGACCGCGAATCGCGATCTCGCCGGTCTGGCCCAGCGGCACCGGATTGCCGTCGTCGTCGAGGATCTGCACCTCGGTCGACGGAATCGGCAGGCCGATGGTGCCGGTGAATTCCTTGATGTCGACGCGGTTGGCGGTGGCCACCGGCGACGTCTCCGACAAACCATAACCTTCGATGATCGGCGTGCCGGTCACTTTCAGCCACTTGTCGGCCACGGCCTTCTGCACGGCCATGCCGCCGCCATTGCACACCGAGTAGCTGGAGAAGTCCAGCTTGGAGAACTCCGGATTGTTCAGCAGCGCGTTGTACAGCGTATTCACGGCGGGGAACACCGCCACGCGGTACTTCGACAGTTCCTTGACGAAGCCGGGAATGTCGCGCGGATTCGGAATCAGCAGGTTCAGCCCGCCCATGCGCATGCCCATGAAGGCGCTGATGGTGAGCGAATAGATGTGGTACAGCGGCAGCGCGGCGACGAACACGATCTGCTCGGGCTGCTGTTTGAACTGCAACCAGGCCTCGTTCTGCAGCACGTTGGCGATGATGTTCCGGTGCAGCAGGATCGCCCCCTTGGAGACACCGGTGGTGCCACCCGTGTATTGCAGGAAGGCGATATCGTCGTGCCCCTGCTTGACCGGCTGCAAGGTCATGTTGGCCGCCTCGGACAGCATCTTCTTGTACGAAATCGAACCGGGCAGCGAGAACGCCGGCACCAGCTTCTTGACCTTGCGCACCACCAGGTTGACGATCGCGCCTTTCAGCGTGCCCAGCATGTCGCCCATGGTGGCGACGATCACGTGCTTGACCTTGGTGTGCGAAATCACCTGCTCCACCGTGGTGGCGAAGTTCTCCAGCACGATGATCGCTTCCGAGCCCGAGTCCACCAGCTGGTGCTGCAACTCGCGCGGCGTGTACAGCGGATTGACGTTGACCACCGTGTAGCCGGCGCGCAGGACGGCGGCCATCGCCACCGGATATTGCAGCACGTTCGGCATCATGATCGCCACGCGCGCGCCCGGCTGCAGGCCCTTGCTTTGCAGCCATGCGCCCATGCGCAGCGACAGCTTGTCCAGCTCGCCGTAGGTGAGGAATTTATCCATGCACACGTAGGCGTTGCGGTCGGCGTATTTGCGGAACGATTCTTCCAGCAGATGCGTGACCGAACGGTATTGCGTCGGGTCTATCTCCGCCGGCATGTTTTCGGGGTAGGACTTGAGCCAGATTTTTTCCATCTTTATGCAGCCTTTTTCTTCTCGTTGGTATGTTCGTCCCGCAGCACGCGCCGCAGGATCTTACCAACATTGGTTTTTGGCAGTTCCTCGCGGAACTCTATGTATTTCGGTTTTTTGTAGCCGGTCAATTGCTCTTTGCAGTAGGCCATCAGCTGGTCGGCGGTGAGGCTTGGGTCCCTGCGCACCACGAACACCTTGACCGCCTCGCCCGAGTGCTCGTCCGGCACGCCGATGCAGGCGCATTCCAGCACGCCCGGATGGGCGGAGATCACGCCCTCCAGCTCGTTCGGGTAGACGTTGAAGCCGGAGACCAGGATCATATCCTTCTTGCGGTCGACGATCTTGGTGTAGCCGTTCTCGTCCATCACGCCGATGTCGCCGGATTTGAAGAAGCCGTCGGCGGTCATCACCTTGGCCGTCTCGTCCGGACGGTTCCAGTAGCCGGCCATCACCTGCGGGCCCCGGATCGCGATCTCGCCTGGCTGTCCCGGCGGCACCGGGTTGCCATCGTCATCGAGGATGGCGATGTCGGTCGACGGCATCGGCAAGCCGATGGTGCCGGTGAACTCGGCGATGTCGGTGCGGTTGCAGGTGGCCACCGGCGACGTCTCGGACAGGCCGTAGCCCTCGACGATGGGAACGCCCGTCACCTTGCGCCAGCGGTCGTTGACCGATTGCTGCACCGCCATGCCGCCGCCGTTGCACACCTTCAGCGCGGAGAAATCCAGGTGCACGAAATCGGGATGGTTCAGCAACGCGTTGTACAGCGTGTTGACCGCCGGCAGCATATGGAAGCGGTACTTGTCCAGCTCCTTGATGAAGCCGCCGATGTCGCGCGGATTCGGTATCAGGATGTTGAGCGCGCCCACGCGCGTGCCCCACATGGCGCAGGCCGTCAGCGCGAAGATGTGGTACAGCGGCAGCGCCGCGACGATGACGATCTGCTCGGACAGGCCGCCCATCGCCGGGTGGCCCCACGCTTCCGTTTGCAGCAGGTTGGCGATCACGTTCTTGTGCGTCAGCACGGCGCCTTTGGCCACGCCGGTGGTGCCGCCCGTGTATTGCAGGAAGGCGGGATCGTCCTGGTCGACCTCGACCGGCGTCAGCTTCATGCCGCCGCCCTGCGACAGCGCGGCCTTGAAGCGCACCGCGTTCGGCAGCGAGAACGGCGGCACCAGCCGCTTGACGTTGCGCACGACGAAGTTGACCAGCATGCCTTTCGGTCCGCCCAGCATCTCGCCGATGCTGCCGACCAGGATGTGCCGCACCTGGGTGCGGCCCAGCACCTGTTCGAGCGTGTTGGCGAAGTTCTCCAGGATGATGATGGCCTCGCAGCCGGAGTCGTTGAGCTGGTGTTCGAGTTCGCGCGGCGTGTACAGCGGATTGATGTTGACCACCGTGTAGCCGGCGCGCAGGATGGCGGCGATGGCGATCGGATATTGCAGCACATTGGGCATCATGATGCCGACGCGCGCGCCCTTCTTCATGGCGCGGCTTTGCAGCCACGCGCCGATGCGTCTGGAGTGGGCGTCGACCTCGGCGTAGGTCAGGAACTTGTCCATGCAGACGTAGGCGTTGCGGTCCGCGAACTTATGAAAAGACTCCTCCAGCAACTGCACCAGCGAACGGTACTGTGCCGTGTCGACTTCCGTCGGCATGCCCGGCGGATAGGACTTCAACCAGATTTTCTCCATCCTGTGCCTCTCGTCTCGTTATCATTATAGTCGCGGCGCACAGTGCCGCTCCGAGCAGGTGGGGATCGTCTGCGCGATCGGTATGAGCCTGCTTATGATGCGATGCTATCGGGCACTCAGCCCGGACGCAAGCGCATTTAAGCATAATTAGAACATCGCTTCTAACGGCCATTTATGCTGCACAGCAGCATCAGCGCATGCCTTCGGCGATGGTGGCTTGCTGCTGCGGACGGGCGAGGCGCTCGGCATCCAGCATTGCGAGGCGGGTGAGGTGGTCGAGCTGCTGTTGGCGTTGAGCGAAATCAAGCAAAGCCAATTTTTGCGCCGCACCATAAAATCGCACGAACGTTCGCTCCTGCTTCATCAGCTCGCGGAAGGCGGGCAGATAATCGTGGTAAGTTCCCACAGCGCTGAGGTGGGCGTTGGTCAGCGGCTCGGCGAACCAGCGGTCGTAACCGGCGTAGCCGCCCCAGCTTTCCTTGAGCTTCTGGTAGTCCGATTTCAGGTGGGCGAAGATGCGGGCCTTCTCGGCGCGGCGGTGGCGCGTGCTGGTCTTGCTGGCATAGTTATCGGCCAGCATCTGGCGGTGCTTGACCAGCAGCGCCAGGAAGTCCTGGCGGCGCGCGTTGTTGCGCACGTAGCTCTCGCGCATCTCGGGCGTGCCGTACAGTTCCAGCCAGCGCTGCACGCCGGCCTCCTCGACGGCGGTGGCGAAGCTCTCGTTGAATTGGGTATCGCCCTGCACATACACGACCTGGTGCGAGAGCTCATGGAACACCATGCGGGCCAGCTCGGCGTCGGAATAATTGATGAAGGTCGACAGCAGCGGATCGCTGAACCAGCCCAAGGTGGAGTACGCCGGCACGCCGCCGACCTGGACGTCGTTACCCTCTTCGCGCAGCTCGTCGGCATAGGCGGTGGCGTCGGCCTTGCTGTAATAGCCGCGGTAGCTGACGCAGCCGGCGATCGGGAAGCACCACTGGATCGGCCGCAGCGACAGCTCCGGCGTGGCCACCACGTTCCACAGCACAAACGGACGCGACAGCGCGGCGTAGTTCTTGTAGCTGGCGTTGTTGGGAAGGCCCAGTTCCTGCACCGCGAAGCGGCGGATCAGCAGGGCTTTTTCGAGGCGGGCCTTGAGGCGGGGATCGGTGTTCGGATCACCCAGCCAGTCGTCGATCGGACGGGCGTCCGACCACAGCGCGTACTGGCCCTGCGCGGCCTGTACGTAGTACCGCAGCTGGGCGCAACCGGCCAGCAGAAGTACGGAGCATGCCGTCGCGAGCCAGTACTTGGCCCGCATGACACGGCGGAGAAAATTGCGCATATGCTACCTTCAAGCAACGACTCTTTCAATCTCTACGAGTGTATCGTAAAAAGTCGG
>Ga0105244_10001580_pt1 | contig 18096 bp, 17 predicted proteins | sample KBSM44metaG_FD_80423 | JGI IMG/M metagenome (GOLD analysis project Ga0105244, IMG submission 80423) | Miscanthus rhizosphere microbial communities from Kellogg Biological Station, Michigan, USA - KBS M4-4 metaG | ecosystem: Host-associated > Plants > Roots > Rhizosphere > Soil | place... | reverse complement strand
GTCCCCTAGGGGACTCGAACCCCTGTTACCGCCGTGAAAGGGCGGTGTCCTAGGCCACTAGACGAAGGGGACACACAACTGAAACACATGGTGTGTATTTCAGTGTCCAGAGATTAAACCCGAAGGTTACGCCCTGGTTTCACTCAGTGCCGCCCGAGAGCAACACTGCTTAAATTTGGAGCGGGAAACGAGACTCGAACTCGCGACCCCGACCTTGGCAAGGTCGTGCTCTACCAACTGAGCTATTCCCGCATATTGGCGTCCCCTAGGGGACTCGAACCCCTGTTACCGCCGTGAAAGGGCGGTGTCCTAGGCCACTAGACGAAGGGGACACACGTACAACTTCACTGCTTAACCGCGTTTCGCTGTGTGCTTTACGCGTTAAGTGGCGCGCATTCTATGGATGGATTGAAAGGTCGTCAACCCCCAAGGATAAATTTATTAAAATCAATGACTTCGCCCCGCTTTCCGGGCCTTGGCGCACATTCTGCCCGTCCAGGCTTTGACGCCTATATTCTGGCGCCCGACAAGGCGTTATAGTCCACACCAGCAAATGATGGCAATGTGCATCTATGCAGGGAACGCTTACCTATATAGAAGAAACTACCTGGGCAACTGGTCGATCAGTCCTATCCGCCAGATGGCTCAGTCACTACACTCCACTGCAAACCCTATTAAGAGGTCACACCGGTGACACCACTCATGATCACCCTGCTGGTAATAGCCGGGATCGTAATACTGATCGCCATTGGCTACATGAACCACGTGGTGGAAAACAACAAACTGGAAAAGAAACGCACCGAGATCGAACTCAATGATCGGCTGCGTCGTTGCGGCGAAATCACCGAGACCTTTCCTGGCCAGTTGATGAGCCCGGCGCTCAAGCTGTTGCTGACCCGTCTGGAGCTGAACGTCAACCAGCGCCTGTTGAACCTCAACAAGGCCAGTGCCCCACTCAAGGCGCGCATCACCGAGTTGAGCGCCTTGATCGCCCAGGGCGAATCGATCCCGGTGACCAACCCGCCCGCGCCGATCCAGACCGAAGCCAAGGCCAAGGACGTGCGTTTCCTGCTCGAAGCCCTGCACGGCCAGGTCACCCGCGCCGCCCAGGACGGTTTCCTGCCGGCCAACGAGGCCAAGCACTGGATCAAGGAAATCCGCCATATCCTGGTGCTGCTGCACATCGAATTCTTCAACAACCTCGGCCAACATGCCCTGCAACAAGGCCAGCCCGGCCAGGCGCGTCTGGCGTTCGAGCGGGGCGTGCAGTATTTGCGCAAGCAGCCCGAACCGGTGGTCTACAGTGCGCAGCTGCAATTGCTGGAGAAACAATTGGCCCGCGCCAACTCCACCGTGCTGACCAACAGCAAACCGGCTGAAGATGAGGTCAACGAATTGACCGAAGGCCTGAAAGTGGTCGACGCCGACGCCGACTGGAAAAAGAAAGTCATCTACGACTGATTGTAGTGAGCGGGCTCGCCCCGCGCCGCGTCGTATCAGGCACCGCAGTGTGTCAGGTGTGGCGCCGCGCGGGGCGAGCCCGCTCACTACAACTGCCACAGACAGCACATCGCCACGATATGCCATCACTTTGCATCTATCCCCCCGCCCCCGAGTAGCGTAAAAAAGTGCCCCTCACTCCGTGAAGCCAGAGGCCTGTTATGCCCGTCGCCGTGATTGATGGACAACCGCTGCATTATGTCGACCAGGGCACCGGCCCGGTCGTCCTGCTGGGCTCGAGTTACCTATGGGACCGCGACATGTGGGCCCCGCAAATCGAAGCCTTGTCGCAACAGTACCGTGTGATTGTTCCCGAGCTGTGGGGCCACGGCGAGTCGGGACCGCTGCCGGCGGCTACCCAATCCCTGGACGATCTCGCCCGCCAGGCCCTGGCCCTGCTGGACCAATTGGACATTGCGCAGATCAACCTGGTGGGCCTGTCGGTCGGTGGAATGTGGGGCGCACGCCTGGCATTGCTCGCGCCAAAGCGCATCAACAGCCTGGTACTGATGGACACCTACCTGGGTGCCGAGCCCGAGGCCACGCGCCAGTATTACTTCTCGCTGTTCAAGATGATCGAAGACGCCGGCGCCATTCCCGAGCCGTTGCTGGATGTGGTTGCACCGATCTTCTTTCGCCCAGGTATTGACCGTGAGTCAGCGCTGTACCAGGGCTTTCGCGCCGAACTGCAAGCCTTCACGCGGGAACGCCTGCTGGACAGCATCGTGCCACTGGGCCGGCTGATCTTCAGCCGTGCAGACATCCTGGACCAACTGCCACGCCTGGACGCCGACACCACCCTGGTGATGTGCGGCGAACAAGACAAGCCTCGTCCCCCTGCCGAATCTGCGGAAATGGCCGAACTGATCGGCTGCAGCCTGATCCTGATTCCCGAAGCCGGGCACATCTCGGCCCGGGAGAATCCGGATTTCGTCAACGAAGCACTGCTGACGTTCCTCGCCAACAACGCCTGATCGCCCTCCCGCCCTTTGATCGCCACCTGCACCGTGCGATCAAAGGCGGAAGTGCCCCACCATGCCCTGAAGTTCGGTACCCAGTTGCGCCAACTGGATGCTCGATGCGGCATTGCCTTGCATGCTCAGCGCCGACTGGTCGGCACTGGCGCGAATACTGGTGACGCTGCGATTGATCTCTTCGGCCACCGAGCTCTGCTCTTCGGCCGCCGCAGCAATCTGCTGGTTCATCTGCTGGATCAAGGACACGGCGGCAGCGATGCTGCCCAGTGCGCTCTCGGTTTCCAATGCATCGCTGACCGCCAGCTTCACCAGCTCGCCACTCTGCTGGATCTGCTGAACCGACGACTGCGCCGCACTGCGCAAGGTGCTGACCAGTCGCTCGATTTCCTCGGTCGATTGCTGGGTACGCTTGGCCAGTGCCCGCACTTCATCGGCGACCACCGCAAAACCACGGCCCTGCTCCCCTGCCCGCGCCGCCTCGATGGCGGCATTGAGTGCCAGCAGGTTGGTCTGCTCGGCCACGCTTTTGATCACACTCAACACGGTGCCGATATTCTGGATTTCCGCACTCAGGCTTTCGATGCTCGCGCTTGCGCTGGTGCTGGAGGTGGCGAGCAATTCGATACGCTGCAAGCTCTGGCGTACCACTTGCTGGCCGCTATCGACCTTGTCGTCGGCGGTCTGTGCAGCCTGGGCCGCTTCTTCGGCATTACGCGCCACGTCGTGCACGGTGGCGGTCATCTGGTTCATCGCCGTGGCCACCTGCTCGGTCTCTTCCTTCTGGCTGCTGACCTCGACATTGGTCTGTTCAGTGACACTGGACAGTGAATGGGCCGACGCCGCCAGTTGCTCGATCCCGGCCTGCAACCCGCTGACCATCTGGCTCAGCCCGTTGCCCATCTGCTGCATTGCCTGCATCAGTTGGCCAATTTCATCACGACGGTTGACCTCCATGCGCCCGCTCAAATCGCCGGCGGCAATTTGCTGGGCCACCGCGATCACACTGCGCAGCGGCGCAACGATCAAGCGGGTAATCACCCATGCCGCGATCAACCCCACCAACAGGGCCAGGGCCGACGAACCGATGATCAGCACCGCGCTTTTCTTCAATTGCGCCTGCATCGACTGGTCTTCCGCGTCATAGGCCTGGTTCACCCGGCTGACCACCTGGTCGGCGCGATCATGCAATTGCTTGTAGACGACTTTTTCCTGGGCCAGCAGCCCGGTGTATTCGCCAAGCTTTTCGCTGAACGAAGCGATATGCTCGGACACTTCATTGAGCACCGTCTGGTAGCCGGCATCCTTGACCGAGGTTTTCAGTTGTTCGACTTGAGCCAGGGCCTGGTCGGCCTGTTCGATCTTGCCTTGTTCAGCGTCGTCCGCATCGACCTTGCGGCTCTGGTCCAGACGCACCCGCGCTTCGTTCATGGCCTGCAGCATCAGCCGCGACACCTGGCTGACCTGCCCTGCCTGCTCGATAAACTCCGCGCCCTCCTTGCCCTGGCTTTCCTTGAGCCCATAGGCACCGTCGTCGGCCAGGCCAGCCTGCAACACATCAAGGTTGTTGGCCACGCTGGACACCGACCAACTGGCCATTTCCAGGGCCAGGTCCTTGGTTTGGGTCAACTCGACGAACTCATCGAACGCCTTGCGATAGGCGGCTAGCGCCTGCTCGACGTCGGTCATCACCGGCACATTCGCGGCGGACTGGGCCTTGAGGCTGGCCGCCAGCGCAGCCAGCGCGTCGACGCTCTCGTGCAGGGCGTCAACGGCTTTCGGGTCGGCATGCAGGGCGTAGTCCTGCTCGATCAGGCGCACCTTGAGCAAGCCGCTGTTGAGCGAGGACATCGCCTTGAGGCCTTCGAAACGCTGGCCGACGGTCTGCAGGGACCAGACACCAATCGCCGCCACCAAGGCTGTCAGCAGCAGCACCAGGGTAAAGCCCAAGCCCAGTTTTTTTGCCATCCCGAGGTTGGCGAAACGTCGTTGCACGGCCGAAATCATTGCACTTGAGTCCTCTTGCAATGGCAGATGCCATCAAGCCCGATTTACCAATGGCGAGATTCGCAACCACGGGGCACTGACACAAGACGCTGGCGCCGGAATAATGGCAAAAAGCTACACGCTCGTCGTTTTCAGGATGGTCGAGGTCGGCCTGGCAGGCCCCATGGCGCGGAACAACGCCAGCGCTCGCTGATCATCAGCATAGGCCACGTTGATGCGCAGCCAGTCACTGAGTTCACCACTGGGGCTGAACAGCGCACCGGGTGACAGCAACACGCCGAGCCGTCGAGCCTGCGCGTGCAGCCGTGAAGGGTCCGCTACGCCGGGCTTGACCCACAGGAACATACCTCCCGAGGGTATGGCGAACACCCGCCACTCCTCGTCCTCCAGCACTTGCAGGGTAGCGGCCATTTGCATGCCCAGGCGCTTGCGCAAGCGCTGCACCCATTTGCGATACGTGCCATTGGCCAGCAGCGAGGCAACCACTGCCTCGGCAAACCGCGAGGTGCCGATGCCGGTCAAGGTCTTGAGGCTGGCCAGTCGGGCAACGATCGCGGCGCTGGCACTGAGGTACCCCACACGCAGGGCACTGCTCAGGGTCTTGGAAAAGCTCGACACATAGATCACCCGCCCCTCATGGGGCAGCGCCGACAGCCGCACGCAACTGGCGTGTTGCAAGTCGCCATAGATGTCTTCTTCGATGATCAGGAAGTCTTCGCGGCGAGCCAGTTGCAGCAAGCGCTCGGCGACCTCGCGGCACAAGCTGGTGCCAGTGGGGTTGTGGTACAGGCCATTGATGAACAGGCACTTGGGCCGATGGTGTTGCAGCAATGCCTCCAGCGCCGGGATATCCGGACCGCCGTGGGTACGCGGCACTTCCAGCAGATGGACGCCATGAAAGGCCAGTTGGCGAAAGAGGTTGCCGTAGCCCGGGGCCTCGACCACTACCGTATCGCCCGCCTTGAGTAGCGTGCGTATCAAAAGATCCTGGGCATGGCTGGCACCATGGGTGGTGAGAATGCACTCCAAGCCAGAGGCCACCTGCATGTGGGTCAGGCGCTTGAGCAATTGTTCTCGCAATGCCGGCAACCCCAGCGGCGTGCTGTAGTTGAACAGACCTGCAGTATCGGTACGGCTGACCTCGCGAATTGCATAGCTGATGTCATCGCTTTCACGCCAGGCGTCCGGCAGCCAGCCACACCCCAGCTTCAGCTCGCCCAGTGGGCCGTCGGTAAAAGTCCCCCATGCCTGCTCGGCACCTTCATACCATTGGGTTTCACGAGACGCCGCTGGCGGGGCCACCATAAAGCCTGAACCCTGCCGAGGTACAAGCAACCCTTGGGCCACCATGCGCTCGAATGCCTCGACCACATTGGACTGGCTGACCAGGTTATCGAGCGCCAGCTGCCGCACGGACGGCAAACGTGTGCCCGGGGCTGCCCCGCTCTTGCGAATCCATTGCGCCACCGCGCTGACAATCTGCTGCACCACCGGTACAAGAGCCTGTCGATCGATCCCTAAATCCATGAGCCACCCACTTCAACTGTCTGTTATTCAACCCGCAAGAGTTAAGCACAGAAGCGTTGTTTGGCCCTCTACCAAGATTTACTAAATTATTGATTTAATTGAATTATTTACTTAATGACACACAATCGATCACGGCTTTTTGCCAGCTATGGAAATGCCCCACGCCACCCAAAACGTTTTCGAATGGCGTGCGACGTACAGTCCTAGATGGCCGTCGCACCACCATCCACCGCCAGCGCCTGGCCCGTGGTGAACGCAGCACCATCACTGCACAGGTAAAGCACGGCACTGGCGATTTCCTCGACCTTGCCAATGCGCCCTACCGGGTGCATGGCCGCCGCAAACTCCGCCTTACGCGGGTCGGCCTCGTAGGCACGGCGGAACATGTCGGTATCGATGACCGCCGGGCATACCGCATTCACGCGGATTTTCTTTTTTGCGTACTCGATAGCCGCCGACTTGGTCAGGCCGATCACCGCATGCTTGGACGCCGCATAAATGCTCATCTTCGGTGCCGCGCCCAACCCTGCCACCGACGCGGTGTTGACGATCGCCCCGCCGCCCTGGGCCAGCAGCAGCGGCAGCTGGTGCTTCATGCACAGCCAGACGCCCTTGACGTTCACGCCCATGATGGCATCGAACTCGTCCAGGCTGCCGTCGGCCAGCTTGCCCTTCTCGATCTCGATTCCAGCATTGTTGAAGGCATAGTCCAGACGACCATAGGCCGTGAGTGTCTGTGCCATCAACTGCTGCACGTCCGCCTCCAGGGTGACGTTGCAGCGCACGAAGAGTGCTTCGCCACCAGCCTGCCGGATCAGCGCGACGGTGCCCTCACCGCCCGCCACATCCAGGTCGGCAACCACTACTTTCAAGCCTTCGGCGGCAAATGCCAGCGCCGTGGCGCGGCCAATACCGGCGGCAGCGCCAGTCACCAGGGCCACCTGGCCAGAAAACGTCATGCTCATGGGGAGATGTCCTATGCAAGAAATAACCGTGGGTCGAGTCTAGCCAACCCCGGGACGGGCACGTCAGCACTATCAGAAGGCCGGTTGGCGCTGCATGAACCGCAGTGATAAAGCTGCCGGGCGCACTATCATCAATGCCTATCGCCGGGCATTCGCTCCCCTGGCTGAGCTTGCCCTCCCACGGTTGAGGGTCTATCACTCTGGGTTCACTTCCAACAGAGTCCTTGCCATGACTGCCCAGACCAACCGCCAGTTCCTGCTCGCCAAACGCCCGGTCGGCGCGGCCACGCGGGACACCTTCACCTACCAGGAAGTGCCGGTGGGCACGCCCGGCGATGGGCAGGTGCTGGTGCGCAACGAATACCTGTCCCTGGACCCGGCCATGCGCGGGTGGATGAATGAGGGCAAGTCCTACATACCTCCCGTCGGTATCGGCGAGGTGATGCGTGCACTGGGCGTAGGAAAAGTAATTGCCTCGAACACCCCGAAATTTGCGGTGGGGGACTACGTCAACGGCGCTCTGGGCGTGCAGGATTACTTCCTCGGCGAGCCACGCGGTTTCTATAAAGTCGACCCGAAACTCGCCCCACTGCCACGTTATTTGTCTGCACTGGGCATGACCGGCATGACCGCCTATTTCGCCCTGTTGGACACGGGGGCGCCGAAGGCAGGCGAAACCGTGGTGATCTCCGGCGCAGCTGGCGCGGTGGGTAGCATTGCCGGGCAGATCGCCAAGCTCAAAGGTTGCCGCGTGGTGGGCATTGCCGGGGGCGCCGACAAGTGCAAGTTCCTGGTGGACGAACTGGGCTTCGACGCCGCGATTGATTACAAAAGCGAAGACGTGCCCGCCGCCCTCAAGCGCGAATGCCCCAAAGGCGTGGATGTGTATTTCGATAACGTCGGCGGCGATATTCTCGACGCGGTACTCAGCCGCCTGGCACTGAAGGCGCGTGTGGTGATCTGCGGTGCGATCAGCCAGTACAACAACAAGGAAGCCGTAAAAGGCCCGGCCAACTATTTGTCATTGCTGGTCAATCGCGCGCGCATGGAAGGTTTTGTGGTGATGGACCATGCGGCGAACTTTGCCGCTGCCGGTCAGGAGATGGCGGGCTGGATGGCCCAGGGCAAGCTCAAGAGCAAGGAAGATATCGTGGAGGGGCTGGAGACGTTCCCGGAAACGCTGATGAAGCTGTTCAACGGCGAGAATTTCGGGAAGCTGGTGCTCAAGGTCAGCTGACATCCCCTGGATCTAACTGTGGGAGCGGGCTTGCTCGCGAAGGCCGTGGATCAGTCTACTCATTCGTTGACTGACACACCGCCTTCGCGAGCAAGCCCGCTCCCACATTTTAAATCGGTGACCGTCAGGCGATTTCGGCGACGACTGCAGCCAATGCCTTGGCAGGGTCGGCAGCCTGGCTGATCGGGCGACCGATCACCAGGTAATCGGAACCTGCGTCCAGCGCCTGGCGCGGGGTCAGGATGCGGCGTTGGTCATCCTGGGCGCTGCCTGCAGGACGAATCCCCGGGGTCACCAGTTGCAGTGATGGGTGGGCGGTCTTCAGGGCCTGGGCTTCCAGCGCCGAGCATACCAGGCCATCAAGGCCGGCTTTCTGCGCCAGGGCTGCCAGGCGCAGGACCTGCTCCTGCGGCTCGATATCCAGGCCGATACCGGCCAGGTCTTCGCGCTCCATGCTGGTCAGCACGGTCACACCGATCAGCAGGGGTTTAGGGCCGCTGCGCTGCTCCAGCACTTCGCGGCACGCACTCATCATGCGCAGGCCACCGGAGCAGTGCACATTGACCATCCACACGCCCATTTCGGCCGCGGCCTTGACCGCCATGGCGGTGGTGTTGGGAATATCGTGGAATTTCAGGTCGAGGAATACTTCGAAGCCTTTGTCACGCAGGGTGCCGACGATTTCGGCGGCGCAGCTGGTGAACAGTTCCTTGCCGACCTTGACCCGGCAAAGCTTGGGGTCCAACTGGTCAGCCAGCTTCAGTGCGGCGTCACGAGTGGGGTAATCCAGGGCGACGATGATAGGAGTCTGGCAGACGGACATTGGAATGGGCTCTCAGGCAAGTCGAAATCGGCGCGGATTGTAGCGCAAGCGGCGCCGTTGCGGGATCCGATGATCGGTAAATACTGACAGACCGCCTTGTGGCGGCCATTTTCGCCAATTGTATCGAGCCAGATACATTCACGACATGCCCTCAACACGCCCCCCGGCTAGCCTCGCCCCCATGACCGACCGTCCAGCACTTCCAGCCATGGGGCTGGACGCCTATGCTGACAGCAACAACCAGGCAGATGATCGCACTATGCATACTTCTTCAGTCTCAGTGAACGACGAGCAAAAGGGCGCTGTGATCGCCGACGAAAAGCGCTGGAACACCCGCGCCCTGATCGTCGATGACGATGTGCCGATCCGCGAGCTGCTGATCGATTACCTGGCACGCTTCAACATTCTTGCCGTCGGCGTGACCGACGGCGCCGCCATGCGCCAAGCCATGCAGGCCGAAACCTTCGACGTGGTGGTGCTCGACCTGATGCTGCCGGGTGAAGACGGCCTGTCCTTGTGCCGCTGGCTGCGCGGCGAATCGGACATCCCGATCCTGATGCTCACCGCACGCTGCGAACCCACCGACCGCATCATCGGACTGGAGCTGGGCGCCGACGACTACATGTCCAAGCCCTTCGAACCGCGCGAACTGGTGGCACGCATCCAGACCATCCTGCGTCGGGTGCGCGATGATCGCACCGAGCAACGTGCGAATATCCGCTTCGACAACTGGCGCCTCAACAGCGTGCTGCGCCAGCTGGTGGCCGACGATGGCCTGGTCGTGCCGCTGTCCAACGCCGAGTTTCGCTTGCTGTGGGTATTCATCGAACGCCCGCGCCGGGTACTGAGCCGGGAACAACTGCTGGACGCTGCCCGTGGCCGCTCCATCGAGGCGTTTGATCGCAGTATCGACTTGCTGGTCTCGCGCCTGCGCCAGAAGCTGGGGGATGATCCCAAGGCACCGCAGTTGATCAAGACCGTGCGCGGCGAAGGCTACCTGTTTGACGCGCGGGATATCGGCTGATGCGCAACGCCTTCAATACGCTGTTCGGCAGGCTGTTCGGCGTATTGCTGGTGGCCATCGTATTGGCACACGTGCTAGCCATTTTCTGGTTTCACCACTATGGCCCGCCGCCGCCACCGATGGGTGAGACCTTCGTACAGCAGGCGGACGGAACATTCACTCCCATCCATAAGAAACACCCTCGCCCATGGTTTGGCGGCCCCGTGGTGCCGCTGACCTTCCAGTTCATCTCGCTGATCATCGCGGCCTGGTATGGCGCCAAGCTGTTGAGCCGGCCGATCCAGCGCCTCAGCGCGGCGGCCGAGCGCTTGAGCGTCGACCTCGACAGCCCGCCCCTCAATGAGTCCGGACCGAGGGAAGCGCGACAGGCGGCGTCCACGTTCAATATGATGCAAAAACGCATTCGCGAGCAGGTCAGCCAGCGCGCGCGCATGCTCGGCGCGGTCTCCCACGACCTGCGCACCCCGCTGTCACGCCTCAAGCTGCGTCTGGAACAGATCGAGGACACCAAGCTGCAAGGCCAGATGCGCCAGGACCTGGACGACATGATCGGCATGCTCGACGCCACTCTGAGCTACCTGCACGAACAACGCACCAGCGAAACCCGGCACTGGCTCGATGTGCAGGCGCTGGTGGAGTCCCTCAGTGAAAACGCCCAGGACCAGGGCTGCGACGTGCAGTTCTCGGGCACCTGCGCGCCCCTGCAAGTGCAGCCGATGGCACTGCGTTCATGCCTCAACAACCTGATCGACAACGCCTTGCGCTACGCCGGCACCGCCCGCGTGGAACTGGCGGACAGCAAGGGCGCGCTGGTGATCCGCGTGATCGACCACGGCCCGGGGATTGCAGCCGATAAACGCGAGGCAGTGTTCGAGCCGTTTTTCCGGCTGGAAGGTTCGCGCAACCGCAATTCCGGTGGCGTCGGCCTGGGCATGACGATTTCCAAGGAAGCGGTGGAACGCCTCGGCGGTCACCTGAGCCTGGAGGACACCCCAGGCGGCGGCTTGACCGCCGTCATGTGGTTACCAAGAGCCTAATGGCTGGCACGGCCCCCTGTAGGAGCTGGCTTGCCTGCGATGGCGGTCTGTCAATTTGCCAATAAGCACCTGACAGGCCGCCATCGATCAGTCAGATCGATTTATCCTCCCGGCGGCCCTGGGCCTGGGTCGCACTCCAGTCCATCAACAGGCTGTAGGCCACCGCGAGCAAGGTCGGGCCGATAAACAGGCCGATAAAGCCAAAGGCGATCAACCCGCCGAACACCCCCAGCAGCACGATCACCAGCGGCAGGTTGCCACCCCGGCTGATCAGGTACGGCTTGAGCACGTTGTCGACGCCACTGATGATGAACGTGCCCCACACACCGAGGAACACCGCGTAGGTGTAGTCGCCCTTCCACGCCAGCCAAGCGGTTGCCGGGATCCACACCAGCGGCGGGCCCATGGGGATCAGGCTGAGCAGGAAGGTCACGATGCCCAGCACCAAAGCGCCCGGTACACCTGCGATCCAGAAACCGATCAACGCCAGCAAGGCCTGAGCGGCGGCAGTGCCGATAACGCCGTTGACCACCCGTTGCACGGTGCCGGCCACCAGTTCGATGTAGTAACCGGCACGCTCGCCGATCAGGCGTTCCAACAAGCGATGCACGAAGGTCGCCAGGCGCGGCCCGTCACGGTAGAAGAAAAACACGAACACCAGGCTCAGGGTCAGCTCAAGGATGCCGCCGCCGATCTGCGCGCTGCGCGCCAGTAGCCAGTTACCCACTTGCCCCAGGTAAGGCTTGATGCTGACCATCAGCGCCGCCCCCTGCTGGTCGATGCTGTCCCAGGTCGCCACCAGCCGCTCACCGATAAACGGGATCGAACCGAGCCAGGTTGGCGCTTCAGGCAGACCGTCAACCTGGATGTCCTTGATCAGGCCCACGGCGTCGCGCACATGGTCGGCCAGGTTGAAGCCCAGCCACACCAGCGGCACCGCCACCAGCAACATCCAGCCCAGGGTCAGGATGCCCGCCGCCAGGGACTCACGGCCTCCCAGCCAACGGGTGAGCAAGCGCATCAGCGGCCAACTGGCAAACGCCAGCACCGCGCCCCAGAACAGCGCCGACCAGAACGGAGCCATCACCCAGAAGCTGGCACCAAACAGCACCAGCAGCAGGATTTGCACCAGCAGGCGATCGTTATTGAGCATCGGGTATCTCGAAAAGGTGTCTGTAGGAAGAGAGCTTAGGCGAACGGCGCGGGTCCGTTCGCCCGGTCACGCCTAGCGTATCAGATGCAGGTGCAGGCCCTTGGCCGCACCGGTGCCGGTTTCCAAGCGGGCAGCGCGCACGCCGCTGTCAATCAGGCCCTGGCGCCAGGCCTCGGCCGTAGCGCCGGTCAGGCTTACGCGTAAGGTGGCGTCGAGGTTCAAGCCACGGGAAATGAGCGTGAGCCAAGTGGCATCGGGTTCGCCCCCCAGCGCCGGGAAGTCCAGCTCGCCGGTGCTTTTCAACTCACGCAGCAAGGTGGCCGAGGTGGGCAGCAGGTCGCCCAGTGGCGCGCTGGCGTCCAGCTGTTCCACATGCAGGTAGGCGCGGCGGTTGCCCCGGGTGATGCCATACAGCGCCACCAGGGAATTGTCCTGAGGGGCGGCCAGGCGCAGCAGCAGGTATTCCTGCTGGCCGTCGGCGCCCACCAGTTTGGCATTGCCGAACACCTCGTTGGCCCACAGGCTGCTTTCGCCGCAATCACGGGCCTGGCACCAGAACAACAGTTGCGCGCCCTTGGCCTGCAGCGCTTCACGGGTTGCGGTAAACGCCGCGCTGGAGGTGTGCTCGGGCGGCAGTTCGTAGGTAATGGCGGTGGTTTGCCCGCGCGCCGTGGCCTGGCCTTCATAGCGCAGCTGGCCGCTGATCTTGCGGATCGCGCCCATGGGGTAGATGCGTTCTTTTTCTTCGGCGGGGCGGTAGTCGACAATTTGCGCGTCGACCTGACGGGCCACGGTGGGCAGGTCCCCGCTACCCGGTACGTCGGCGGCGAACACCAAGGGGCTCAGCAGGCTCAGCCCCAGGACACGGAAACATCCTTTACGCACGCTCATCGGATCAACGCGCCTGGGCCACTGGAGGTCGAAGCAGTGTTGAGATTGTTCATGGTTGACTCCCTTTCAATCCGCCCAGCCTCGGCAGTTGACCCCGCCAAGTCAAGGCGTGGAGAAGAACCGATTGAAACAGTCTGCAACAAGGATCGCACCGGGCTCGTCATTCAGGTGCAAATGATGGCCGCCTGGCAGCGTGGTCACGGTGAAGGGTAGCTGAGAAAGCAATTCGGGATGTTTCGCCAACATGCCGTCAGCGGCAACCACCAACTGCGTGGGGCAACCGACGCGTCGCACGAAAGCCATCGCCTGCTCATCCGTCAGACGCATCGGCGAGGCCAGCGTCAAACGGCTGTCGGAACGCCAGGTGTATCCCCCCGGCACCGGCATCAAACCACGCTGGGCCAGCAGTTCGGCGGCTTCGCGACTGACCGCCACCACCCCTTTCATGCGCGCTTCCACGGCACGGTCGAGGCTGCCGTACACCGGTTTGCGTTTGTCCTGCAGGCTCAATTGCGCCTGCAAGGCCATGCCCAAGCGCTCGGCGGCGTTCTCGCCACTGGCGGTTGGCGGGATCACACCGTCGATCAATCCCAAGTGCGTCACCCGCTCCGGCAAGGCACCGGCCAGCACCAGGGAAACGATGGCGCCGAGGGAATGGCCAAGTAATGCAAAACGTTTCCAACCCAGCTGTTCGGCGACTTGCAGCACATCGTGGACGTAATCCCACAACGCATAACCTGACCCGGCAGGACGATGCGCCGAATGCCCGTGGCCGGCCATGTCCAGGGCGACGATGCGCAATCCGGTCAGTTTTGGCGCCAGGCGCGCAAAGCTATTGGCATTGTCCAGCCAGCCATGCAGGGCGATGACCGGCAAACCGTCTTCAGGACCAAACAAGTGTGCCGCCAGCTCGATATGCGGCAGGCTCAGGCGGACTTCCTCGACCGGCGTGCTCATGCGCAACTGCGCTCACGGGCTTCCCAGCGGGAGAACAGGTTCTTGATCAAGGTGGCAGTGTCCTGTGGACGCTCAAGCGGGAACATGTGGCCACCGGGCATGGTGAGCATCTCACCCATGGGCAGGCGGTCGACACCGCTGGCATGGTGGCGCATCACCACTCGGCTCTGGCGACCGCGCACCACCGCCAGCGGCACCTTTAATTGGCGCACCTGGCCGGGGCTGGTGTGAGGCACGCCGCGGTAGATGCTGATTTCAGTGGCCGGGTCAAAGCGCAGGCGCAGGCGATCACCGACCTGTTGCAAACCATGTTGCAGGTACGCGTCGAAGCATTCGGGGTCGAACCCGCGAAACAGGGTTTTACCGGCGAAATAGCTGCGTGCGCAAGCCAGGTCAGTGAACTCTTCACGACGGCCCAGGGTGCGTCCAGCCGGTGTCAGGCGGTCGATAAAACCAAAGCGTTTGGCCGCTCGAATCACCCAGCGATCGGCCCGGGTCAACACCGGCGAATCCAGCATTACCACGCCGCGATACAACTGCGGGCAACGCATGGCCGCGTGCAAATGCAGCACGCCGCCCAAGGAATGACCAACGCCCCACACGGGTTCAGGTTGCAGCTCCAAGTGGTGGATCAGTTCGTCCACCAGGTTCTGCCAGTTATCGTCCACCGGGAACCTGGGGTCGTGACCGTGCTGCGGCAAGTGAGCCACCGCGTATTCCGGAGCCAGGGCAGCAAACAACTTGCCGTAGGTGGCCGAAGGGAAACCATTGGCGTGGGCAAAAAACACGTGCTGCGACATACGGGATCCATCTACAAAAACAGAAATGAATTGTCACCAGCCCCGGGCAGCACAGCAATGACTGTAACTGCCAGGAATGATGACACTCCCGCCATGCCTATCGCGCCGGCGGTTGTTCGCCCAGCGGCACCACGGCCATGGTCAGGCGTGAAACGCAGCTGGCCTTGCCCTCATCGCTGGTCAGGCGGATGTCCCAGACCTGAGTCGTGCGGCCGATATGGATCGCTCGCGCCACCGCCGTCACCCGCCCGCTGCGCACACCCCGCAGGTGGTTGGCATTGACCTCCAGACCCACGCAATAGAATTTTTTGGGGTCGATGCACAGGTAGGCCGCCATGGAGCCGACGCTTTCAGCCAGCACCACCGAGGCGCCGCCGTGCAGCAGACCATAGGGCTGGTGGGTACGGTGATCGACCACCATGCTGGCGGTCAGGGACTCTTCATCAAAACTTTCAAAACGGATATCCAGCAATTCACCGATGGTGTTTTTCTGGATGGCATTGAGTTGTTCGATGTTGGGTTGGGTGCGCCACAAACTCATGGGTCAATCCTTTTTGGTTTTATGATGGCCCTAATCCTGCCACAGAACGGTTTCGGAACGCTCGCTCCAAGTCGGTAATTGTTCACCGTAAGTCGCCTCGATCACGCTGCGCTTGATCTTCAATGTAGGGGTCATAAAACCGTTTTCCACCGCCCAATTGTCGTTGACCACCACCAGGTGCTGCAGACGTTCATGCTTGTCCAACGTCTGGTTGACTTGTTCCAGCCAGCGCTCAAGGGCGCCCTGCAGCACTTCACGAGCCTCCGCCTGGCCAACAGCCGACAGCACGCACAACCCCATCGGGGCAATCAGGCCATCCCCCACCACGCACACTTGTTCGATGCGGGCATGTTCGGCCAGGCGGTTTTCAATCGGCGCCGGGGCCACGTACTTGCCCTTGCTGGTCTTGAAGATTTCCTTGAGGCGCCCGGTCAGGCGCAGGCGGCCCTCGGCGTCCTGCTCGCCCTTGTCGCCGGTGCGCAGGTAGCCATCGTCAGTGAGGGTTTCAGCGGTTTTCTGCGGGTCCTTGAAGTACCCCAGCATCGTTGCGCCGCTGCGCACCTGGACCTCGCCCGACGGGTCGATGCGCACCTCAACGCCAGGGCATGGCTGGCCGATCCAGCCAAGGGTCTGCAGGCCCGGGCGCGACACATGGGAATATCCGCAGGCTTCAGTCATGCCGTACACCTCCAGCACGTCCAGCCCCAGGCGCTGATACCAGCGCAGCAACGCCTCGGGCACGGGCGCGGCGCCGGACAGGGCAATGCGCAACGCATCCAGCCCCAGGCCCGCCAACACCTTATGGCCGACGCGCTTGCCGATAAAAGGCAGGCGCAGCAGGGTTTCCAGGCGCTTTTCCGGGACCTTGGCGTAAACGCCCATCTGGAACTTGGTCCAGATGCGCGGCACGCCAAACAACGCGGTCGGGCGCGCCCGGCGCAGGTCGACCAGGAAGGTGTCGAGGCTTTCGGCGAAAAACACCGTTTGCCCGGTATAGATCGCGGCCATTTCCACAAACATCCGCTCTGCCACATGGCACAGCGGCAGGTAGGACAACAGCCGGTCGCCCTCCCCCAGGCCGAATAATTCGGTACCGCGCGTGGCGGCAAAACCCAATGCGCCGAAGGTTTGCATCACGCCTTTGGGCAAGCCCGTGGTGCCGGAGGTATAGATGATGGTGGCGAGGCTGGAGGCGTCAGGCGCGGGGTTGTCCTGGATGGGCGAACACTTTTGCAAGTCGGCCCAAGTGAAATCGAAAGTGCCAGCCGGGCACAACGGCAGGCTGATGGTCGGCAAACCGTGTGGAATACCGGGCGCCATGGCCGGCCAATCGTCGAGCTTGCCGATCAGCGCCAGCGCCGCCTCGGAATGGGTGAGCACATGGGCCACCGAGTCGGCGGTGAGGTTGGGGTACAGCGGCACCGAGACGTGCCCGGCCATCCAGATCGCCAGGTCGGCGATGATCCAGTGGGCGCAGTTTTTGGAAATCAGCGCGATGTGCGAGCCCTGGGGCAGCTCTCGGGCGCGCAGCCAGTGGGCGGCGCGACGGGCTTGCTGGCCGACCTCTTCCCAGGTGAGGGTTTGCACCTCCCCGCCGCCAACGGGCTGCACGAGAAAGGTTTTGCGCGGGTGCCGCGCTTCACGTTCGAAGAAGACCTGCAACGGCAAACGAAAAGCGACAGGCATGGGACGCGCTCCTTTGTGTTCCGATGATAGCCAACCAAGCACTTGCTTGGTTGACTATATAGCACACAAAAAGCGGCGATCGTTCCTACGGATTCTTTACGCTGACCAGGCTCATCAGCCCCGCCAGCGGAAAGTCGCCCTCCAGTTCCGCCAGGCTGGCGGTGTGCATCGGTTGCGGCTGGCGCTGGTGGCCGTGCTGCAAAAAGCTGATCAGGCTACCCACCAGGGGCTGGTGGCTGACCAGCAGCACATTGTCATCGGTGTCGAGTTTTTCCAGCACCTGCAACGGGTTGCCTTCCGGCGTCAGCCACGGCACCGTGCGGATTTGCGGCTCGAAGCCCAGCGCGTCGCGCACCAGGTGTGCGGTTTGCTGCGCCCGCACATACGGGCTGGCGATGATGGCGGCGATGGGCTGCCCGATCAGATGCGCCGCGCTGCGCAACACTTCGCCGCGACCATGCTCGGTCAGGTTGCGTTCGGCATCGGTGCGCGCATGCGCTTCGGCTTCACCGTGGCGCAAAATCCATAGCTTCACAGCTTCGGCTCCTCATCGCGCACCGGGTGCGGCGCCGGCGGCACGCTGTGGGCGGCTTCGCCGTCGGGTGCGCGCGGCGCCGGCCAATCGGCGAACGGCCAGGGTTTTTGCTCGGTATGGAAGCTGCCGAAACGGCCGATCTGGGCAAGAAACTGGCTGAGGCTGTCGCCGAAATTCATCAGCCCCAGGTTCGGTGCGCTGTAGATCAGGCGGTAAATCAATTGCACCACCACCAGCGCGCCGAGCAGGAACTGCGCCACTTGCCACACCAGGGCAAACACCAGCATCCACAGAATGCGCAGCAGGATGGACTCGTATTGGGGGGCTGCTTTCGGATCGTTCATGACGCGTTCCTCAGTTGAAACCACTGGTGGAAATAAAGTCGACATCGGTTTTCGGCTCGGCGCGCATCAGCAGCTCGATCACCTGATTCAAGGTG
>Ga0105244_10001576_pt1 | contig 18113 bp, 16 predicted proteins | sample KBSM44metaG_FD_80423 | JGI IMG/M metagenome (GOLD analysis project Ga0105244, IMG submission 80423) | Miscanthus rhizosphere microbial communities from Kellogg Biological Station, Michigan, USA - KBS M4-4 metaG | ecosystem: Host-associated > Plants > Roots > Rhizosphere > Soil | place... | reverse complement strand
GGCCCGCCGCTCTTGACCTTGCCCCATGACTTGAACAGCTCATGGCCGAGAAAACTCACCTTGCCCAGGTCATGGCCGTTCAGGCGGTGGTTGTCCCGACCGCGACTCAAGGCCGCGCGGGACATGTCCAGGTTGACCACGAAATCCGCGCCGCCTTCGACCGCCGCCACGGAGAAACCGCAGGTATAGGCGAACAGGTTAAGGATGCGCTTGCCAGAGGCATTGGCTCGCACCCAGTCGCGGCCATAGCGCATGTCCAGAAACAGCCCGGTGTTCTGCTTGCGGCCGAAATCCACCCAGTACCGCAGGCCGCCTTCGGTCAGCGCCCATTCCTCCGGCATCTCGCCCCGCAGCGCTTCGGTGAGGCTGTCGGGCAGGTAGCGATGTTGCAGCAACAAGGTATGGGCCTGGCTGGCGGCCCACTCCGGCGACTGGCACAGCTCATCGAGCAACCGCTTCAAGGCCGCCAGCTCATCGGCTGCCGGTTCCTTGAACAGCGACACCAGCACCACGCCCTGCATCCAGTCTACGGTCAGTTGTTCCAGCCCCGGCCAGCGGCGGCCACGGCCGTGAAACAGGCGACGGGTTTCAGCGGGGGCGGTGGCGAGGGCAGTCAGCAGGTGCTGATTGAGGGTGTTCAGGGCGTCGGCATTCATCGGGTGGCGGCAGGTCGGCTGTGAAGAAAGGGCGGCATTCTAAACCCAATCAGCCCTTGAGCGTCTGCAAGGCTTCGAGAACCTGACGCAGTGCCTTGCCCAGCGGCTTGTCCTGGCGCAAGACGATTCCCAGCGTGCGCCGCAGCGGCGGCTGCAGCGGCATGACACGCAGCCCCCGGCGATGATGTTCCCCGGCCACCGACATGCGCGGCACGATGCTGTAGCCCAGGCCTGCGCCGACCATTTCCTTGATGGCCTCGATGCTGCCCAGCTCCATCACCGGTTTGATCCGTAAACCGGCATGCAGATACCACTCATCGATCAGCAGCCGCGTGCTGCTGCCAGCCTCGAATACCACCAGCGGCAGTTCGATCAGCGCTTGAGGCGTGATGACGTCAGGCACCGCGTGGTGCTCGGCGCTGAATATGGCGACGAACTCATCATCCAGCAGCGGCGTGATCGACAGGCTGCGGCCCCATGCGGGGAGGGTGACCAGCGCCAGGTCCAGGCGGTTTTCCTCCACCGCACGCAGGATGCCATCGGTATTGCCGGTGCTGACGCGCACGTCGAGCGCCGGAAACTGGCGCCGCAGTTGCTGCAGGATCGGTGGCAGCAGATGAATGCAGGCCGTGGCACCGGTGCCGATGGCGACCTGACCGGCGACACCCTGAGCATGGCTGGACAGGTCAAGCAACGCGTCTTCGACCACCGCATCGATGCGGCCAATGTGCGTCAGCAACGTGCTGCCCGCAGAGGTGGGCTTGATGCGTTTGGCCACGCGCTCGATCAGGCGCAGGTTCAGACGCTCCTCCAACTGGCGGATGTGCAGGCTGACGGCGGGTTGAGTCAGGTTCAGGCGCTCGGCGGCGGCAGAAAAGCTGCCGTGGCGGATAACCATGGCGAAGCTGTGCAGATGGGTAAGGTTGAGCCGTTGCATGGCAAAGATTTACTTATGCTGACGATGATGAATCATAGCTTTGTTTTGAGTAAGGCGCGCCTCATCATTGCCTCACAACCTGTTTCTTGTACTGGAAGACCTCTCCATGCCCCACGACCTCATCCTGCGCGACGCCCGTGAAGACGACATGCCCACGGTACGTGAGATCTATGCCCATCACGTGATCCACGGCACCGCCAGCTTCGAACTGGAGCCGCCCACCCTCGCGCAGATGCTGCAACGCCGGGCGGATGTGGTCGGCCAGGGCCTGCCTTACGTGGTCGCCGAACGCGAAGGTGAAGTCGTCGGTTACGGCTACGCGACATTGTATCGGCCGCGTCCTGCATATCGTTTCACGGTCGAGGATTCCGTCTACGTGCGCGACGGCATGGCGGGGCTGGGTATCGGCCAGGCGCTGCTGGAGTTGATCGTCCAGCGTTGCATCGACGACGGCCGGCGGCAAATGGTGGCGGTGATCGGCAACAGCGAAAACACCGCATCGATCCGCCTTCACCAGCGCCTGGGCTTTCGGGTGGTCGGGGTATTCGAGTCGGTCGGTTTCAAGCATGGCCGCTGGCTGGACACGGTGCTGATGCAGCGCACCCTGGGCGAAGGCGACAGCTGTGTACCCTGCGGATAAACCCGCGCTCAGGGCGTGGGTGGTCTGGCGGCTGGGCATCGCGCAACTCATCAACTGGGGCACTTCGTTTTATCTGCTTGGCGCATTCGGCGAGGCAATGGCGAGGGACCTGGGGTTCAGCGGCCAGCAGGTGTCTGCCGGCCTGTCGGTAGCGATGGTGGTGATGGGGCTGGTCTCGCCCTTGAGCGGCGGCCTGATCGAGCGCTTTGGCGGGCGGCGGGTACTGCGTGCCGGCACGCTGATCAACGCCTCAAGCTGTGCCGCACTGGCCTGTGCGCCCCTGTCGCTGGCGGGTTTCTATGGGCTTTGGGCATTGCTGGGCGTCGGGATGCGGCTGTCGTTGTACGACGCATTGTTCGCTGCCATGGCGGGCCTGGACGGCGAACGTGCGCGCCCGGCCATGGTGCGGATCACGCTGCTGGGCGGCCTCGCCTCGGCGGTGTTCTGGCCTCTGGGGCATGAGTTGCAGGAACGCTGGGGCTGGCAGGGCGGATTGTGGGTGTACGTCGGGTTCATGCTGGTCAGCCTGGCGCTGGTCGGCGCGCTGCCCACCCGTCCGCATGCAGCAGCGATCAGGCCCCAAGGGCAGGTCGAGGAGGGCGACATATCCACACCATGGTCACGGCAATGCTTGTACGGCCTGGGCGTGACGCTCACTGGGGTATTGTCTGCCGGACTGGCGGCGCAGTTACCCGCGTTGCTCGGCGGCATGGGCGTGCCCGTCGGTCTGGTTGCGTTGTGGGGCATCGGCCAGACCTGCGCCCGCCTGACCCAAAGCCTGTTCGGCCGCAGGACGCCAGCGCTGTCGCTCAATCTGTGGGTGGGCATCGGGCTGCCGCTGTGCTTTGCGCTGGGCCTCGTGGCTCAGGGTCGAACAGCGCTGGCCTGCCTGTTCGTGTTCGGTTACGGCGCGCTGAATGGCCTGGCCACCTTACTGCGCGCCAGCCTGCCGTTCGAATTGTTCGACCACCGCCAGTACGCGCGACTGCAAGGGCGGCTGGTCGCGCCGGGGTTCATTCTGGCCGCCTTCGCGCCCTGGTGTTTTGCCGCCGTGCGTGACCACTCAGGGGATCGGGCCGTGCTCGGGCTGGCCTTGTCCATCGGTGTCGTCAGCCTGCTCACGGCGCTGCTGCTCGGGCACATTGTCCGCACTCAGGGTCTCGGGCACGGCCAGCCACAGCAGCAGGAAAGCCGCCGCAGCAATGGCGGCCAGGGTCAGGAAGGCGGCGCTGTAACCAGCGGCTTCGACCACCCAGCCTGCGAGCCCGTTACTCAGCGCAGCGCCCAGCCCGAAGACCGTTGAAATCGCCCCGAGGCTGACATTGAAACGCCCGGTGCCTTGGGTCAGGTCCTTGACCACCAGCGGCAACAGCGCGCCAAAGGCGCCGGCGCCGATGCCGTCGAGCAACTGCACCCCCACCAGCCAGTACGGGTTGTCCGATAGCACGTACAACACCCCGCGCAGCGGCAGGATGATGAAGCCTGCCAGCAGCAGCGGCTTTCGCCCCCAGTCGTCAGCTTTGGCGCCCACCAGCCATGCCACCGGCACCATCACCAGTTGCGCGGCGACGATGCAGGCGGAGGTAAGCGGGGTCGCCAGGTGCACGTCGATCTGCGACAGCTTCTGGCTGACCAATGGCAGCATGGCGGCGTTGGCCAGATGGAACAGCCCGCAGCAGATGGCGAAGGTCAGCAGCGGTCGATGGCTGAGCAGCAGGGCCAGCCCGGAAGGCTGCTCGTGGGACTGTTCATGGTCCGGGTTGAAGCCCCGGGCCACGTCGTGATCGATGGCGCCGGCGTCCACCAGGGCCACGGCAGCGATGCTCGCCAGCGCCATGAAGGCCATCAGGTAAAACACCGCAATCGGCCCGAACAGCCAGGAAAATCCCCCAGCCAGCAATGCTGCGCAGGCGTTGCCGGCATGGTTCCACGTCTCGTTGCGCCCGGTGCGGCGGGTGAATGCCTTGGGACCGGTGATCCCCAGGGAAATCGCCGCGATGGCCGGGGCGAATACCGAGCCTGCGATGGCGCTCAGTGCCTGGGTAACCAGCACCCAGGTGAAACTGTGGATGAACGGCAAGACCAGGCAACCGGCCGTCACCAGCAGCGCGGCGACGATCACCACCAGGCGCTTGCTGCGGGTGCGGTCAATCAGCGCACCCGCTGGCGTCTGGGTGACCAGAGCGGCTATACCTGCCAGGGTCATGACCAGGCCAATGCTGGCAGGGTCCCATTTGTGAACGGCCAGCAGGTAGATCGCAAGGTAGGGCCCGAGCCCGTCGCGAACATCGGCCAGGAAGAAGTTCAGACCGTCCAGTGAACGGTTGTTGCGCACGTCGGACGGGCTGTTCAAGGTCGGTCTCTGCCAGTGGGGCGCGTTGCCGGGTCGGCTGCCGCTCTTGGCTAATGACCCGGCGCCGCATGCTTCGTTCGCTGGCGTTGCAAGAGTTTGTCTGATGCACTGTTGCAGCTTTGGTAAGGGACTTTATTCACCTGCCATTTGAATCGGGGCCGGGGCAGGCATAAGCTTCGCGCCATTGAACCTGCGCACCTTCAGGTGCTGCGGTCGTTTTCGTACACTTTTTTCAGGAACTGCCATGTCCAGTCTGTTTCCCGCCGCTCGTCCACGTCGCCTGCGCAGCAATGCCAACTTCCGCGCGTTGTTCCAGGAAACCGAATTCACCCTGAACGATCTGGTGCTGCCGATCTTCGTCGAAGAAGAAATCGATGACTTCGTGCCGATCACCAGCATGCCTGGCGTGCGCCGCATACCGGAGAAGAAACTGGCCGAGGAAATCGAGCGCTATGCCCGCGCCGGGATCAAGTCGGTGATGACCTTTGGTGTGTCGCACCATCTGGACGCCAGCGGCAGCGACACCTGGCAGGAGAACGGCCTGGTCTCGCGCATGTCGCGGACCATCAAGGACGCGGTGCCGGAGATGATCGTGATGTCGGACACCTGCTTCTGCGAATACACCGACCACGGCCACTGCGGTGTGATGCACGGTGCCCACGTCGATAACGACGCCACCATCGAGAACCTCGGCAAGCAGGCCGTCATGGCGGCCCGTGCCGGTGCCGACGTGATCGCACCGTCGGCGGCGATGGACGGCCAGGTTCGCGCCATTCGTGCGGCGCTGGACGCGGCGGGCTTTCATCAGACGCCGATCATGGCTTATTCGACGAAGTTCGCGTCCTCGCTGTACGGGCCGTTTCGTGAAGCCGGTGGTTCGGCGCTCAAGGGCGACCGCAAAAGCTATCAGATGAACCCGATGAACCGCCGCGAAGCCCTGCGCGAGTCGCTGCTGGACGAGGCCGAAGGCGCCGACGCGCTGATGGTCAAGCCGGCAGGGGCTTACCTGGACATCATCCGCGACATCCGCGAAGCCTCGAACCTGCCGCTGGCGGCATACCAGGTCAGCGGCGAATATGCGATGATCAAATTCGGTGCCCAGGCCGGTGCCATCGACGAAGGCCGCGTGGTCCGCGAGAGCCTGGGCGCGATCAAACGCGCAGGCGCGGACCTGATCTTCACCTACTTCGCGATGGACCTGGCGCTGGAAGGGATCTGATCCCGTAGCAGTCCGGCTTGCCGGCGTAGGCGGTCTCAAGATCGTCCCGCGGGCAAGCCCGGCTGCTACCTGGATCGCGGGCGTACGCTGGCTTGTGGTCGCCGCAAAACCCGTATCAGTCCGGCTTGCCGGCGGGGCGGTTTCTACGACTGCCAGCCCTTGCTCGCCTCGCCGAGCATTTCCTGGATCAGCACGCTGAACCGCTGGCTCAGCAAGCTTTGCGGCCTGTCTTCGGGCAGCATCAGATAGGTCGAGAAGCGGATCTGCGGCAGGAATGGACGGGTCTCGATCCCCATGTGCAGGTATTCCCGCGCCACCATGGGGCTGACGATACTCACCCCCAGCCCCAGCGCCACCAGCGAGCAAACGGTCGCGGCGTAGGGCGTTTCGACATTCAGTTTGCGGTATTCCCGATCTTCGGCGAACACCCGGTCGACCCGTGTACGCGAACCGTCGTTCAGCGACAGGGAAATGAACTCCTCGCCGTGTAGATCCTCCGGCTTGATCGACGACAGTTCGCTCAGCCGATGCCCCTTCGGAAACACACATACCCCCGGTACATCGCAGATCTTCTGGGTGCTCACCCCCGGCATGTCCTCGCCCACATAGGACGCCAGCCCCACATGGCAGAACTGCGAAGCTGCCCAGTGAGCGACCATCGGCGAGTCGCTGGTGTGGATCGAAATCGCGGCTTCGGGGTTTTCCTGGCGAAAGCGCTGGATGACCCTCGGCAAGACCGTCAGTGACAGCGACGGCACTGCAGCGATGCGCAGTTGACCCGTCCCGCCACGGCGAATGTTCTGCGCCGACCGTTCCAGGCTCTGCAAACCGATGAACGCACGCTCAACGTCGGCGAACAGCGCCGCACCTTCATCCGTAGGCAAAAGCCGCCCACCCACGCGCTCGAACAACTTGAAGCCGCTGCCGCGTTCAAGCTGAGCGATCAACCGGCTGACGTTGGGTTGCGAGGTGTGCAGCGACTCGGCTGCTGCGGTCATCGAGCCGCTCAACATCACGGCGCGGAAAGCTTCGACTTGTTTGAAGTTCATGGCAGGCCATATCAATTCGGTATGGGTGACCAATGTATTGTCATTTGTTGGCATGAGCCAGAGGCTTTATAACTGTTTTCGACATCGATAGTTCGCGCAGACGAACACGGTGGCCCGGCATCTGTGTCTACCCGGCATGGCGTGGCAAACCCCGCTGAGCTCTTCCTTGAAGTCTGCCCTTGAAATCTTTGCGTGGCGCCGCGTTGCGGGGCACCTCGCTGATCGTCTACCAGGAGGCATTATGTCGTTTTCGTTGAAGTTCCTCGTTCGTGCTCTGGCTTTCTCATCTGTTTCCCTGGCAGGGATGGCGCAGGTTCATGCGGCCGATCTGCCGCCGGTACCCGACGAAATCAAGGAGGCCGGGCAATTGCGCGCCGGTGTGCGCTGCGACCAGCCTCCCTATGGCTTCCAGGACAGCAGCGGCGACTACGCGGGCGTCGAAGTCGAAATGTCCAAACAGATCGCGCTGTGGGCGCTGGGCTCCAGGGACAAGGTAAGCTTCACCTGCGTCACCGCCGAAAACCGCGTGCCACAGCTGATCGGACGCAAGGTCGACTTTCTCATCGCGACCCTGGGCGTGACCCCTGAACGGCAGCGGGTGATCGACTTCACCACGCCTTATCGCTGGGGGGCGAGCGACGTGGTAGTGAAGAAGGACAGCCCGATCAGGTCCATCAAGGACCTCAACGGCAAGACCCTGGCCACCCTCAAAGGCTCGGTGCAGGCCAAGTGGTTCGAAGATCACATGCCCGAGGTCAAGACACTGCGCATGAACAGCGCCGCCGATGCCCTGCAGACCTTTCGCCAGGGTCGGGCCGACGCCTACACCCACGATGCTGCAACCCTTGTGGTAGTGGCTGCCAACGACGGCGACGCCCGCCTTATCAACGAGCCGTTCCAGATTTCCGACGCCGCCATCGGGGTGCGCAAGAACGATGAACCATTGCGTGACTACCTGAGCGCTGCGGTGGCGAAGATGCACGAGGAGAAGCTGTTCGGCGGTTGGGTGCGTCAGTACGTGCCGCAGAACATCCAGAGCTACTACCTGAGCGTATTCGAGCAGGCCAAGCCTGCTGAAAAACTCTGATCGGGCGCCGTCATGGATTTTGATTTCAATTATCTGTTGGCCCAGTGGCCAGCCTTGCTCGACGGCGTGCTGATGACGCTACGAGTGTCGCTGCTGGCCATCGGTTGCTCGCTGCTGATCGGCGTTTTCGGTGGCGCGGTGCGGGCCTTCCGGATTCCGTTTCTGGCCCAGGCCGTGGTGCTGTACGTGGAGCTGATCCGCAACACGCCGATCCTGGTGCAGCTGTTCTTCATTTTCTATGGCCTTCCGGCGGTCGGCCTTGAGTTATCGCTGTTCTGGTCGGGTGTGCTGTGTCTGTCGCTGTGGGCCGGCGCCTATCAGGTGGAGAACATGCGCGGTGGTCTGGCGACGGTGGAGAACAAGATGCGCGAAGCGAGCATGGCGTTGAGCCTCAAGCCGCACCAGTACTTCTATCTGGTGGCCTTGCCGATTGCCTTTCGCACCAGCCTGCCAGCGGTGCTCAACACGGCGATCTCGCTGCTGAAAAACTCGTCCTACCTGCAAGCCATTGGTCTTGCGGAGTTGACGTTCGTGGCGGTCGACCGGATTGCCACCGACTTTCGGGCCATCGAGATGTTCAGCGCGATCTGCGTGATGTACCTGATTCTGGTGGCGATCCTGTCGCTTGCGACCGGACGCCTGTCGGCCCACCTACAACGTCCTTTCAGGCACTGAGGCCAGTATGAATTTTCTGATCGAAAACTGGGGTTTCGTGCTCAAGGGACTGTGGATGACCGTACGCCTGGCGCTGGTGATCCTGCTGTTCACCACGATCATCTCGACGGTGTTCGGCGTGCTGGCGACCCTCAGGAATCGCCTGCTGTGGTGGACGATTCATGGCTACGTGGAGCTGTTTCGTTCGATTCCGCTGATCGTCAACGTGTTCTTCATCTTCTTCGGCGCGCCGATGTTCGGCCTTGATCTGAGCCCCTTTGCCGCAGTGGTTACAGGGCTCACGTTGTGGGGAAGTGCCAACGGCATCGAGATCGTGCGCGGTGGGCTTGAGTCGGTGAACCGCCACCAGTGGAAAAGCGCATGGACCCTGGGCCTGCGCCCCTGGCAGATATATCTGCACGTGATTGCGCCGCAATCGATGAAGGCGATCCTGCCGGCCTACACGGGCTTGCTGACCATGCTGGTGCAGGCCACCTCGCTGGGAGCGCTGGTTGGAGTGGGCGAGTTTCTCAAAGTTGGCCAGATCATCGTCGAGCGCTCCACCGTGATGACGGGGGTGAGCCCCGCGTTCGCGGTCTATGGCCTGGTGCTGGTGGTGTATTTCGTTATCTGTTCGCTGCTGAGCTGGCTCAGCCGTTATCTCGAGCGTCGCCTGGGTCGTCCGGCGATGCGCGTTACTCGTGAAGGGGTTTGAACATGCAAGAATCCAAAGTCAGTCGTCGTTTGAAAGAAACCACCGCCCCCGAGGTCAACGAGTTCATCTACCGGCCTCGTCTGGAAGGCTTCGCCGATGGTTTTCTCAACCTGGGCAACGTCAACAAGGCGCACATCGTGATGCTCGCCGAGCAAGGCCTGATTCGCGGAGAACATGCCACTGCCCTGGCCAAAGGGGTGCTGGACATGGAAGCGGCGGGGCCGGCGGTGGTCACGCTGGACCCGTCCCGCGAGGACGCTTATTTCAACTATGAAGCGCACTTGATCGAGCAGATCGGCACCGATGTCGGCGGCCGCCTGCACACCGGGCGCAGCCGCAATGACATCCTCGCCACCCTGGACCGCATGCGCTGCCGTGAAGTGCTCATGGCCCTGATCGATGCGCTGATCCAGGCCCGCCAGACTGCGCTGAACAACGCCGAGGTGTTCGCCGAGGTGGTGATGCCCGGTTACACCCACCTGCAACCGGCGCAGCCGATCACCTACGGTTATTACCTGTCGGCGGTGGAACAGGCGCTTGAGCGTGACTGTAAACGCCTGAGCCAGACCCTCGAATCGATGAACCAGAGCCCGCTGGGGGCCGCTGCCTTCGCCGGTACGCCGTTCGACATCGACCGGGCACGCACCGCAGAACTGCTGGGCTTCGACGGTTTTCTCGACAACGCACTGGATGCCGTGGGCTCCCGTGATTTCATTCTGGAAAGTCTGTCGCACTTGAGCTTGCTGTCGGTGTTCTGGAGCCGGGTGGCGCAGGACTACTTTGTCTGGAGCACCCACGAATTCAGCCTGATCGACTTCCCGGACAGTGTCGCGGCGACGTCGAGCATCATGCCGCAGAAGAAAAACCCGACGGTGCTCGAGTATCTCAAGGGTCGCACCGGGCATATCGTGGGCCTGTTGATGGCCGCGAGCGTGACGGTCAAGGGCAGCAACTTCTCCCACACCGGGGACGCCAATCGCGAAGGCACGCGAGGGTTCTGGGAGGCCGCCGAAGAAAGCCTGCGTTGCCTGAAACTGCTGGAGTTGGTGCTGCGTACCGCAACTCCGAACGCCGAACTGGCAAGCCGCCGGGCAGGGGAAGATTTCTCCACGGCCACGGGTCTTGCCGACCTGATCGTGCGCGAAGCCGATCTGTCATTCCGCGAAGCGCATCATATCGTCGGCGCTGCGGTACGCATGGCGATGGACGCAGGCTTGCCAGCCCATCGCATCGATACCGCAATGGTTGACCTGTGTGCCCGCGAGCAGTTGGGCCACGCTCTGAATCTGCCTGCCGACAAGGTGCGCGAGTGCCTGGACCCGACTGCCAACGTGCAGTCGCGCAACTCGGCTGGCGGGCCGGCGTTGTCCTCGTTGCTGCCCAGCCTGGCGCGCGCCAATGCGCGTCTGCACCAGGAGCGCCAGGCCAATCAGGCCCGTCGTGATCGGCTGCTGGCGGCCCAGGACAAGCTTCAGGCGGCTACCCGCGCGCAGGCCGGCCTATGAAACCGATGCTGACAGTGCGCGGGCTGCACAAGCATTTCGGCTCGGTGGAGGTGGTCAAGGGGGTCGATCTGGACGTGGCGCAGGGCGAGGTGGTGGTGATTATCGGGCCCAGTGGTTCGGGCAAGTCGACCTTCATTCGCTGCCTCAATAGCCTGGAAGAACCGTCGGCAGGCAGCGTGGTGGTCGATGGTGGCGACTCGGTTCGCGCCGACGACCGCAAGGCCATGGCGCGACTGCGTGAAGACATCGGCATGGTGTTTCAGGATTACACGCTGTTTCCGCACATGACGGTGATGGCGAACATGATCCTGGCGCCGGTCAAGGTCAAAGGCGTGAGCAAGACCGACGCCCGGGCCAGCGCGCTGGCTTTGCTTGATCGCGTGGGTTTGAAGCACAAGGCCGATGGCTATCCGGGCGAGTTGTCCGGCGGGCAGCAACAGCGGGTGGCGATTGTTCGTGCGCTGGCGATGAAACCGCGCCTGTTGCTGTTCGATGAGCCAACCTCTGCCCTGGACCCGGAGACAGTGGGTGAGGTACTCAGCGTGATGAAGGGCCTGGCCGCAGAGGGCATGACCATGATCGTGGTGACCCATGAAATGGGGTTTGCCCGTGAGGTGGCGGATCGCGTGGTGTTTTTCGATGGCGGCAAGATCGTCGAAATGGGCCCGCCAGCGCAGGTGTTCTCGGCACCAGAACATCCACGCACGCGGCAGTTCTTGCAGAGCGTTTTGCATTGATACCCATCGGTCCAATCCTGTAGGAGCGCGCTTGCCCGCGACGGCGGTGTTTCAGTCTCGAATCTGGCGACTGACGCACCGCTGTCGCGGGCAAGCGCGCTCCTACAGGTCGGCGTTCAATCCGAGAAGTCAGTGTTCAATTCGAGAGGTTGGTGCTCAATTCGAGAGATCGGGGTCAGCGTTGAACCCCTCGGCCAGATAATCCACGAACGCCCGCACCCGCGCCGACTGCCTGCGGTTGGCCGGGAGGAGGGCGTGAATGGGCAGGGCCGAAGGTGTCAGGTCCGGCAGCACTTGCACCACCCGACCCAGTGCAAGGTCCCGGCGATACAGCCATGTCGGCGACAAAGAAATCCCCAACCCGCTGAGCACCATCTGCCGGATTGCCTCGCTGTTGTTGCTGCGCACATTGCCTTTTACCTGAACGTGATACTGCCCCGCGTCAAACACCCAGGTGTCGAAATCGGCCAGCAGGTTGAACAGGATGCAGTTGTGCAGGCTTAGCTCCTCAGCCGCCTGTGGCGTTCCATGACGCTCAAGATAACCGGGCGCCGCGACCAATAACCGCCGGGTCAGGCCGATCTGCCGGGCGATCAGGCTGCTGTCCTTCAGCTCGCCAATGCGGATCGCCACGTCCATGCCTTCGCTCACCAGATCGACGTTCTGGTCGCTGAGCAGCAAGTCCACCGTGACTTCGGGATAGCGCTCAAGAAACCCCTGCAACCTGGGGGCGATCTGCAAGCGGCCAAAGCTCACCGAGGAGGCGATGCGCAACGGCCCCGCCACGGCCTCCCGACCCGTCTGGAAACTGTGCTCTGCGTTGTCCACCGCTGCGAGGATGTCGCGACATTGCTTGTAATAGCGCGTGCCCTCATCGGTCAGCGACAACTGACGGGTGCTGCGGGCAATCAGTCGCCCGCCCAGGCGCTTTTCCAGTGCGTTGATCTGTTTGCTGACGGTCGGCTGGGTCGTGCCCAGCTCTCTTGCGACGGCCGAAAAACTGCCGCGCTCGACCACCCGCACGAACATGGCCATGGCTTCGAGGGTGTCCATCGCGGGCTCATTCAGTCTGATTATGGAATAAATACTATAGGCATTTATGGTCTTATCGGCATCAAGCGTGGGCTGCACACTCTATTCATCGCCTCACATCGAGGCCGCCGAATCAGGAAAACCGCCATGAGCACCATGCAAGCCGTCGTCGCCGTCGAACACAATGCCCCATTTGAACTGCACACTCTGGACATGCCCGAGCCCGGTCCTGGCCAGGTGCTGGTGCAAGTCATGGCCAGCGCAGTCAACCCGCTGGACACCAAGATTCACGCAGGCAAGGGCGGCCATGCCCGGCAACCCTTGCCCGCCGTGCTGGGCATGGACCTGGCCGGCGTGGTGGCAAAGCTCGGTGCAGGTGTCAGCGCTTTTGCGGTCGGCGACGAGGTGTACGGCATGGCCGGTGGCATTGGTGGCAATCAGGGCGCGCTGGCGCAGTACATCGCCGTGGACGCCGACCTGCTGGCCCGCAAGCCGCGCAACCTGAGCATGCGTGAAGCGGCTGCCTTGCCGCTGGTGTTCATCACGGCGTGGGAAGGGCTGGTGGACCGCGCCAATGTGCGCAGCGGTCAGACCGTGCTGGTGCATGGCGGCGCCGGTGGGGTCGGGCATGTGGCGGTGCAGATCGCCAGGTCGCTCGGAGCCGAAGTCTTCGCCACCGGTTCCGCCCACAGCCTGCCGACCATCGAAAGCTTCGGCGCCACGGCCATCGACTACCGCGCCAGCAGCGTCGAGCAATACATGGCCCGGCACACCGCCGGCGAAGGCTTCGACGTCGTTTACGACACAGTCGGCGGCGCGACCCTGGACGATTCCTTCGCCGCTGCCCGCACCTACACCGGCCATGTGGTCAGTTGCCTGGGCTGGGGCGAGCACAAACTGGCGCCGCTGTCGTTCCGGGCCGCCACTTATTCAGGCGTGTTCACGCTGCTGCCGCTGCTCACCGGCAAGGGTCGCAAGCACCACGGCGAGATCATGGCCCAGGCCACCCGGATGGCAGAAGCAGGCCAGCTTCGGGTACTGCTGGACGATCAGCGCTTCACGCTGGTCCAGGCCCATGAAGCCTACGAGCACGTGAGCAGTGCACGTGCCAAGGGCAAGGTGGTGATCGATATCGCGTGAGCGGCTCAGGCCGTCGCAGTCTGCCCTGGTGCGTCATGGTCAGGCTGCGCGTCACGCCAGGCATCGAGCCCGCCGACCAGCGCCTTGCCCCGCGTCAGCCCGTGGGCGCTCAGCTTTTGCGCCAGCAATGCCGCCGACAGCTCGTTGGGGCACGCGCAGTAGAACACCATGTCGACGTCGCCCAGTTGCTCGACCCAGGGCTGCAGCGGTTCTTCGAGGCTGATCGACACCGCGCCGGGAATGCCCTCGACGATTGCACTGTGGAATTTGGGCCGCACGTCGATGACCACCGGCGCATGGTCGCTGTCTTGCAGGGCCAGCAACTGCGGCACGGTGATGCGCGGCACCTGGGAGGTGCGGGCCAGCAAGCGGCGGCGCTTCCAGTACTTCCAGGCAATGAACAGCAGCAACGCGACCGCAGCACCGCCAATGGCCAGCGGCAGGTAGCCACTGAGCCAGTCCAGCATCGGGATCAGCGCGTCGGTAAACAGCATCCCCAGCAACAGCGCAGAGCCCGCCCAGATGAACGAGCCTGCCAGCGAATAACGCATGAACACCCCAAACGGTGTGGCGTTCATGCCGGCCACCGTGGTCACCAGCGCACCGGCACCGGGCAGGAACTTGGACAGCAGCATCGCCCGCGGCCCGACCCGGTCATACACAGTCAGGCCCTGGCGAATGCAGGTGTCCTGGGAGAGGGAAATCTTGCAGATGGTTTTCAGCAGGACGCCGCCATAGCGTTTGCCCGCCCAGTACCAGAGGGTATCGGCGATCAGGCAGGCGAGCATCGCCACCAGCACGCCCGCGCCCAGCAGCGGTTTGCTCTGCATCGCCAGGGCGCCGGTGACGATCAGCGTCGGGTAGGCCGGCACCGGCAGGCCGATCTGCTCCAGTAGCACATTGACGAACACCAGCAGCAGGCCGTGGGTTTCGTTCAGTTGCTGGAGTTCGTTCATGGCAGGCACCGGGCGTCGAATCGCGGGCAGGAAAAAGGGGTGTCAGTACCGTGGCCTGAACACCCCTTCGTGTCAACGCTGTTTATCGCTCAGCGAAGAGGCCGTTCAGCGCAAGCGCTCGATGGCCGCCGCGACACCGGCGCCATAGGCCGGGTCGGCCCTGTTGCAGTTGTCGATGTGGCGCTGCTGGACCGCTGCCGAAGCACCGCTGATCGCCCGCGCGGTGTTGTCGAACAGCACCTGTTGCTGCTCGGCCGTCATCAGACGGAACAGCGCGCGTGGCTGGGAATAGTAGTCATCGTCGTCCTTGCGGAAGTCCCAGTTCGCGGCGGCGCCGTACAGCTCAAGCGGCGGTTCGGAGAAGTCCGGCTGCTCGACCCACGCGCCCTTGGTGTTGGGCTCGTAGCCGATGGTGCCGCCAGCGTTGCTGTTGACACGCATCTGGCCGTCGCGGTGGTAGCTGTTGACCGGGCATTTGGGCGTGTTGACCGGGATCTGGTGGTGGTTGACCCCCAGGCGATAGCGCTGGGCGTCGCCGTAGGAGAACAGCCGGCCTTGCAGCATCTTGTCCGGCGAGAAGCTGATGCCGGGCACCACGTTGGCCGGGTTGAACGCGGCCTGCTCGACGTCGTGGAAGTAGTTGTCCGGGTTGCGGTTCAACTCCAGGGTGCCGACTTCGATCAGCGGGTAGTCGGCGTGCGGCCAGACCTTGGTCAGGTCGAAGGGGTGGACCTTGTAGCTGTTGGCTTCCTGTTCGGGCATCACTTGCACGAACAGTTTCCACTGCGGGAAGTCACCGTTCTCGATGGCATCGAACAGGTCGCGCTGATGGGTTTCACGGTCGCCAGCCACGGCGGCAGCGGCTTCGGCGTCGGTCAGGTTCTTGATGCCCTGCTGGGTCTTGAGGGTGAACTTGACCCAGAAGCGCTCGTTCTGCGGGCTGATAAAACTGAAGGTGTGGCTGCCGAAACCGTGCATGTGACGGTACGAGGCCGGGATGCCACGGTCGCTCATGACCACGGTCACCTGGTGCAGGGCTTCAGGCAGCGAGGTCCAGAAATCCCAGTTGTTTTCGGCGCTGCGCAGGTTGGTGCGCGGATCGCGTTTGACCGCGTGGTTCAGGTCGGGGAATTTCAGCGGGTCGCGCAGGAAGAACACCGGGGTATTGTTGCCCACCAGGTCCCAGTTGCCTTGCTCGGTGTAGAACTTCACGGCAAAACCGCGAATGTCACGCTCGGCATCGGCGGCGCCGCGCTCACCGGCCACGGTCGAGAAGCGGATGAAAATGTCGGTCTGCTTGCCGATCTGCGAGAACAACCGGGCCTTGGTGTAGCGGCTGATGTCGTGGGTCACGGTAAAGGTGCCGAACGCGCCCGAACCCTTGGCGTGCATGCGACGCTCCGGGATCACTTCACGGTCGAAGTGGGCCAGTTTCTCCAGCAGCCAGACGTCTTGCAGCATCAGTGGGCCGCGGGGGCCGGCCGATTGCGAGTTCTGGTTGTCAACGACGGGTGCACCCGCCACGGTGGTGAGTTTATTCATTATCAGGCTCCGGTTTGGGACGGTTAGTCTTGCTCGATCAACTGTCTTTTTATTGTACGCGTGTGCGTCTTTTTCCTTGTTTCAGATGGCGCATTCGTGTCCGAACCCGCCAGCTGGAGGGCTTCGAAACTCAGGCAGCGTAGTCGTTCATAAAAAAAGCGCCCTGTCCGGGCGCAAAAGGAGGAGAGAACAGCACGCGATTTGAATCAGAAGCGGTAACTCTGGGCCGTGGTAAAAGCCGCAATGCCCGGGCTGTGGGCCCACACCTCCATGGTCGAGAACCAGGTGTTGGGGCGCGGCGGCTGGCGACACTCGCTGGTGAACGAGGCGCCGGAAGGGATGTCCAGCTTGATCTTGCACACCAGTTGATTGGTGCGGTACAGCAGCTCGCTGACCAGGTTGGCGGTGGCGTAATCCCCTGCATCCACGGCCCGGTCCATGAAGCCCTGGGCCTTTGCGGTGAGGGTGGTCAGGTGATGCGCCAACTGATGAATCTCCTTGAAGCACTCACGAAAGCCAGGGGCCTGTTCGGCGTCGGCCAGCGGCGCGGCGGTCAACCGGGCCTGGGTCACTGTGCCGTTGAGCATCTGCATGCGGCTTTCGAGGAAAGTCACGAATTCCCGGGTCGACTGATCCAGATCCTTGAACAGCTCCTTGATCGCCTGATAGTTCAGGCTGCGCAGGCGCCAGCGCACTTCCCGGGCAAAGCCACCGGCCTGTTCGGCGGTTTCGCGATGGGCGTCCAGCAACTGGAGAAACAGCTCACGCTCCTGGCCGTGCAGGGTGGTGTACAGCCCGTGGGCATCGGCGGCGAACTCGGCGTTGAGTCCTGGCTTTGGATCGACATCGGCAAACATGGCGAATCTCCTCGACGTGTGCTTCGACGGCCTGTCCGGTACGGTGTGCATCCCACGGCTTTGAGAGAGGTCTGGCCTGCATGACAGGAATGGCTCCAAGGTATTACTGCCGGCGCAGCGCGTCACTTGTACCTTGGTACCGGGAGGCGATACACAGGTGTTGGCAGGGCATACTTTGGTTTGTGCGAGCACATGCGGTCATCTGTAGCAGCACGGCTTGCCGGCGGGAGCGATTATGAGGACGCCCCCGCCGGCAAGCCGTGCTGCTACGAAAAGCGGTTCGCGATCAGCAGCCCGTAGCAGCCGGGCTTGCCAGCGGGAGCGATCTTGAAGACTCTGACGCCGGCAAGCCGTGCTGCTACGAAAAGCGGTTCGCTATCAGCCGGCCCGTAGCAGCCGGGCTTGCCCGCGGGAGCGATCTTGAGGGCGCTGAGGCCGGCAAGCCGGACTGCTACGGATGGCGTCACTGCCCTGTCTTGAACAACACCGCCTGTTCGCTGTACCGGTCGGCAAACAACTGCTTGAGTTGCCCGACCTTGGGCAGGTCGTTGATGACGATGTACGGATACGTCGGGTGGGTGGTGAGGAAGTTCTGGTGGTAGTCCTCGGCCGGGTAGAAACCGTTGTACTTCTCGATCTTGGTCACGATGGGCGCGTTGAAGGATTTGGCAGCGTCCAGCTGGGCGATGTAGGCCTGGGCCACCGCTTGTTGCTCGGGGCTTTCGGGGAAGATCGCCGAACGGTACTGAGTGCCGCTGTCCGGGCCCTGGCGGTTGAGTTCGGTGGGGTTGTGGGCGACCGAGAAGAAGATCTGCAAGAGTTTGCCGTAGCTCACTTTCGACGGATCGAAGGTGATCTCCACCGACTCGGCATGCCCGGTGTCGCCATCGCTGACACGTTCATAATGCGCGGTGTCGGCCTTGCCCCCGGCGTACCCGGAAACCACTTTCGTCACGCCCTGCACATGCTGGAATACCCCTTGCACACCCCAGAAACAGCCACCGGCCAACACCGCGGTTTCGCTGCCGGCGGTG
>Ga0105244_10001573_pt1 | contig 18146 bp, 10 predicted proteins | sample KBSM44metaG_FD_80423 | JGI IMG/M metagenome (GOLD analysis project Ga0105244, IMG submission 80423) | Miscanthus rhizosphere microbial communities from Kellogg Biological Station, Michigan, USA - KBS M4-4 metaG | ecosystem: Host-associated > Plants > Roots > Rhizosphere > Soil | place... | reverse complement strand
TACGGCATGGAAGGCCCCGGCGGTTATCAGTTCGTCGGCCGCACGCTGCAGATGTGGAATCGCTATCGCGACGTCGCCGCCTTCGAGGGCAAACCATGGCTGTTGCGCTTCTTCGATCAGATCCGTTTCTACCCGGTCAGCGCCGACGAACTGTTACGTATCCGCCGCGACTTCCCGCTGGGTCGCTTCGCCCTGAACATCGAACACAGCACCCTGAATCTGGCTGACTACCAGGCCTTTCTGAGCCGCGAAGCCGAAGGTATTACGGCATTCCGCGCCCAGCAAAACGCCGCCTTCAACGCCGAGCGCGAACGCTGGATCGCCAACGGGCAGGCCGATTTTGAGAGCGATGAAGGCGTGGCGTCGAACACTGAAGAACAGCCTCTGCAAAAAGGCCAGCAAGGCGTCGACAGCCACATCGCCGGCAATCTCTGGCAAGTCCAGGTGCAACCGGGCGACCGCGTGGAAGCGGGCGATGTGCTGGTGATTCTGGAGTCGATGAAAATGGAAATCCCCCTGCTCGCCCCGATCGCCGGCGTGGTGCAGGACGTCAGGGTGCAACCCGGCTCGGCAGTACGCGCAGGGCAACGGGTCGTGGTGCTGGCCGCAGACTGAATCGACCGACTTTTTACTTTCGAGGGAATCCCGTCATGAACGACACAGCACTGCCCAATGACCTGCGCCTGGACACCGTCCGCGCGGCCTACCAGTCCGGCCGGATATCACCGCGCCAGCTGATTTTGGCGCTGCGCGAAAAGGCCGCACGGCTGAACAGCGATTATCACCTGTTCATCCACCTGCTCAGCGCAGCTGAACTCGAGCCTTACCTGGCCGCGCTGGACGATCGTGATCCCAGAGACCTGCCGCTGTTCGGCGTGCCCTTCGCGATCAAGGACAATATTGATCTGGCGGCCATTCCAACCACCGCGGCCTGCCCGGACTACGCCTACACACCCGAACACTCGGCAAGCGTCGTCACGCAACTGATCGCGCTGGGCGCAGTGCCCATGGGCAAGACCAATCTGGACCAGTTCGCCACGGGCTTGAACGGCAGCCGCTCGCCCTATGGCGCATGCCCCAACAGCGTGTTGAACGAGTACCCGTCCGGCGGCTCAAGCGCCGGCTCGTCGCTGGCCGTGGCGCTGGGCGTCAGCAGTTTCTCGCTGGGCACCGATACGGCGGGCTCGGGCCGGGTGCCTGCGGCCCTGAACAACCTGGTGGGGATGAAAGCCAGCAAGGGGCTGATTTCCACGGCAGGCGTGGTGCCCGCATGCCGCACGCAGGATTGTGTCTCGACCTTCACCGCCACAGCACGGGAAGCCAGCGAGCTATTGGCGCTGATCGCCACATTTGATCCGCGCGACGAGTACAGTCGTCGCAACCCGCTGTGGAACGACGCCTCGGCTTTTGGCGCACCTCGCCCGTTTCGCTTCGGAGTACCCCGCGCCGAGGACCTGCAGTTCTTCGGCTGTACCGAAGGGCCGAGGCTGTTCAAGGCTGCCATCGACCACCTGACCGCGCTGGGTGGCGAAGCGGTCACGGTGGACCTGTCACCGTTTCTCGAAGCGGCGCGGTTGTTGTACGAGGGGCCGTGGGTGGCCGAACGCTACAGCGTCGCCGGGCAGTTAATGGAAGAACACCCTGACGCGGTATTGCCGGTGATCCGCGACGTGCTGGCCAAGGCTCCCCAGGTCAGTGGAGTCGATACGTTTCGCGCGCAATACCGCCTGCAAGTGCTCAAGGCAGCGTGCGATCGGGCACTTGAAAGGCTGGAGTGCGTGGTGACGCCAAGCATCGGCCGCCCGGTGACATTGGCAGAGCTGGCGGCCGAGCCGGTGTTGCGCAATTCGGAGCTGGGTTACTACACGAACTTCGTCAACCTGCTCGATTACGCCGCCGTCGCCGTGCCCAGCGCTTTCATGGGCAACGGTTTGCCGTGGGGCGTGACGTTGTTCGGACGGGCATTCACCGATCAGTACCTGCTCAGTCTGGCCGACGCCTTGCAGCGGCAAACCGCCCTGCCCTTGATTGGCGGCGAATCACCTCGGCTGACTGTGCCGCAGACCACTGCGCGCAACGATATGGCGCGGCTGGTGGTCTGCGGTGCCCATCTGGACGGGCTGGCCTTGAACTGGCAGCTCAGGCAACGCGGGGCCCGCCTGCTGGAAACCACGCAAAGCTCGGCCGACTATCGGTTGTATGCGCTGGCCGGTGGTCCGCCCTTCCGGCCTGGCATGGTGCGGGTGGCCGAACACGGCGTAGCCATCGACGTGGAGGTCTGGGAGTTGCCAAGTATCGAGTTGGGGTCGTTTCTGACCGGCATTCCGGCACCGCTCGGGCTGGGCAAAGTGCAATTGGCCGACGGTCGCTGGGAGACCGGTTTCATCTGCGAAGCCTATGGTCTGGAGGGTGCCCGCGACATCAGCCCTCTCGGTGGCTGGCGCGCGCACGTGCAGCAACAGCATTAAGCATAAAGGCGGCATGCGCAGACGTGCCGCCTCGCTCTTTCAACGTGACGAGCAGTCGCACTACATAGTTATGACCTTCCACATCGCGCTTCCCGAAATAATGGGCATTCACTCATTTTGACCGCACGTCATGAATCCCATATGGAGTCCGCTTCGTCAGGACACACTGTTTCACCCGTCCTCTTTGCTGCTGGAACAAACCAGCATTCTGCGCCCCGAGCACAGCAATAGCAGGCACGACACGTTGAACGCGTCGGCGCCGTTTATCCTGCCAGACGGCTTTTCAGCGCCCGAACCGACGCCGTTGCCTGCGATAGCCGAAGAAAGCGAGCCGGAAGACGCCGCGCCACACATCGAACGTCAACTCAGAGCCATGCGTAGCAGCGCAGGTTTCCGGCTGATTACCGACTCGACATTGCTCCTGAAAGCCTGCCAACTGGACATGGACTTTCCACCGACCCGACAGGATTACGTTCGCCAGCACCTGACCACCCTGCTCAGGCAGCAGAGCGGCAAGGCACTCGACCCGGACGTACTGCAAATCACCTTCAGCGATGATGACCGACCTGCTGTGGACGACAATGGACACGAGCATTACAGCGTCAGCCTGTCGCTGACCGATGTAGCGCTGGCCAGCTTCGACCCCGCGCATTTCCAGGCGCTGTCTCGTAGCACCCTTGCCGACTTTTCACTGTGCGAAGACACGCCAGCGCTGACCACGGCGCGAATGTTCAAGCTGATCGGCGAGCTGCCGCTCAAACGCAATTACAACGCCGTACTGGAGGCGTTCAGAGCCCGCCACGAGGCGACCTGGCGCACCTTGTCGCGGCTGGCGTTCCTTGACAACCTGGCTCGGCAGCTCAACCACAGGCACATCAGCCGGGACGGTTATTGGCTGGCGCGGGACGCCATGGGACTTGACCGGTCTCCCGTCGATACCGACACGATCAGCATGAGCGGACGAGGTGAAAAATCCGAGGTCCGGGTCCTGACGCTGAATGGCAAACAGGTGCCGGGGATATTTCAGATCAGCTCGAAAACCACGTCGCACTGTTTCATTCACATTCTGGGTGCCAAGGGCAACGTCATCGAATACATCAGCGATGATCCACGCCAGATGAGCAAGCGGCTGTTGACGGCCATGAACGCCTCAGGGCTCTACGGCCAGGTATTTCTTTCGCTTGAGCAGCACGCCGGCATCGTTGTCGAGGCGCCACTGATCGAAGGCGACCTGTTCAGCGCACTGACCCAGGCTTCGTTCGCCGGGCTTCTTGCCGACAGCCACACGCGCAGCACGCTCGACCTGCTCAGGCCAGTCGCTCGCGGCCTGGCGCTGGCAGGTGCAGCCGACCTGTGGCAGACACAGCCGAGCATTTTGGAGCAGATCCCGGTTGCGTCGAAAATGGCCGGCCAGGTCATGGCGAACTATCTGCAGGAAAACCACGCGCTGACGCTCAACCCCGAGCAGGTGTTCATTGCTTATCAACCTGGCTATTCGAGCAACCCCTTAGGCAACCCCCGGTTGCCGCCTACGTATGTGCACACGCCCGACCCGAGGCCGATCAGCCTGAGCGAGGCGCTGATGAGCAATTATCGAGTCGATCATCCTGCTGGCTACAACGATCACGGCGGCGGTACCGTGGTCTTTTTCGACCCCACCGGACAGGGCGACAGTGAGCAGGGTCAGGTACTGGAGATCAGCCCGCAGGCGATCGAGGGCTACATCAGAGCTTTCGACTTTCTGACCTGGATGACTCAGCGCATCCACGACTTCTGGGATCAGCAGAGAGCCCCCATAGAACAGGCGTTCAGAACCACGTTCATCAGCCAGGCGCTGATCAGCCTGAAGCGCGGCAGCCTCACGCGCGGCACCTTCGATCTGCTCGTGGAAACCCTTGCGCCGGCTGCGCCCGATCAATGGCGGTCACTCGGTTTTTTCGTTCAAGGCGCGTTGACCGACGGCATGCAGGAGCAATACACCGGCCTGCTGGTACTTGAGCAGCCTGGCTTGCCGAACGTGCTTTATCAGGCAGGACATGCCGATGCGTTCATCGAGTTTGCAGATGACACGACGCTGAAGCTGCATCTGAACCGGGCAGCAGCCAATCCAGAATGGCGTGAGACGGTCATGCGCTATGTTCCCCGCCGCCATCACCAGCGCCTGGACTACCTGCTCAAATTATGGGCCGGGACACACGTGCCCAACCCGCCCGTTTCCATCCTTCGCCCCTGGACCGATGCGCTTTACAACCCTGACACGCGCCAGGCCATGAGCCAGTCGTTGTGTGAAAAAAGGCTGGAAGACACGCCATTCGCTTTTCTGCACCAACTGCTCAAGCAGAACGCACTGGATGACGCAGAGGATCAGATCGTCACGTCGACGCAGGTAACACTGGCGGACTGGACCGACCGGCTTCAGCAATTACAGCGGCTGCTGGTGCCGATGTCATTGTTGCTGACACCTGCGCTTGTCGCCTCCCTGGCGACAGAGATTGGCATCACCTCGCTGGCTATTACCGCAACGCATCTGCCGGGCAGCCGTTACGCAGAGAAAAACCAGGCGCTGCTGGCCACGCTAACGCTGGGCTTGCTGCAACTGGCTCCGCACACGCCAAGAATGCTGCGCTCACTGAGCCGAATCGTAAAACCTGCCGTGAGCAGTTCCCAAACCGTAGCGATTACGCTCGACCGGGCGTTCGGCACACGACCGTTGCGCAGGCAGTTTGTCACACCGCGCCAGACCCGGCTGGAGAAGTTCTTTCACACCGACGCCCTGCTCAAACGCTGGACTGTCAGCACTGCCGTCTCGTCAAACCTGTTGCAGGTCCATGCCTGGAAGCTGGGTAGAAGGTTCCTTTTATGGACGTCGGACAGAGGTCAGGCGCGCACTCTGGTGGTCAGCAGCCACGGGTACTACACGCCGTGGTCCCGAACCGTGAAGATCCCCAATGGCACCGAGATTCGCACCTACGCGCCGCATGGCTACGAACTGGTGGACCCGAAACTGCATCGGGTCGTCAACAAGGATGCCCGGCCATTCGCACGTTCCAACACGGCAGTGCACAGCGTGATGCAGCCCACGCCGCTTGAACCCCTGCTTCTCACCAACAAGCTGATAGCAGGCACTTCGCTGCCCGGCAGACTGAAGAACTACAGCCTGTCCAAGTTTCAGACGGCGACCAGCGAGAGTTATGACGAGATCGCAAGCGTGGTGGGCAACTCGCGGGCGTCGCCCTTGCGCGGCTGGTTGCCGCCGACGCCGATGGATGTTCTGACAGTACGCAATCGCTTTGGCATGCCCCCACCATCGCTGGCCGACCTGTTCGAAAGCCTATCCATTCAAGGCATCCATTACGACAGAATATTGCTGGTGCACTGCCGGTGTGCGGCGATATCGGCGCTGATGAACCGTTCACCCGTCTATCATGCCCCGACAGCGAGCTCGGTGATTGCTAATATGGCCTGAACCAAACACCCCGATCATCCAGCACGGCATTTACCTCCGACATGACAACGGCCCCCCCTGACACCGCGCTGTGCCCCTTGTGCGGCTTCAGCAACCAATGCAGCCTGGCCGATCCGCGTACCGTGGACCAGCCCTGCTGGTGCTTTTCGCAAAGCATCGACCCTGCATTGCTGGCAGCGCTGCCGGATAACCTTCGCGACAAGGCCTGTCTGTGCCCGCGCTGCGCCGGGATCGAAGATGCAGCGCCAGGTCCACAGGCACGCCGGGCCACAGAGTAAGATGCGCACCCCATACTCCGCTCGCTGTTATCGCCATGCGCCTTGATCGTTTCCTCAGCAACCTGCCACGCTTCAATCGTCAACAAGTGCGCCTGGCGCTGGCCAGCGGACGAGTGCAGGTAGACGGCCAGGCAACCCGCGACCCGCATCACGAAGTACGCGAATTCAGTTGTGTGGCGCTTGACGAAGAAATCCTCCAGGCAGGCAAAGCTGCCCGCTACTTCATGCTGCACAAGCCCGAAGGCTGTGTCAGCGCGACGAGCGATGCGCAGCATCCGACCGTGCTCGACTTGCTGGACGAGCCTGACAAGCACGAACTGCACATCGCCGGACGGCTTGACTTCAACACCACCGGCCTGATGCTGATAACCAACGATGGTCAATGGTCGCGACGACTGACTCAGCCCCAGACCAAAATGCCCAAGGTGTATTACGTCGAGACCGAGCAACCGATCGACGAGCGCTACGCCGCGAAGTTTGCCGAAGGCCTGTATTTCGCATTCGAGAACATCACCACACAGCCGGCGCAATTGACCTTGTTGGGGCCGCGCAGTGCGCGCCTGAGCATTGTCGAAGGCCGCTATCATCAGGTGAAACGAATGTTCGGCCACTTCGACAACAAAGTGTTGCGCCTGCATCGGGAAAACATCGGCGCGCTGGCGCTGGACCACGACCTGCCCCCCGGCAGCTACCGCGCGCTTAACGTCGGGGAAATCGACCTGTTTTGAACGTCATGGCCGCCTGACAAACGCTAGTCGGATCGGCACAGGCTTTTGATCGACTATCGCCTGTCTGTCACGAAACTTGTGCAACGTCATAGGTACGCATACCTGTCTACGCCAGGAGTGACACCTATGTCGCCAGAAAAAGCAGTGCTCGACATACAAGGACAGTTTCGGGTTTATACCGAACTCTATCGCACCGATGCCGCCGCCAAGACCATCATTCTGGTCAACGGCTCATTGGCCACCACCGCTTCATTTACCCAGACCGTCCGCAACCTCTACCCGACCTTCAACGTGGTGCTTTACGACCAGCCCTATTCAGGCAAATCCAAACCGCACAACCTGCATGGTGCGCCACTGACCCGGGAAGAAGAAGGCCAGTTGTTGCTGGAGCTGATCGATCACTTCAACGCCGAGCACGTGCTGTCGTTCTCATGGGGCGGCGCGGCCACGCTGGTTGCCCTGGCGCATCGGCCAAAACGCATCGAAAGCGCGGTAATCAGTTCGTTCTCCCCAGTGATCAACGAGAAGATGCATGACTACCTGTGTCACGGCATCACGCACCTGGGCGCGCATAGCCGTTATGACATGGGCCACTTGATCAACAACACCGTCGGCAAGCATCTGCCTGCGTTGTTCAAGCGCTTCAATTTCCGTCATATCAGCAGCCTGGATGCTCACGAGTATGACCAGATGCATTACCACTTCAGCCAAGTCCTGGAGCTCGACCCGGACAATTACCTGACCGCAGGCAAGAACATCACCGTCCCCGTGCTGTTCATCAACGGAGCCCTGGACGAATACACCTGCGCAAACGACGCCGCCCACTTCTCCAGATACCTGCGCGACTGCTGCTTCAGCACCATCGACGCTACCGGCCACTTCCTGGACATGGAACACAAGGCCGCCTGCCGTGACTCGAAACAGGTGCTGATGAATTTTCTGCAACCGGCACAGACGCCACGCAACGCCCATAACCGCGCTCAGGACTACCCGTCCCTGACCTTCTGAAAACCGCACACGAAGCCACCGTCAGCTGCGCAGCAGTATCATCTGGCGGTTGGTTTTCGGGGTGAGTATCAGGAGGCAAAGCGCTGCGCAGTGAAATTAGCGCTTCAAATCAGGGCAGGGTTCTGGTACAAAGTCAGCCGCTCAGAGCAGCTATCAGAGCGGGTATAGTTTAGTGGTAAAACGAAAGCTTCCCAAGCTTTAGTTGAGGGTTCGATTCCCTCTACCCGCTCCATCTTTCAGCCAATGATTACGGGCATCCCAAGCAATTTCGCCCTAGCGCCTAAGGCAATCAATACCTTCTCGCCGCCCCACCATTAGTTCTTCCGGAATCCCCAAAATTTGATGCACCGTCGACTCCCTCGAGACGGCGTCCTGTCTGACCCGCGCGTCCCCTTCGATCACTCAATACCCCCCTGCCAGGATGTCTGAGTTTTGAAGCTCAACGATCGCCCGGACAACGTCAGGGTACAACTCAATCGACGAAATCTCCTTCTCCAATGCCTCGCTCAGCCCGACGCGTTTAGAAGCGGAGAGAGAAATCCCCAAGTGGTCTGCAATCCCGGCGTACGGAAGGTTTGCAGGCATCGCGAAGTCAAACCCAGTCAGCATGCCCTACCAAGTGAATGAAGCCGGCATCGCCTTGAGTTAGTGCAGCAGACTCCGCGGAGTTGGCGATATTGAATGCGACCTGTCCACGGCTTGTGCCTACGTCCAGCGAGTGGACCCAATGGGCAAGGCCGCCAGCGTCGCTGCCTCTGCCCAGGACATTGTGATACAGCTTTTCGACAAAGACTGCATTGCTGGCGTCGGGCAGGCTTTGGGAAAATTCGACAGATTGCACAAAACCACCCGCAACCTGGGCACCGGTTTCGCCTGCGGCGCCCTGGGACAGCCAGGACTTCAGGCCTTCGATATCGGGAGCACGACCCAAAATGGTATACAGACGACCAATGCTTGCCTGCGCCGAGTCGAGAACGAACAGTTCGCGATCTGCGAAATCGAGCACATTGAAGCCACTCAGTTCGAATTTCGCCGCAGCTCCCGTGGAACGACTGACTGATAGAGTGTCGGTATCGAGCGCGCTGATCGTGTAGGAGGATGCAGCGTCGTTGAAAATAAAGGTGTCTATACCGGCCTTGCCGGCCAGATGCGAAACCGCATTGCTGTCAAGGCTGACTTCCTGCTCACTGATCTGATCATCACCAGCCGTGCCGGTGGCCACGCCCTTGCCCACCACCACATCCAGATTGTTCCAGGCGTTATGAGCCACAATCCTGATGAACCCCGTCTCGCCTTCCGAGAGGTCACGGCTCTCGCGCGAATTCAGGAAGCCATCAGCGACCGTTGCTCGACTCCCACCCGCCTGCAGCAGAGTACTCCAGAACGACACACCGGATTCTTCGCCTGTGCGATGCAATACGGTCTGATAGAGATCAAGGACAAAGTCCCGATCACCAAGCCCGCTGTAGTGCTGCATCGCTTCAGTGGAATTCAGAAAGGCATCGCGAATCTCTACATCCGAACTGCCCATCGCCTGCTGCGTCAGCCAGTGATTCAAACCCTGATAATCGGGCGTCCGACCGAACAGTGAGTAGAGCCTGGCAACGTCAGCCTGATCCTCGGTGAGCGCGATGTGATGAATATCCATGCTAAAACTCAACGAAACAGTGGCGTCACTATCGGCGTTGAAGGCGCCATACCGGCTGCGAAAAGCCATGAGCAGTTCGTCAAGATTGGCATTGCGGTCGCTGAAAGCCAGCTTTTCGACGCTTGAAAGTGTGTCCACGTCGGACGTTTGCGCATCATGAACGCTGAGGGTGGCATTCCTCACCAGCGCAGCATCGTAGGTTGCAAAGTAGCGAGCACCTGCCTCGGTATACAAGGCGGTGTCGATGCCGTTGCCACCATTGAGCACGTCCGAACCCGCCCCCCCCATCAGCCGATCATTGCCATCGCCGCCTTGCAACTGGTCATTGCCCGCGTTTGCATTTAGAAAGTTGTCACTGGCGTTGCCTATCAGCGTATCTGCGCCCGCACCAGTTATGGCGTTCTCGATAACCGTACCGCGCGCGATTGCAATATTCGATAGACCGCCGTATAAGCTGGAAAAAGCTTCACTTCTCAGATCGACTGTCTGAGCACCGACATAGGTGCTGACGTTGATCGTGTCGTTGCCGCCCGAATCATAGATCGTGGCCACCAGGCCAGGCACGAAGTCGGTTCCGGTGTTGATGGAAGTCTTGTTGAAACTGTAGGTATTGTCACCTGTGCGGGTAACGGCGGTGCCGTACAGTGACTGGATGGCTACGATGTCTGCCAGCATGGGGGTAGCGACATAGCCGAAAGAGGCGTTGGAATACGTATTCTCGTCCTGACTGAAGTAGGACATCACCGAGTATTTCCAGCTGTCCTCTTGATAGAAGGCATTGTTGGGGAAGGTCGCGCTCCCGTTGTAATTGCCCGCATGGCCCAACCCCAGCGCGTGGCCGATTTCATGAATGTAGGTTTGCTGATAATACAAACCGTATTTCACCCAATCGGAAGCGATGTTGACGCTGCTGTTCGAGATGATGCTGCCTGCATAATTGGAGTTGCTGTACGCACCGCTTTTTTGTTCGCTGAAATTGATCGCAGCGGCAGCAGTGGTTTCCACAAAGTTTAGGCCGCTGACATTAGTCCAGGTTTGCAGCGCATATCGAGCAACAGCCTGAGCGCTTGCGCTCAAACTTGCCAGGTTGACAGTGAGCGACCCTCCGGCGTGCACGTCAAAATGGTGCTGGGAATCGCCATAAGCGTCGTGCCAATAGCCATCAGTAAGGTAGTTGGCTTGCTGGTCAAGCGTCAGGTGCTCAAGCATCGCTTGGCTGGTGACTGTCTGTTTGGCCGCACCCTGGCCGGTCGCTCCTTCGGCCCAAAGTTGGGTGAGCGCGTCACACATTGAACACATGTAGAAACTCCGGGGCAAGGCATGCCTGGCCAAGTCAATGACGCAAGAATCGGGTATAGATCGGTGACGAGTTCAAGCCGCCGAGCCGGTTTTGAAAACTGGCGTCATGACCTTCACGCGTTTGCTCCGCCTTGATCTTGACGATCGTGTTGCTCTTCGAGAAGGTACGCCAGGACGCGGTCGAAGGCCGTCAACTTATTGCTGATGAGGTTGTCGGCATGCTTTCTTGCGACTTAAGGCGGTTTTTCCTTGAGGTCGATGAAATACAGCCGGAAGAGGCTGGAGGAAGCATTCTGGCTAGGCTGCATCGCTGGCTGTGTACAAAAATTGGCTGGGCTGGATGAGGCTGTGGCGCAGCTGTTCACGTTGTTGTTCGGCCTGATCTGGGGCCATCGCAATACCGGGCTGGAATGGGCTGGCATTTTGCTGAGCCTCGTCGGCACCTCCTTGCTCAACACGGGCTCGAACCCGCAGGCCCTTTCACGATGCAGGAGAAATCGCTATAGAAACTTGTCCCTTTTAGCCAACCATGGGGGACAACTACCGTAGAGACGAGCCCCAGCAAAGCAGCCACCTCAGAACACACAACTACACGCTTTTCCCAGCACTGCCTCGGAGCAATACCTACACACATACACAGATCCGAATAATTCTGTCCGATAAGAGTTCGATTCCCTCTCCCCGCCTCCACTCTCAGATAGCAAAACCCAGAAACACGTCAATGCAACTCAAACATCGAAGTCATTGCAGTAGACCGGCACTGGCCTTACCCACCCCCGCCTCTCCCGGCACCCGCGCCTTGGCTTCTTGCGCAGAAACCGGCACCACCAAGTACTGCCGATACTCGCGGAACGCCTGCAAGGCAGAGGCGTCCTGCGGGCGATAGTCGTCGCCGCTATCCTGTTGCCGATTCGCCACACAAGGCCTGCCGATCACGCTCATGCACACGTTGTTTGCAGCCGCTGAAACCGGATCGAACAAGGCGAATGCCGTACCTGGCTGATCCGTATCGTTGAACAGCGGGTGGGCTACGCTCTCGAAGTCGTTCCCTTCAACCAGCAACTGTGAAGATGAGGTCCGCGACATGATTGCACCTTGGTAGGTCATACGCTGAAAGACGTTGTTGACCAGTTGGGCACGAACCTGCGCATTGTTCATACCGCCTGAATGCGGTGCTCTGCCGGAGGTATCGTGTACGTAGTTTCTCGACAGCGTCAGCGTGTCCTGACTGCCGAGGAACAGCCATACCCAGTAATGATGGCCATCGCAGGTAGACGAGTAAGGCGTTCGGCCGTCGAACTCATTGCTGGAAATAGTGATGTGTGACGCAGAGCCCCAGCCCGTAACAATCATCTGTCTACCGATCCGCGCGAAGGTATTGTGATCGATCCAGACGCCATCAGCCTTGTTCAGGGTCAGCGCATCGCCGCCCCATACGACACGTGGATTGATATCCGAAAGCGTCAGGTTGCGAACGATCACGTTATGCGCGCCGTCGCCAATGAACAGCCCAGCGCCCTGAATACCTGCCTTGTCGCCAAGCCCGATCAATGTCTTGTTCGAGCCGACTTTCAGTGGTTTCAGCCCCGCGTTATCGTAGGTCACCATAACGGGCGGCCTTGATTGGCAGAAGTTGTTCGCACCATTCAGTGCAAGTTGCTCACCCCCCTGCGGGCAAGGTTTCACGACGCAGCCAGACTCAGTGGTTGTTGTATTGCCGTTGGCAATCACGCTCGTGCGGAAGTCGAACGTGCGGTCCAGTACAATCACTCGCGGTGTGTCATCGGTGCAGACCCCGTGTGAGTCATGAGACGAGCAGAGCGCTGATCGAAGTTCATCCAGCGTGGAGGGATGCACGGCAGCAGCGGAGCCTCCGCCGGTCACGCCCTTGGCAAAGCCATCAGGTATGTCTGCTGCGCGCAAGCATTGCGCTCCCGACAGGAGCAGAACCAGAGTGGCAGCGATCTTCAGATAGCCGCTTTGCAAAAGAGAACGCAGGGGCGTCATCGGTTGAGCTTCCCGTCATGCTCGCGGGAATCGCGAGGACAATCTGAATGCTAAACGGACTGCGGCCTGGCCTGCTCCGCTTCCATGGTGCTGGTCAGCCGCCGTTCAGGCGCCCTCGCTCACGAAAACCTCTCGCTCCATCCTGACGCTGTCAATCCCGCGCCCATGCCCGTCGACATCGACCGAGACAACAGCAAAGCCCAGGTTCGAGTAGAACCCCTGAACATGCTGACTGGTATCGATAAAGGCTCGGGTGACGCCCGGTAAAGACCGCATGCGCTGCAGCCGGGCCTCGGTCAGAAATCTGCCAAGGCCGCTGCCGTGGCGATCGCTGATGACCATGCCCCAGGTCAGCTCTGCCACTTCCGGGTCTGATAACACCAGATAGCCACCACAGGCAACAACCTCGCCGTCACGCTCGGCGACAAAGTACTGGCCCAGCGGAGCCATCAGAAAACTGGCAAATTGCTTGCGCTCCACTGGATCAAAGTAGCGTGGGACGTTGGTGTCGAAGATATCCAGACAACGCTCACGATCTGCGAGGGTGTAGGGCCGAAGCATGTCCATTGCGAGCCTTTTTGCAGAAAGAATTAAAGTGCCTGGCGAAATATATCCTGAATCTGCTCAAGATCGGCAGGACGCGGATTGGTCAGGCCACAGGCATCTTTCAGGGCATTGGTGGCCAGCATCGGGAAGTCTTCTTCCTTGACGCCCAGCGTAGCAAGGCCTGCCGGGATTTCCACGGCAGCTGACAATGCACGAATGGCGTCGATGGCCGCCTGGGCGCCTTCTTCCGGAGAGAGCCCACGGATATTGCTGCCCATGGCGTGTGCAACGTCGGTCAGGCGTGCAGCGCTGACGCTGGCGTTGAAGCGCTGCACATGTGGCAGCAGTACCGCGTTGCACACACCGTGAGGCAAATCATAAAAGCCGCCCAGCTGGTGCGCCATGGCATGCACGTAACCCAGTGAGGCGTTATTGAACGCCATGCCGGCCAGGAACTGGGCATAGGCCATGTTCTCGCGAGCAGTGATGTTTGCCCCGTTGTTAAATGCGTCGCGCAAATTGTTGGCGATCAGCGCCATGGCCTGCAACGCGCAGGCATCAGTGATCGGGTTGGCAGCCGTGGAGACATAGGCTTCGATTGCGTGAGTCAAAGCATCCATACCGGTGGCGGCGGTCAGCGATTTGGGCATGGCGACCATCATGTCGGGGTCATTCACCGACAGCAGCGGCGTGACGTTGCGGTCGATGATCGCCATTTTTACGTGCCGGGCTTCGTCGGTGATGATGCAGAAGCGGGTCATTTCACTTGCGGTTCCGGCGGTGGTATTGATGGCAATCAGCGGCAACTGCGGTTTTGCCGAACGGTCGACGCCTTCATAGTCGCTGATATGCCCTCCATTGCTCGCGCACAGGGCAATGCCTTTTGCGCAGTCGTGGGGCGAGCCGCCGCCCAGCGAGATGACGAAATCGCACTGGCGCTCCTGCAACAAGGCAAGGCCGTTCTCGACATTGGCGATGGTCGGGTTGGGGCGGGCACCGTCGTACACGACCGAGTCGATGCCCTGCTCCACCAGCAGCCCGGCGACCTGACTGGCCACTCCTGCCTTGGCGAGGCCCACATCCGTGACGATCAGGGCCTTGCGAAATCCGTAGTTGCGTATGGCGAGCATGGCTTCATCAATGCAGCCAGTGCCGATGATGTTCACAGCGGGGATGAAAAAAGTGCTGATCATGACGGACCCTCGTGGGATGCCTGGAGATAGCTCAAGCATCCGCCTTGCGCGAGGTACAACCATTGACCTGGAGCAACGAAGCAGCCCACTGGCAGACCGTTGGTCGAAGACTCTTCGGTCTGCTGGCGCAGGGTGGCTGTTTCAGCCGATGAAACCGTCCGCCTCAAGGAGCGTTTCAAGGCACTGCTCGCTGATGCCATAGAACGTCTTGAGTTCCTGAATGCGTGCCAGCAACTGGGCCGGATCGACCGGCTCGGCACGCTTGACCGCGAGGATCATCTTGTTCTTGTTGGTGTGCTCCAGCGAGATGAACTCGAACACTTTGGTTTCGTAACCGCATGCCTCCAGCAACAGCGCGCGCAGGCTGTCGGTGACCATCTCTGCCTGCTGTCCCATGTGCAGACCGTATTGCAGCATCGGTTTCAACAAGGCAGGACTCTGGATCTGCAGACGAATCTGTTTGTGGCAGCACGGCGAGCACATGATGATCGAGGCACCGGAACGAATGCCCATATGAATGGCGTAATCGGTCGCGATGTCACAGGCGTGCAGCGCGATCATCACATCCAGCGCGCTGGGCGCGACAGTACGCACATCACCGTGCTGGAACGTCAGGCCGGGATGTTCAAGGCCCGCCGCAGCGTTGTTGCACAAGGTAACCATGTCCTCACGTAACTCGACGCCGGTCACTTGCCCTTGCGCCTGCAAGGTATTGCACAGGTAATCGTGAATGGCGAAGGTCAGGTAGCCCTTGCCTGAGCCAAAGTCCGCGACCTTGATCGGCTGATCGAGCTTGAGTGGCGATGAGCTCAAGGCATGGGAAAACACTTCGATGAACTTGTTGATCTGCTTCCACTTGCGCGACATGGCCGGGATCAGCTCATGCTGGCGATTGGTCACACCCAAGTCGGTCAGGAACGGCCGGGTCAGTTCCAGGTAGCGCTTCTTCTCGCGGTCATGTCCGGCTGAAGGGGCCTGACGCTCCTGCTGCGCCTTGCTTTTGAACAGCGTGGTCTTGCCCTTCTTGCTGTATTCCAGCTGCACCTCGTCGGTCAGCGACAACAGGTGCGCGTTCTTGAACGATTCAGGGATCAGGCTGGCAATAACAGCTACTGCTTCAGCAAGCGAAAAATTCTTGGTGATGTCACGAGTCTTGTAGCGATACACGAAGCTCAGGCACGGTTGTTCCTTGACGGTCAGCGGCTTGATGATAACGCGCTGCAGATCGGCCTCGCTGCCCACGTATTTGGCCAGGACCAGCTTGATCAACGAGTTCTGCGACAGACTGGTCTCCAGCAGGCCAAGGAACTGCGCGCGATGATCAGTCGCAGCGATGGGTGACGTGGAGGTAATGACTGACATTGAAAATGTGCCTCAAGCGTCCCGTCCGGGACTCGAAAAATCAGACCGGCATTTTAGGCGCGTCAGCGCGTCATGGGCACCCCTATTTTTCAGGGACTACACACACTGTTCGCGCGGTCGTACACGCCCTGAAGAAACGCACATAAATGGTAAAGTAATCCTTGTCAAAAACGACGCGCCATTACTTGCACGGCATACAAACATCTTTATAGTCGCCTTGGCTGATTACAGACAATCAGAACACACTTCTAGAGTCCTTTGTTCTACTGGAATAACTCGCACAAGGAACGTGCATTATGTTGAGTCAAGCAGCACTATGGGAAAACGAAAACATCGCTCGGATTACCTTGAAACCCTTAGAGTATCTGAACGCTGTCTTTGATGATGAAAAAAGTGGTGGCCGAAGCGCCGGCCTTGTTCTAACCAAGGAAGACATTCTTAGCCTGAAGCGTTACGAACGACACGCTCTTAATATCCCCACGTCACTCGCTCGCGTCGAACAGCAATTGGGTTTTACCAAAAGTGGCATTCCCGGGCTTGAGCCTAAAGACATGCTGAAGACCTACAAGGCCATTAACAGTCACGGCAAAAGCTGGTCGGGGATCGAGAATGGCATCAAGCGCACCGGAACCAACATTGACCTGTTTGCCGCACAGTTCTCGGGGCAGGGTCAGCAGATCATCAACTACATTGAAAAGATGGATTTTGCCAGACAGCTGGATCTGACCGTTGCCGATTTATCCATTGAAGAGGTCCGCAACACGCCTCCGGTACCTCTGGGTGAAACTGATCAGAGGGTCTGTGTCACGCTGGCCGAATTTCTGAAGAACACCGCGTCACAAATAAAAAACCATCAGCACGCTGCGCAAACGCTGGCGCAACACATCGATACGTTCAGCACCGTCCTGAGCGTCCAGCTCATTCCCGGCATCAATGACAAGGTAAAACTGGCAACGCGCTCGGACCTGGACCAGCAGATCAAGGAGCTGGAACAAGATATCGAACAGCTGACGAGAGAAATCGAGCAGAAAAACAAAGAGTATAAAAACACACTGAATAATATTGCCTGGGGTGTTTTCGGCGGCCCCATCGGGGTCGCTATAACCGGAGGTATTTTTGGCGCCAACGCGGAAAAAATCCGAAAGGAAAAAAATCGAATGGTAGCGTCCAAGAGCCAGAAAGTTCAAATACTCAAGGAAAAAATCCCCTTGGCAGCCGCCGTGCGCAGCCTGCAACTGCTGTTTGATGATATGTATATTCGCATGTTGGACGCTCATAAGGGCGCCACTCACCTGAAAGACCTCTGGGCCCTGTTGGCCGCCTACGTAGACAGTTCCGCAAACGAACTGGCGGCGATCAGAGACGATCAGGCACTGCTGATTTTCGCCATGCAGTTTCACGGCGTTGTCATGCCGTGGCTGGAAATAAAAGGCAAAACGACTGAGCTATTGAAGATATTTAATAGTGCGCTGGATCAGTTTAAACGCGAACAGCAACCCGTCATTGTAATAGGACGATAATCATGAGCACTGAAACCCTGGGTGAGCTGTTGATCCTCACCCCGCCTGACACTGAAGTCATGAAAACCGCCCGCCAAAATATTCTTGCGCACGTGACCGCGCTGAAGCTGGACTTTCTGCCGGTCATGAAAGAAAAAATGCGGCCGCTTCAGGACGCCTTGATAAGTGCAGACAAGGTCTATAGCCAGGCACTGGCCACTGTCACCGTACAGCTGAATAACGTATACCTGAAGTCGATCGATCAGAAACAACAACTGATTGAAGCCGACACAAGGCTCAGCGACAAACAGAAACAACAAGCGATCAGCCAGCTGAACGGGCAGCGCATTCGGCAGGTATCGAATCTCACCGCCGTGGTGCGCCGCAGCGCTCAAGCGATTGCCGGACACAGCGATGATATGGCGCAGATCAACCTGACGCTGGAAAATAATCGTTTGCTGGAAACACTCCAGCAACAGATCGACAGCATAAGCCAGCGCTCAGCCACGCTGGAAAGCGCAATGGCTTTAATCGCTGCAGACCGACGCCTGCTTGATACAACGATCACGACATTTGAAAAATACAACCTTGCCGATGTGTTCAAGGAAATGCTGCCTACTCCGGAGGAGCTCAAGCTGGTCAAC
>Ga0105244_10001571_pt1 | contig 18152 bp, 10 predicted proteins | sample KBSM44metaG_FD_80423 | JGI IMG/M metagenome (GOLD analysis project Ga0105244, IMG submission 80423) | Miscanthus rhizosphere microbial communities from Kellogg Biological Station, Michigan, USA - KBS M4-4 metaG | ecosystem: Host-associated > Plants > Roots > Rhizosphere > Soil | place... | reverse complement strand
CGAACACGCGCAGCAGCACGGCGCGCGGCGCGATGTGGCCCGGGCCCATGTCGTTGGCCCAGGTGGGCATCTGCGACAGCGGCAGATAGCCCTGCACGGTGTGGCCGTCGCCTTCGCGCACGATGCGGCCGGCCCATTCGTCGAGCTCGCGCCGTCCGAGCTGGCTGCCGAGCACGGCGTCGAAGCTGGCGTGGCCGTCGAAGCCGGGGTAGGTGGGCTTGATGGCGCAGTCGGCCAGTTGCGGCAGCACCGATTCGAGCGCCGCGCGCTCGCCGCACCACCAGGTGGGCAACGCGGGCAGCTTGAGCTTCTCGCCGATCAGGCGGCGCGCCAGGCCCGGCAGGAAGCCGAGCAGCGCGGGCGACTCGAGGAACGCCGAGCCCGGCATGTTGGCCACCAGCACATTGCCGGCGCGAATGGCCTGCAGCAGGCCGGGCACGCCGAGCGTGGAATCGGGGCGCAGCTCCAGCGGGTCGAGGAACTGGTCGTCGAGCCGCTTGATGAGGCCGTGCACCGGGCGAAGGCCCTGCAGCGTCTTGAGGTACAGCCGCTGGTCGCGCACCGTGAGGTCGCTGCCCTCGACCAGCGTGAGGCCCAGGTAGCGCGCGAGGTAGGCGTGCTCGAAATAGGTTTCGTTGTACGGGCCGGGCGTGAGCAGCGCGATGTGCGGCGGCACGCCGGCCGGGCACATGCGCTGCAGGCCTTCCATCATGGCGCTGTAGGTGGCGGCCAGGCGCTGCACGTGCAGCGCCTCGAAGGCCTGCGGAAACTGCCGCGTGATGGCCAAACGGTTCTCGAGCAGGTAGCCCAGGCCCGAAGGCGCCTGGGTGCGCTGCGAGACCACCCACCAGTTGCCGTCGGGGCCGCGCGCGAGGTCGAAGGCCGCGATGTGCAGCCAGGTGTCGCCCGGCGGCTTCACGCCGTGCAGCGCGCGCAGGTAGCCGGGGTGGCCGCGCACCAGCGCCGGCGGAATGAGCCCTTCGGCCAGCAGCTGCTGCGGGCCGTAGACGTCGGCCATCACGCGGTCGAGCACGCGCACGCGCTGCAGCACGCCGGCCTCGATCTGGCTCCAGCTCTCGGGCGAGACGATCAGCGGGAACAGGTCGAGCGACCAAGGCCGCTGCGGGCCGTTGGCATCGGCGTACACGTTGTAGGTGACGCCGTTGTCGCGGATCTGGCGCTCGAGGCTGGCTGCACGCCGGGGCAGGTCGCTGAAGCCGTCGGGGCCGAGTTGATCGAAGAAGGCGTTCCAGGCGGGCGTGAGCGGCGGTTGTTCGCCGGGCGGGGCCTGTGTCTGCGTCTGGGACTGGGATTGCGATTGAGACTGGCCAGACGCTACCGGCCGCTCACCGGCGGTGTCATAGAGCGGCGCAGCGGCGGCAGGCACGGCTCCCGCCGCCGGCCGCACGGGCGCAGCCGCCGTGGCCGCTCCGCGCAGTTCATCGAAATGACCGGGCAGGGCCGCAGGGGCGAGCGCCGACGCCAGGGCAGCTGGAAACTCCAGCGCCTCGGCGTCGAACAGGGATTCGTTCAAAGGTTCCACAGGGGTGGATTGTCACACTGCCGTCACGGGGCGTCCGTTCGGGCAGCGTGCCGAATGACCCCTTACCGCCGCAGGTCCAGCGTGAACGGGAATTCGCGGCTGCCCGGCAGCTCGATGGTCGCCGGGGGCGTGCGCATGAGGCCGGGCGTGTGTCCGGTGCGGGTGAAGCGCGAATGGCGGCGGCTTTCGGCCTCGTAGGCGTTGACCGGGAAGGTGTCGTAGTTGCGCCCGCCCGGGTGGGCGACGAAGTACTGGCAGCCGCCCAGCGAGCGCTTCATCCAGGTGTCGACCAGGTCGAATGTCAGCGGCGCATGGGCCTTGATGCTCGGGTGCAGCGCCGACGGCGGGTTCCAGGCCTTGTAGCGCACGCCGGCCACGAACTCGCCCGTGACGCCGGTGGGCTGCAGCGGCAGCACCTTGCCGTTGACGGTGACGACATGGCGGCTTTCGTTCAGGCCGGTCACGCGCACCTCGATGCGCTCGAGCGACGAATCGACATAGCGCACCGTGCCGCCGGCCGAGCCTTCCTCGCCCATCACGTGCCATGGCTCCAGCGCATTGCGCAGCGACAGCTCCACGCCCATCGCCTGCATCTGGCCCACGAGCGGGAAGCGGAACTCGAAATGCGGCGCGAACCAGTCGGCGTCGAAGGCGTAGCCGGCCTGGCGCATCTCGCTGATGACGTCGTCGAAGTCCATCTTCACGAAGGTCGGCAGCAGGAAACGGTCGTGCAGCTCGGTGCCCCAGCGCGTGACGGGGGCCTTGTAGGGCTCGTCCCAGAAGCGGGCCACCAGCGCGCGGATCAGCAATTGCTGCGCGATGCTCATGCGCGCATGCGGCGGCATCTCGAAGGCGCGCAGCTCCAGCAGGCCGAGGCGGCCGGTGCTCGAGTCGGGCGAGTAGAGCTTGTCGATGCAGAACTCGCTGCGGTGCGTGTTGCCCGACACGTCGATCAGGATGTTGCGCAGCGTGCGGTCGACCAGCCATGCGGGCATGTTGGCGCCGTAGATCTCGCGGTTCTTAGCGATCTCTTTCAGCGCGATTTCCAGCTCGTAGACCTGGTCGTTGCGCGCTTCGTCCACGCGCGGCGCCTGGCTGGTCGGGCCGATGAACATGCCCGAGAACAAATAGCTCAGCGACGGGTGGTTGTGCCAGTACAGCAGCAGGCTGGCCAGCAGCTCGGGCCGGCGCAGGAAGGGGCTGTCGGCCGGCGTGGCGCCGCCCATCACGAAGTGGTTGCCGCCGCCGGTGCCGGTGTGGCGGCCGTCGGTCATGAACTTCTCGGCCGACAGGCGGGTTTCGAAGGCGGCGTTGTAGAGGAACTCGGTGTGATCGACCAGTTCCTTCCAGTTGTGCGCCGGGTGGATGTTGACCTCGATCACGCCAGGGTCGGGGGTGACGGCCAGCATCTTCAGGCGCGGGTCGCGCGGCGGCGGATAGCCTTCCATCACGATGCGCATGCCGAGTTCGCGCGCGGTGGCTTCGACGGCCGCGACGAGGTCGAGATAGTCCTCCAGGCGCGCGAGCGGCGGCATGAAGACGTAGAGCACGCCCGAGGCATTGCCCTTCTTCTCGGCCGCGGGGCCGTTGGCGCGGCGCGGGTCGCGCACTTCGACGCACAGCGCAGTGCGCGTGACCCAGTGGGCCGATTCGCCGCGCAGCGGCTGGCGCGCGGTGGTGGACGACTTGTCGGCAGCCTCGTCGGCGGCCGTGGCTGCGCCGCCTTCGCCTGCACTGCCCGGTGCCTGCATGCGCAGCGAGGCCGCCACGACGGGCGGCGTGCCGAAGGCATAGGGCACGGCGCCGCGGTCACCCTCCGCACCGCCTGCCGCCACGGCATAGCGCGCACGGTAGTCGGCCGCGCTCGGCAGCGCACCGCGCGGCGCGGTCGGGTCGCGCTCGATCAGGTAGGGATAGTCGCCTTTGCTCGCCCACGGCTGCGAGTCGAGCGGCAGTCGGTAGCCCATGGGCGAGTCGCCCGGGATCAGGTAGAGCCGGTCGTCGCGCAGGAACCAGGGCCCGGTCTTCCAGCCGGGGCCGGCGAGCGCGGGTGCATCGCTGTTCGCGTTGCCGGGCTCGATGGGCAGCATGTAGCCGATCACCGCGTCGAGCTTCTGCGTGAACACGCGGCGCAGGCGCACGCGCTCGAGTTCGTCGTCGAGCTTCGACTCGAAAGGGTCGACGTTCACCGGCAGGCGGCGTTCGCGCCAGAGGTAGTAGTAGGTGTCTTCGTAGCCGGGCTGGATGTAGCGCTCGGTCAGGCCGAGCTTGTGCGCCAGCACGGTGGTGAAGCGGCGCGCGTCCTCGCTCGTGTACTGCGTGGGAAAACGCTCGTCGGCGAAGAGCTCGGGGTCGTGCCACAGCGTCTGGCCGTCGGCGCGCCAGAAGATCGACAGCGCCCAGCGCGGCAGCTGCTCGCCCGGGTACCACTTGCCTTGGCCGAAATGCAGGAAGCCGCCCTTGCCGTACTCGGCGCGCAGCTTGTGCACGAGTTCGGTGGCGTAGCCGCGCTTGGTGGGGCCGAGCGCGTCGGTGTTCCATTCGGGCGCGTCGCGGTCGCTGGTGGCCACGTAGGTGGGCTCGCCGCCCATGGTGAGGCGCACGTCGCCGGCCTTCAGGCGCGCATCGACGGCGTCGCCCAGGGCCAGCACTTCGGACCATTGCTCTTCGGTGTAGGGCTTGGTGACGCGCGGCGATTCGTAGATGCGCGTGACCTTCATTTCATGGCCGAACTCGACCTCCGACTCATCCACGCCGCCCTCGATGGGCGCGGCGCTCGATGGTGTGGGCGTGCAGGCCAGCGGAATGTGGCCTTCGCCGGCCAACAGGCCCGAGGTGGCGTCGAGGCCGATCCAGCCTGCGCCCGGCAGGAACACCTCGCACCAGGCGTGCAGGTCGGTGAAGTCGACCGTGGTGCCGCTCGGGCCGTCGAGCGCCTTCACGTCGGGCGTGAGCTGGATCAGGTAGCCCGAGACGAAACGCGCGGCCAGTCCGCAGTGGCGCAGCAGCTGCACCAGCAGCCAGCCCGAGTCGCGGCAGGAGCCGCTGCCGCTGGCGAGCGTTTCTTCCGGCGTCTGCACGCCGGGCTCCATGCGGATCAGGTAGTTGACGTCCTGCTGCACCTGCTGGTTGATGCCGACCAGGAAGTCGATGGTGCGCTGCTCCTTGCGATCGATCTTGTCGAGGTAGGCCTGCAGCAGCGGCGTGGGCGCTTCGGTGACGAGGTAGGGCGCGAGTTCTTCGGCCTGCGACTGCGTGTACTTGAAAGGGAAGTTCTCGGCCTGCGGCTCGAGGAAGAAGTCGAACGGGTTGTAGACCGCCATCTCGACCACGAGGTCGACCGTGACCTTGAATTCGCGCGTCTTCTCGGGGAACACCAGCCGCGACTGGTAGTTGGCGAAGGGGTCCTGCATCCAGTTGACGAAATGCTCGGCCGGCTCGACCCGCAGCGAGTACGAGATCACGTTGCTGCGGCAGTGCGGCGCGGGCCGCAAGCGCACGACCTGTGGGCCCAGCTGCACCGGGCGGTCGTATTTGTAGTGGGTGACGTGGTGGAGAGCGGCGTGAATGGACATGCGTTTTTATGTGCAGTGCTGCGAGATTGCATCGAAAAGATGTCTCTTGTGAGACGCATACTAGCCCAGTTGCAAAGCAATTAACGCGCCACTGAGCGTGACTTTGGGGAGGGTTTGCATCATGGGTTCGGGAGTTTCTCGTTGACGCCGTTTCGCGCGTCCGGTGCCGCCGCGGGCAGATCGTGGGTGTTCGCGGCGCTGTGCGGTTCGCTGCTCGGTGCGGTCCTGCAGTTGCAGCAGGCGGGGCTTTGGCGGGCATGGATGTATGCGGGTTTGCTGCTCGGGGCCGGGGCCGGCCTGTGGTGGTGGTGGCGCCTGTCGGGCCGGGGGCTGTTGTTGGCCTCGCTCGTGTGCGGCGCAATGGCGGGTGCGGGGCTTGCGGGATGGCGCGCCGCCATCTACGCGGGCGGTGCGCTGAACCCGGCGCTCGAGGGGCGCGACCTGCAGGTCACCGGTGTCGTGTCGGAGATGCCCCAGCGCAGCGAGGGCGGGACGCGGTTCCGTCTGGATGTCGAGTCTGCGGGCTGGGCCGACCCCGGCGAGGAGGGGCGGCCCACCGTGCCTGATCGCATTGCCCTCGGCTGGTATTCGGAAGGTTCAGGCCTGTGGGACCGGGCTTCGGAAGGCCGCACGCCGCCGGCCAGCGCTGTCGGCCCCCTCCACGCCGGCGAGCGATGGCGCCTGACGGTGCGCCTCAAGGCGCCGCACGGCAACCGCAATCCCCACGGCTTCGACAGCGAACTCTGGATGTGGGAGCAGGGCCTGCATGCCGGCGGCACTGTGCGAACCGGCACGCGCGATGCGGCGCCCGCGCTCGTTGCGCCAACGTGGCGGCATCCCATCGAGCGCGCACGCGAAGCCGTGCGCGACGCCGTCTTCGAACGCGTGCTCGACCGTGCCCAGGCAGGCGTGATCGCGGCCCTGGTTACCGGCGACCAGAGCGCCATCGACCGCTCGGGCTGGGACGTCTTCCGCGCCACGGGCGTGGCGCACCTGATGTCGATCTCCGGCCTCCACGTCACCATGTTCGCCTGGCTGGCCGCGCACGTCGTCGGCCTGCTGTGGCGGCGCAGCGCGCGGCTGATGCTGCGCCTGCCCGCGCAGCAGGCCGCGCTGGTGGGCGGCGTGCTGCTCGCCACGCTCTATGCGCTGTTCAGCGGCTGGGGCGTGCCTTCGCAGCGCACGGTCTGGATGCTGGCGACGGTCGCGCTGCTGCGCCTCACGGGCCGGCGCTGGCCCTGGCCGCATGTGTGGCTGTTGACGGCGGCCGTGGTGGTCGCGCTCGATCCCTGGGCCTTGATGCAGGCCGGTTTCTGGCTCAGCTTCGTGGCGGTGGGCGTGCTGTTCGCCACCGACGCCGGGGTGCCCGGAGAGCGGAAGACCGGCGCGTCTTCCCGCCTGCTCCAGTTCCTGCGTGAGCAGTGGGTCATCACGCTCGCGATCACGCCGCTCAGCCTGCTGTTGTTCCAGCAGGTTTCGCTGATCGGCCTGTTGGCCAATGCGGTGGCGATCCCTTGGGTCACGCTGGTGATCACGCCTCTGGCGATGCTCGGCGTGGCCGTGGCGCCGCTGTGGGATCTGGCGGCCCGCGCCGTGCAGGTGCTGGCGCTGCTGCTGCAATGGCTGGCCGGGCTGCCGTATGCCACGCTCTCGGTGGCCGCGCCGCCCTGGTGGATGGCCGCCTGCGGCGTGGCCGGCGGCGCGCTGCTGGCCATGCGGCTGCCCGGGTCGCTGCGCGCCCTCGGCGTTCCGCTGCTGTTGCCGGTGCTGCTGTGGCAGGCACCCCGGCCCGCGGCCGGCGAATTCGAACTGTTCGCCGCTGACGTCGGCCAGGGCAACGCGGTGCTCGTGCGTACCGCGACACACAGCCTGCTCTACGACGCCGGCCCGCGCTACAGCCTGGAAAGCGATGCCGGCCATCGCGTGCTCGTGCCGTTGCTGCGGGCATACGGCGAGCGCCTCGACACGCTGGTGCTGAGCCACCGCGACCTCGACCACACCGGCGGCGCGCCCGCGGTGCTCGCGATGCAGCCGCAGGCCGCGCTGCTGAGTTCCATCGAGGCCACGCACCCGCTGCAGGCGATGCGTGCGGCGCGGCGTTGCGAGGCGGGGCAGGCCTGGAGCTGGGACGGCGTGCGCTTCGAGGTGCTGCATCCGTTCGACACCGACTACCGCGGCTTCACCAAACCCAATGCGGTGTCGTGCGTGTTGCGCATCGACAGCGGCCGCGCCGTGGCGCTGCTGGTCGGCGACATTGAGCGGTTGCAGGAGGCGGCGCTCGTCACGCGCACGCCGGAACTGCTGCGCGCCGACGTGCTGCTGGTGCCGCATCATGGCAGCAAGACCTCGTCGAGCCCGGCGTTCCTCGACGCGGTGAAGCCGCGCATCGCTATCGTCCAGGCGGGGTACCGCAACCGCTTCGGCCATCCGGCGCAGGAAGTGGCGGCGCGCTACCTGGAGCGCGGCGGGCGGCTGGTCGAGAACACCCGGTGCGGCGCAGCGCACTGGAGCAGCGTGCGCCCCGGGGACCTGGCCTGCGAGCGCGAGCGGAACGCGCGATATTGGCAGCACAGCCCGCCCTGAAGCCGGCTCTGGATTTTCGGGGGAGGCCGTTGTTCCTGCCATCATCGGGACGCTTGCGCCAGGCCGAAAAAAAAGTCGCTCGACCCGTACGCGGCCTCGGCATAAGGGGTTCTACTGGCCCTGAACTTGCTAAGCTATAGCTCAAGGAGATTGGTCGTCCCATGCACAAATTCGACGAGATGTATGAGCAGTTGCCCTATGCGGGGGCTGCGATCCGACAGCACTACAAGCGCTACGACCAATGGCTCGCGAAGCAACCCGGTGAGGTGATGCGTTCGCGACGCGAAGAGGCGGAAATGATTTTCCGCCGGGTCGGCATCACCTTCGCGGTGTATGGCGCGAAGGATGAGGACGGCTCCGGCACCGAGCGGCTCATCCCGTTCGACCTGCTGCCTCGCATCATTCCGGCCCACGAGTGGGAGAGCATGGAAAAGGGGCTGGTGCAGCGCGTCACGGCGCTCAACCGCTTTCTTCATGACGTCTACCACGACCAGGAAATCATCAAGGCCGGCATCATCCCGGCCGAGCAGATCCTGAACAACGCGCAGTTCCGCCCCGAGATGATGGGCGTCAACGTGCCGCACAACGTCTACTCGAACATCTCGGGCATCGACATCGTGCGCGCGCCCGATGCCCAGGGCAACGGCGAGTACTACGTGCTCGAAGACAACCTGCGCGTGCCCAGCGGCGTGAGCTACATGCTGGAGAACCGCAAGATGATGATGCGGCTCTTCCCCGAGCTGTTCAATCAGAACCGCATCGCGCCGGTCGCGCACTACCCCGACCTGCTGCTAGAGACGCTGCGCGCCAGCGCGCCGCCGGCCACGGCCGAGCCCACGGTGGTGGTGCTCACGCCGGGCATGTACAACAGCGCCTACTTCGAGCACGCCTTCCTCGCGCAGCAGATGGGCGTGGAGCTGGTCGAGGGACAGGACCTGTTCGTCAAGGACAACTTCGTCTACATGCGCACCACGCGCGGGCCGAAGCGCGTCGACGTCATCTACCGCCGCGTGGACGACGACTTCCTCGACCCCGAGGTGTTCCGCCCCACGTCCACGCTCGGCTGCGCCGGCCTGATGCGCGCGTACCGTGAAGGCAACGTCGTGATCTGCAATGCCGTGGGCACCGGTGTGGCCGACGACAAGTCGATCTACCCGTACGTGCCGAAGATGGTCGAGTTCTACCTCGGCGAAAAGCCGATCCTGAAGAACGTGCCCACCTACATGTGCCGCAACAAGGACGAGCTGCAGTACACGCTCGACAACATGAAGGACCTGGTCGTCAAGGAGGTGCACGGTGCCGGCGGCTACGGCATGCTGATCGGACCGGCCGCCACGCAGGCCGAGATCGAGGACTTCAAGAAGGCCGTGATCGCCAAGCCCGACGGCTACATCGCCCAGCCCACGCTGAGCCTGTCGACCTCGCCCACCTTCGTGGACGCCGGCATTGCGCCGCGCCACATCGATCTGCGCCCCTTCGTGCTCTCGGGCAGCGAGGTGCAGATGGTGCCCGGCGGCCTCACGCGCGTAGCGCTCAAAGAGGGGTCCTTGGTGGTCAACTCGTCGCAGGGCGGCGGCACCAAGGACACCTGGATTCTCGAAGCCGACCGCGCACCCAAGCCCAAGGCGGCGCCCGCGCAGTCGCAAAGCCAATCGTAGTAGGAGCACCACCGATGCTGTCACGCACCGCCGACCATCTCTACTGGATGTCCCGCTACACCGAGCGCGCCGAGAACACGGCGCGCATGCTGGACGTCAACTACCAGACCTCGCTGCTGCCCCAGTCCGCCGAAGTCGCCAAGTACGGCTGGCAGGGCGTGCTCTCCATCAGCGAGCTGCTGCCCTGGTACAACAAGAAGTACGACCAGATCGCGCCCAAGGAAGTGATGGAGTTCATGGTCAAGGACGAGAGCAACGCCTCGTCGATCGTGTCCTGTCTCAAAGCCGCGCGCGAGAACGCCCGTGCCGTGCGCGGCGCGCTCACCACCGAAGCCTGGGAAACGCAGAACACCACCTGGCTCGAAGTGAACCGCATGCTGCGCGCAGGCGACTTCGAGCGCGACCCGGGCCAATTCTTCGAATGGGTCAAGTTCCGCTCGCACCTCTCGCGCGGCGTCACGCTGGGCACCATGCTCCAGGATGAGGCGTTTTATTTCTCGCGCCTTGGCACCTTTTTGGAGCGCGCCGACAACACGGCGCGCCTGGTTGACGTGAAGTTCCACGCGCTCAACAGCGAGTTCTTCGGCACCGCCACCGAGGAAGACCAGGAGTACGACTTCTATCACTGGAGCGCGATCCTGCGCAGCGTCTCGGCCTTCGAGGTCTACCGCAAGGTGTACCGCGACGTGATCAAGCCCGAGCGCGTGGCCGAACTGCTGATTCTTCGCGCCGACATGCCGCGCTCGCTGCACGCGAGCCTGGTCGAGGTGGTGAACAACCTCGCGAAGGTGCAGAACGAGCAGAGCGCCGAAACCCAGCGCCGCGCCGGCAAGCTGCTGGCCGACCTGCAGTACGCGCGCGTCGACGAGATCCTGGCGACCGGGCTGCACGCGTACCTCACGCAGTTCCTCGACCGGGTGAACGAGCTGGGCGGGCGCATCAGCCAGGACTTCCTGGTTCCTGCGCACTGAGGTCCTGTGGGCGCGCGCGGCTGCACGGCCAGTGCGCCGATCCGGCGGGGCCGTTGCGCACCGGCACGGTGACGTTCCACGCGCGATAGCTCCCGTCGACGGACCGGGCGCATGCCACGCTGACGCCGGGACGGGGCGATCCTGTGGCCCAACCGGTTTTCAGCGGTGTCTTGCACAACGGAACGAAGACCTTGGCATTCGGTTCGATGGCTTCCCAGTGCGTGCCGTGGCGGGCGTTCTCCTGAAAGACGAATCGCCTCGCTTCTTCCCTGATTTCGTAAAGGCCGTGCTTGAACGAATTGGAGTGATCGTCGTCGATGCTCCAGCCCGCGGCGCTCGGCAAGGCGAAGAGGCACAGGACCACCGGCAGCACCCTGCGGTGCCTGCCCGAGCACGGGAACATCGACACTACTTCCTTCGTCATCGTTTTCTCTCCGGAGGGGGCGTCAGCGCGAAAAGGATTCGATGGCCACCGGCATCTCCGGCGCCTGCCATCGATAGGCGTCGCTCAGCACGTTGCGCGTGGGAATTTGGCCATTCCATCGGATGCGGAGCAAGTCCGCGAGGACCCAGGCGGTCCAGTCCGCGCGAAAAGGTCGTTGCTCCGCTTCGACCGGCAAGGCGTCGCGGTTGCGCCAGATCAAGGCCGGAATGCGATAGCCCGATGCGGTCGATGGGCTGTGGCCCGCGCGATCGCTGACGTGGCCCACTTCCTGGCCGTGGTCCGACAAGTACATCCACGCGAGGTAGTCGCCAGGCTTGCCCGCGGTGCGTGTTTGCTGCAGCAGCTCCGACACCACGAAGTCGTGGTACAGCAGCGCGGCGTCGTACTCCTGGCGGAAGCGGCGCACCCAGGCCGAGCGGCCGTCTTTCACGAGGCCGTTCTCGACCGCGTCGACATCATCGTCGAAAGGATTGGCGTTCTCCGGAAAGCGCAGGCTGTAGTGCGGATGCGCGCCCATCAGGTGAACGACGATCAGCTTGCGGTCGGTGCTCGCATCCTGCAGCGCCTCCTGCACGCAGTCGAGGATCTCGCCGTCGAGCGAGGCGCTGGCGCGGCCCGGCGTGCGGTTGACCATGTCCACCACGTCGGCGAGGCGCGCATGCTGCTGCTCGATGGCGAGGTCGTCGTGGTTGCTGATCCACCAGACCTTGTAGCCTGCGGCGCGCGCCAGCGCCAGCACATGCGGCGGGTTGTCGCTGTCGGGCAGGCCGAAACGGAACATGTTGCGCAGTGCGGGCAGGGTGCTGGCGTCGACCGACCATGCGTTCTTCAGCACCGCCATCTGCCCTCCGGCTTGCGCCCTGTGCGCCAGCAGGCGCGGCGTGGTCGGGCGCCCGTAGCCGTACAGGGCCATGTTGTCGCGGTTGATGCTGTCGGTGATGACCAGTACGACGGTCGAGGGGCCTGCCTGCGATATGGCGGGCGCGATGCTCCTGGCCTGCGCCATCAGGCGGTCGCGCTGTTTCTGTTGGTCAGCCCAGGCGGATCGCAGCGTGTGGACGGAGTTCGCCCACTGCGTCCAGAAAATCGCGGGATGCAGCCGGCGCCAGGGCTTGCTTGCATAGGCGGCGCATGCGACGAGCAGCAGCAGCGCGATCAGCGCCATGGCCCATCGCGCGGGCCGGACGGATGGGGCCACCGCACCGCGCCGCGCGAACATGCCCATGAGCACGCCCGCAACGGCCAGCACGGCACACCACACGGCCGCGGAGCGCCAATGCATCCACAGGTATTCGGTGCCTTCGCGCGCGTTGGTGTTGGCTGCGGCGCCGAGCACCATCGCGCTGTCGGGCGCGGCCTGGTAGGTGTCGAGCAGGTAGGCGCGCACTGCGCCGTCGAGTGCGAAGCCAATGGCCCAAAGCCAGACCAGCAGGGTGCGCAATCGCCGCATCTGCGTGCTGCGCAATGGCCACGCAAGCCACAGCACCATGGGCGCTGCAAGCACCGCGAGCTGCGCGATGCGCCGGCCGTCGTGGCCCAGCGCAATGAGCGCCAGCAGTGTTGCACCTACCACGCCGCAGGCGGGCAGGGCATTGCGCGGAGGGGAGGGACGGGTGGTCAAGCAGGTAGCGCGAGAGGTCGGGGCGGGCGCATTCTGCCCCGGGGCCTGCGCTACGCGCCCCAGTGGCCCGATGATGGCGAGGTATTTGCACCGCCCACGGTAGCCCCCGGGACGATCAGGTCGCCGTGGCCTGCCGCACCGCGCGCTCCCAGCGTGCCATCGACTCCTCCGCCTGTGTGCGGCCCATGGTGGGCATGAAGCGGCGCTCGATCTTCCACAGCTTCGACAGCTGGCGCGCGTCGGTGTAGACGCCGGTCGACAGCCCCGCGAGGTACGCGGCGCCCAGCGCGGTAGTCTCGATCACTTCGGGCCGCACCACCGGAATGCCCAGCAGGTCGGCCTGGAACTGCATCAGCAGGTCGTTCACGCTCGCCCCGCCATCCACGCGCAGCTCGGCCACGGGCTTGCCGCCGGCAGCCACTGCGTCGCGGCTCATGGCCTGCAGCAGCGCGGCGCTCTGGTAGGCGATGCTTTCGAGCGCGGCGCGCGCGATGTGCGCGACCGTGGTGCCGCGCGTGAGCCCCGTGATCGTGCCGCGCGCGTCCGCGTCCCAGTAGGGCGCGCCGAGGCCGGTGAAGGCCGGCACCATCATCACGCCGCCCGCATCGGGCACGCTCTCGGCCAGCGACTGCACCTCGGCGCTGCCCTTGATGGCCTTGAGTCCGTCGCGCAGCCACTGCACCACGGCGCCGCCGACGAACACGCTGCCTTCCATCGCGTATTGCGGCGTCTTGTCGGTCTGCGCGGCGCTGGTCACGAGCAGTCCGTTGTGCGAGGGCTGGAACGCGCCGCCCGTGTGCATCAGCAAAAAGCAGCCGGTGCCGTAGGTGTTCTTGGCCATGCCGGCCTCGAAGCAGGCCTGGCCGAAGAGGGCGCTCTGCTGGTCGCCGGCCACGCCGCCGATGGGTAGCGCATGGCCCAGCAGTGCCGCGTCGGTATCGGCGAAGTGCGAACTCGACGGCTGCACTTTCGGCATGAGCGCGGCGGGGATCTCCAGTGCGGCGAGCAGGTCGGCGTCCCATTCGTTCCGGTGCACGTTGAAGAGCATCGTGCGCGAGGCATTGCTGACGTCCGTCACGTGCACCTTGCCGCCGGTGAGCTGCCACATGAGCCAGCTGTCGACGGTGCCGAAGGCCAGTTCGCCGCGGTCGGCCTGCGCGCGCGCGCCAGGCACGTTGTCGAGCAGCCAGCGCAGCTTGGTGCCGGAGAAGTACGCATCGATCACCAGCCCGGTCTTCTCGCGGATGGTGTCGGTCATGCCCGCGTCGCGCAGCTGCGCGCACAGCGGCTCGGCGCGGCGGTCCTGCCAGACGATGGCGTGGTGCACCGGCTGGCCGGTCTTGCGGTTCCACAGGACGGTGGTCTCGCGCTGGTTGGTGATGCCGATGGCGTGAATGTCGGTGGGCTGCAGCTTCGCCTTCACCAGCACTTCGCGCGCGGTGGCGAGCTGGCTGCGCCAGATTTCCATCGGGTCGTGCTCGACCCAGCCCGGCTGCGGATAGATTTGCGTGAGTTCCTTCTGGGCGATGGCGACGATGTGGCCTTCGCGGTCGAACACGATGCTGCGCGAGCTGGAGGTGCCTTGGTCGAGGGCTAGCAGGTAGGTGGTCATAGGGGCAATGTTTCTCTGAGTCCGCTCATCGAACCGACGTTGTCTTGCTCCTTCCCCCTCCGGGGGAGGGCCGGGATGGGGGCGGGCCTTCGATGGGGCGCGATGCGTCTGTGGAGGCCGCCGTGCCCCCACCCCAACCCTCCCCCAGAGGGGGAGGGAGCAAGGCGGGAGCAACAGGGGATGTGCTCATGATTCACGCGCGATTTCCAGGCGCACCTGCGCCGCATGCAGCAGGTCCGCAAAAGGCGCAGGCGGCTCCGCATCCGTGAACAGCCGGTCGATCTGCGACAGCGTGCCCAGCTGGATCATCGCGGGCCGGTTGAACTTGCTCGCATCGGCCGCCAGCCACACCTCGCGTGCCTGGGCAATGATGGTCTGCGCCACCTTCACCTCGCGCAGGTCGAAGTCGCGCAGCGAGCCGTCCGCCTCGATGCTCGACACGCCGATCAGTGCGATGTCGACCTTGAACTGGCGGATGAAATCGATGGTGGCCTCGCCCACGATGGCGCGGTCGCGCGGGCGCACCGAGCCGCCCGCCACGATCACCTCGCACGATGTGTTGCCGCTCAGGATGGTGGCCACGTTCAGGTTGTTGGTGATCACGCGCAGGCCGGTGTGGCGCAGCAGCGCCTTGGCGATGGCCTCGGTGGTGGTACCAATGTTGAGGATCAGCGAGCAGTCATTGGGCACCAGCTCCGCCACGCGGCGGGCGATGCGCGCCTTGCCTTCGGCATGCAGCGTCTCGCGCTGCTGGTAGCCGATGTTTTCCGTGGTCGAGCTGGGCATGCGCACGCCGCCGTGAAAGCGCGTGAGCAACCCCTCGTCGGCCAGCCGCTGCACGTCGCGCCGCACGGTCTGGAGAGTGACGCCGAGCATGTCCGCCAGCTGTTCGACGGTGACGGAACCGCGCGTTCGCACGGTGTCCAGGAGGTTGATCTGGCGCGGGTTGGAATTCACAAGGGCGTCGTGGAAAGCGGGAAGAGTGGGGGCAAGGGTACAGCGCGTCCCACTTTAAAACGAACGAAAACGAAGATGCCTAAGGGAAAACTCGGGGGGAAATCGCGCTAAAAGGAATCCAAATGAAAAAACACGAAAATACAATGGCCGCCGTCAGTGACCAAAGTCACGCTTCAACGGACTCCTTTCTGTGAGCGATTTTTCTTCCAGTTCGCCCGCGCCAGCCACCGATTGCGACGTGCTGATCGTCGGCGGCGGCATCAACGGCTGTGGCATTGCGCGCGACCTCGCTGGCCGCGGCTGGCGCGTGGTGCTGTGCGAAAAGGACGATCTCGCCTCGCACACTTCTTCTTCCTCCACCAAGCTGATCCACGGCGGGCTGCGCTACCTCGAGTACTACGAGTTCTCGCTTGTGCGCAAGGCGCTGCAGGAGCGCGAGGTGCTGCTCAAGAGCGCGCCGCACATCATGTGGCCGCTGCGCTTCGTGATGCCGCATGACCCGTCGATGCGCCCGGCCTGGATGATCCGCATCGGCTTGTTCATGTACGACCATCTCGCCAGGCGCGAGGTGCTGCCGGGTTCGCGCAGCGTCGATCTGCGCAAGCACGCGGCCGGCAAGCCGCTGAAGGACCAGTACAAGCGCGGCTTCATCTACTCCGACGGCTGGGTCGACGACGCGCGCCTCGTGGTGCTCAACGCGCTCGACGCGCAGGCGCGCGGCGCCGAGGTGCTGACCCGCACGCGCTGCGTGAATGCGCAGCGCGATGCCGACGGCTGGACCGCGACGCTGCTGGGCGCCGACGGCGGCAAGCGCACGCTGCGCGCCCGCGCGGTGGTCAATGCCGCGGGGCCGTGGGCCGAATCCTTTCTGCGCGGCGTCGCGCAGTCGGCCAGGGGCGAGGCGCTGGCCACCAAGAGCCTGCGGCTCGTGAAGGGCAGCCACATCGTCGTGCCGCGCCTGTTCGAGCACGACCACGCCTACATCTTCCAGAACCCCGACAAGCGGATCATCTTCGCCATTCCCTACCAGGACGAGTTCACGCTGATCGGCACCACCGACATCGAACTCACCGGCGACGACCCGGGCGCCGCACGCATCGCGCAGGAGGAAATCGACTACCTGTGCACCCAGGCCAGCCGCTACTTCGAGAAGCCCATCGTGCCGGCCGACGTGGTGTGGACCTACTCGGGCGTGCGCCCGCTGCTCGACGACGACTCGGGCGATCCTTCGGCCGTCACGCGCGACTACATGCTCGAATCGAACACCACGGCCGCGCCGCTGCTGTCGGTATGGGGCGGCAAGATCACCACCTTCCGCAAGCTGGCCGAAGACGCGGCCGACGAGGTCGGCAAGATGCTCGGGCAGTCGAGCGCGCAACGCCCGGCCTGGACCGACGGCGCCTTCCTCGCGGGCGGCGACCTGTCGGCCTGGATCGGCGCTGCCAGCCGGCCCGATGACGATTTCGAGCGCTTCGTATCGGCCGTGCAGGCCAGGTATCCGTGGCTCTACGGCCAACTGGCACGCCGCTTCGCGCGCGGCTACGGCGCCCGCATTGCGGACCTGCTCGGTGATGCGAAGTCCTTTGCCGACCTGGGCGCCGAAGTGGCGCCGGGCCTGTACGAGCGCGAACTGCGCTTCCTGCAGGACCACGAATGGGCCGTGAGCGCCGAAGACGTGCTCTGGCGGCGGTCCAAGCTGGGGCTGCACTACACGGCCGAAGAGCGCGAGCAGGTCGCGCTCTGGCTGCAGTCCCATCCCAAGAGCAACTAGATCCGTAAAAGAGAGCAGCGCCAATGCAATTGACACTGGAGCGCGTCACCAAGAAGGTGGGAGCGCAGACATGGCTCTACGAGCAGAGCATCGCGCCCCGAAGCGGCGCGGTCACCGTGCTGCTGGGCGCCACGCAGGCCGGCAAGACCAGCCTCATGCGGCTGATGGCCGGACTCGACACGCCGACCGAAGGCAAGGTGCTGGTCGACGGCAAGGACGTGACCGGCATGCCCGTGCGCGAACGCAATGTCGCGATGGTCTACCAGCAGTTCATCAACTATCCGTCGCTCAAGGTGTCGGACAACATCGCCTCGCCGCTGAAGCTGCGCGGCGAGACGAACATCGAGGCACGGGTGAAGGCGCTGGCCGAGAAGCTGCACATCGGCATGTTCCTCGACCGCCTGCCGGCCGAGCTCTCTGGCGGGCAGCAGCAGCGCGTGGCGCTGGCACGCGCGCTTGCCAAGAACGCACCGCTGATGCTGCTCGACGAGCCACTGGTCAACCTCGACTACAAACTGCGCGAAGGCCTGCGCGAAGAGCTCACGCAGCTCTTCGCCACCGGCGACTCGACCGTGATCTACGCCACCACCGAACCGGGCGAGGCCTTGCTGCTCGGCGGCTACACGGCGGTGATGGATGCCGGCGAACTGCTGCAGTACGGCCCGACCGCCGAGGTGTTCCATGCGCCGCAATCGCTGCGCGTGGCGCGCGCCTTCAGCGATCCGCCGATGAACCTGCTGCAGGGCACGGCGGCCGCCGGCAAGGTGCAACTCGCGGGTGGCCCCGCACTGGCGCTGGCCTTGCCTGAAGGCGTATCGGGTGCGGTCACGGTCGGCTTGCGCGCGAGCGCATTGAACGTGGGCGCGAGTGAGGGCGACATCGCCTTGCCCGGCAAGGTGGAGCTGGCCGAGATCTCGGGCTCCGACACCTTCGTGCACGTCGAGACCGCGGTGGGCGAACTGGTGGCGCAGCTCACCGGCGTGCATCGTTTCGAGCTGGGCGCGCCGATCACGCTGTACTTCAGCGCGTCGCAGGCCTATGTGTTCGATGCCAGTGAAAAACTGGCGCTGGCGCCGAGGAAATAGGATGACCCCCAGTCTTCGCGCACTTCGTGTCGCTTCGCCAACCCCCTTCCAGGGGGCAACACCAGCGGCCCGGCAAAGCCGGTTCCGCGGTGTTCCGCGACAAGGTCTCGACTGTTTCATGCATTGCGTATCACGCGGAAGCGTGAAGGAGAGCTGACATGGCACGCATCGATCTCGACCTGGCCCACGCATACCGTGCGAACCCCACGCAGGACAGCGACTACGCGCTGCTCCCGCTGAAGATGAGCTTCCGCGACGGCGGCGCCTATGCCTTGCTCGGCCCCTCGGGCTGCGGCAAGACGACCATGCTGAACATCATCTCGGGCCTGCT
>Ga0105244_10001568_pt1 | contig 18161 bp, 13 predicted proteins | sample KBSM44metaG_FD_80423 | JGI IMG/M metagenome (GOLD analysis project Ga0105244, IMG submission 80423) | Miscanthus rhizosphere microbial communities from Kellogg Biological Station, Michigan, USA - KBS M4-4 metaG | ecosystem: Host-associated > Plants > Roots > Rhizosphere > Soil | place... | reverse complement strand
GCGACGGCGCCGCCGTTGGTGGTCAAGGTGGCGTTGGCCACCACGTCGCCGCCCTGGCCGCCGACGGCGCCCTGGCCGCTCCCCGGGCCGCCGAAGTCCGGGCCCGGCTGGCCGGCATTGCCGCCCCGCCCGCCCGTGCCGACCACGGTCAGCGAGGCCGGGCCGGCCGCGATGGTCGAGGCCATGTCGGCCAGGGTGGCGGCGCCGGCGCCGCCGGCGCCGGCGTTGCCGCCCAGGACATTGGCGTTGCCGGCCGCGCCGTTGCCGCCGTCGCCGCCCCTGCCGCCGGTGACGGTCAGCGTGTTGGTGAAGTCGGCGTTGAACATGATTACCTGCGCGGCCGGCGCCGCCTGGCCGTTACCGCCGGCCGCGCCCGGCGCGGCGCCGGTCAGGCCGCTGCTGCCCGGCGGCCCCTGGTAGATCACGTCGATGGCGGCCGCGTTGCCGGCCCATGCCGCGCACAGCAGCGGTATCAGGCGTAGCCCGGTGCGCAGGCGGCTGGAGCGGGAATGGGGGTGTGTGCGGCTGCCTTGTACGCTGACCATGGAGTCCTCCGTGAATGAACGGAAGGCCGCGTTGGAGCGCGGTCGCGCTGTCCCAGCCACCCGTGAATTGGCAGTTTAATCAGCGTTCTCAAAATTGCTAGACTTTTTTATATTCTTTTGGGCGGAACTGTTGCGAACTTGCGAAAGTGTAGCCAGCGGGCACCAAGTGGGTTTCAGCAAAGTAGCGGCCTGGCCTACACCTCGCTCCACTGGCGCAACAGATTGTGGTAGTGCCCGGTCAGGCCGACCAGTTCGGCGCAGTCGCCGAGGCGCGCGCGCAGGCTCTGGATGTTCTGGTCCAGCTCGAGCAGCATGCCGCGCCGCATGTCGTCGCGCACCATGCTTTGGGTCCAGAAAAACGAGCACACGCGGGCGCCGCGCGTGACCGGCTCGACCCGGTGGATGCTGGTCGACGGGTACAGGATCAGGTCGCCGGCAGGCAGCTTGACCTCGTGCTCGCCATAGGCGTCGGTGACGATCAGTTCGCCGCCATCGTAGTCGTCCGGATCGCTCAGGAACAGCGTCGACGAGACGTCGGTGCGCACCCACTCGCCGCTGCCGGGCACGCGGCGCATCGAACCGTCCACGTGCGCGCCGTAGTGCTCGCCGCCGGCGTAGCTGTTGAACAGCGGCGGAATGGTGCGCAGCGGCAGCGCGGCCGAGAAGAACAGCGGGCAGTCGGCCAGCGCCGCCAGCACGGTCCGGCCCAGTTCGAGCGCCAGCGGCGAGGTTTCCGGCAGTTGCCGGTTCTGCTTGACCTGGGCGCCCTGGGCGCCGACGGTGGCGCGGCCGTCGATCCAGTCCGATCCGTCCAGGCGGGCGCGCATGGCGGCCACCTGTTCGCGGCTCAACACGCCCGGGATGTGCAGCATCATGATGAAACTCCTCACAACAGTTGGTCTGAAAAACAAAAGCCCCGCCGGTGAGGGCGGGGCAAGCAACACGGCTGAAGGGCCCTTTTGCTTAAAGCTTACAACGCCAAGTTACCACGTTCGCTTAGAACTTGATGTTGGCCGTCAGGCTGGCCGAACGCGGCGTACCCGGAGTGTAACGATAGCCCGACTTGTTGATCGCCGCGGCGTACTCCTTGTCGGTCAGGTTGTACACGTTCAGGCGCACATCGATGTTCTTGTTGATCGGATACGACGCCATGGCGTCGGCCACCCAGTACGAATCGATGTAGGCCGGGGTGCCGACGGCGCCGTCGGTGCCGCGCAGCAGCTTGTCGGAGAAGCGCACGCCGCCGCCGATTTGCAGGCCCATCGGCAGGGTGTACGAAGTCCACGACGTGAACGCCTGCTTAGGCGTGTAGGCCAGTTGCTGTTCGCCGTTGGCCAGCACCGAGCGGCCCTTTTCGACCTTGGTCGACATGCGGGTGTAGCCGGCGCTGACGATCCAGCCGCGGGTGATCTCGCCGGTCACGCCCAGCTCGATGCCCTGGACGCGCTTCTTGCCGTTCTGGTAGTAGACGGCCGGGTTGGTCGGGTCGACTTCGATCTCGTTCTTGACGTCGGTGCGGTACAGCGCGGCCGACAGCGACAGCTTCTGCTTGAGCAGGTCCCATTTGCCGCCCAGCTCGTAGTTGGTGGTCTCCTGCGGATCGTAGTTGACGTTGGCGGCGCTGTTGGCGGCCGCGCTCAGCGAGAAGTTGGTGCCGCCCGGCGGCGATTTCGACGTCGCCACCAGACCGTAGACGCTGCTCTCAGGGGTGAGTTTGTACAGCGCCGACAGCTTGCCGTTGACCAGGTTGTCGCTCTTCTTGAGCGAAGTCGGGATGCGGGTGCCGACCGGCAGCGGCTGCACCGCCGGCGGGGTCACCGCCGCCTGCAGCGCCACGGCGTTGTAGTCGGTGGTGTAGTGGTCGACGCGCACGCCGCCGTTCAGGATCCACTTGTCGCCGATCTTGATGGTGTCGAACACGTAGGCACTCTGGGTGTCGGTGCTGCCCTGGCTTTGCGCGCCGTTGCGGGCGTAGGTCAGGTTGAACGACGTCGCCGGGTTCGGGTAGTAGATGCTGGTGATCGGCAGGCCGGTGCCGCCGGTCGCCGCCCAGGTGTAGTTGGTTTGCTTCTCGGTGGTGATCTCGATGCCGCCGACCAGCGTGTGCTTGAGCGCGCCGGTGGCGAATTCGCCGGTGGCGGTGGTCTGGTTGGTGAAGATCTTGTTGGTCTGGTCCTTGAACGTCGTGTTGGTGCGGCGCATCTGCCAGGTGGCCGGGTCGGCGCTCGGCAGCACCAGGTTGGCGGCGGTGGCCATGAACGAGGTCAGCAGGTAATCCTGCTCGGTCTTGCCGAAGCGGGTGGTGTTCTGCAGCTTGATGCCGTTGGCAAAGTCGTGCTCGAGGCGCACGGTGGCCATGTCGGCGGTGACGTCGTCGTGGTCGTAGTTGGAACCGTAGAAGTTGCGCGGATCGACGCGTGGCGCGCTGTTGAGCGGCGCCAGGCGGGCGCGCTCGGCGGCGATGACGGCCGGGGTGCCGGTGGTCGGCACCGGCGCGGTGTAGCCGGGCAGGCCGATGGTCAGCACGCCGCCGTCGGGGATGTTGTTCTGCTTGACGTGCAGGTAGTTCAGGTAGACGCGGGTCGGACCGTTCAGGCCGAACGCGACCGACGGCGCCACGGCCCAGCGCTTGTTCTCGACGACGTCGCGCGCGGCGTTGCCGGAATCCTGGCCCAGCACGTTGACGCGGAACGCGGTGCCGCTGTCGGCGTCGATCACCTGGTTGAGGTCGGCGGTGGCGCGTTTTTGCTTGCCGCTGCCGACGGTGACGGACCCGAGGTAGGCGTTTTCCTGCAGCGGCTGTTTGCTGACCAGGTTGATCGAGCCGGTCGGCGAGCTGCGGCCGTTGTCGGTGCCGGCCGGGCCCTTGAGCACGTCGATCTGTTCGATGTTGAAGGTGTCGCGCGAGATCGAGCCGACGTCGCGCACGCCGTCGACGTAGATGCTGCCGGAGGCGTCGAAGCCGCGCATGAAGATGGCGTCGCCGGTGTTGGTGTTGCCGTTCTCGCCCAGGAAGAAGGCGCCGACGCCGGGGGTGTTGCGCAGCGCTTCGGTCAGGGTGACGGCGCCTTGCTGTTCGATCAATTCTTTTTTGATGACGGTGATGGTCTGGGCGGTGTCGACCAGCTTCTCGGTGTACTTGACGGACGCGGCCCTGTCGGCCTTGATACCCTCGGCGGTGCCCTGCACCTTGACTTCGGCCAGCGTTTGCTGGGCGCCGGCGACCACGACCGGCTCGGCGGCGGCGTCGGCCGCGTGGGCGGCGACCGGCAGCAGCATCACGGCCAGCGCCGCGCTCATGTGTTGGTTGAAGCGCGATTGCGCGTGTTTGCGACTCTTGATCATTGCCATTCTTTCATCCAAATCTACGGGGAGGCCGGCGGTGCGAGGTGTTGCGGAAGTGTTGCCAACATGTGTCTGGTTGCCGGGGAATCTTTACTAATTTGTGAGAGTGTAACAACAAAATGCGTTATCGTAAATGCGAATTGTTATCAATACTATTCACATGATGGCAAAAGGCAACGAAATGGGTGGGGCGAGACGCATCCGATCGGCGCGTTTCGCGGGGGACGCGGTTCGTGCAGATCGCGGAAATACGTAGGGCGGATTAGACGGAACGTCGTAATCGGCCAATGCGTGCGCCGTCGAGACGCCTGCATGGCCGATTACGCTGCGCTAATCCGCCCTACGTGGTTTAGAAGGGGGTTGAATTCAGAAAGGAATTGAATTTGGAGGGGAGATGGATTTGCGTCATGGGGCTTGGCGCTCCAGCCAGGCGCGCGCTTCGGCCAGGGTTTGTTCGAGCTCGGCGCGGACGGCGTCGAAGCGTTGCGCCAGCTCCCCTTCGCGCTCTTCGCTGATGGCCGTCTCGGCGTCGATGGTGGCCTGGATCAGGCGCCGGGCGCCGAGCACGCCGACCGCGCCGCGCAGGCCGTGGAACAGCCGGGCGGCGTCGCGCGGGCGCCCTTCGCGCAGCGCCTGGTCGGCCTGCTCGACCGGCTCCATGCCGCTGTCGATGGCGCCGCGCACCATCTTGACCATCACCGCGCGGCCCTTGGCGTCGCGCCCCATCACGCGCATCAGGCTGTCGACGTTGAAGGCGCTGGCCTCGCCGGCCGGCGCCGGCGAGCTGACCAGCTTGACCGGCGCGTGGGCGGGCGCTGGCGCCGGCGCGCTGGCTTCGGCAGGCGCGGCGGGCATGGGCGCTGCCACGGGCGCCGGGGCGGCGGCGGGCGTCGGGGCCGGCTTCGCGGTCTTCCTCGGCAAATGCTTTTGCAGCACGCCCAGCATCTCCTCGACCTCGATCGGCTTGGGAATGAAATCGGTGATGCCGGCCTCGAGGCTGCGCTCGCGCTCGGATTCGAGCACGCCGGCCGTCATCGCGATGATGGGCAGGGTCAGCTTCAACTCCTGGCGCAGCAGGCGGGTGGCGGTGAAGCCGTCCATCACCGGCATCTGCATGTCCATCAGCACCAGGTCGTAGAGGCCGGGATTCTCGCTCATGCGGTCGACCGCCTGCTGGCCGTTGTCGACGACATCGAGCGTGGCGCCGCCCAGTTCGAGGATGCCGCGCGCCACCGCCTGGTTGAGCAGGTTGTCCTCCACCAGCAGGAAATGCATGCCGCCCAGGCTGCCGTCGATGCCCTGGTCGGCCGCCGCCTGCACGCTGGCGTCGGCCTTGGTCACCAGCGCCTGGTGCAGCGCGTCGAACAGGTTGGAGCTGGTGATCGGCTTGACCAGCACCACGTCGGCCTCGGGCGCGTTGGAGATCTCCTCCATGCGGTCGCGGGCGAAGGCGTTGACCATCACCACGATCGGTTGCTTCTTGTCGGGCGCGGCCGCGCGGATGCCCTTGGCCGTGGCCAGCCCGTCCATGCCGGGCATGTGCCAGTCGGCCAGCACCACGTCGTAGGGACGCTCCGTCTCCAGGCCGAGCCGGAAGCGCTCGAGCGCGGCCGCGCCGGAGTCGACCTCGTCGGCCTGCCAGCCCCAGGCCCGGATCAGCTTGGCGATCAGTTCGCGGCTGGTGCGGCTGTCGTCGGCCACCAGCAGGCGCAGCTCGCCCAGCGCCGGCTTGCGGCGCTCCTCGGGCCGCTCCGGCAACACGTCGAAGGGCAGGCTGAAGAAGAAGCTCGAGCCCTGCCCCGGCGTGCTGTGGACGGCGATCTGGCCGCCCATCAATTCGATCAGCCGCTTGGTGATGGCCAGGCCCAGGCCGGTGCCGCCGAAGCGCCGCGTGATGCTCTGGTCGCCCTGCGAGAAGGCGTGGAACAGCTGCGCCAGCTGGTGCCCGGTCATGCCGATGCCGGTGTCGCGCACCTCGAAGCGCAGCAGCGCGCCGTGCTCGTCGCGCGCGTCCAGCTCGACGCTGACGACCACCTCGCCCTGCTCGGTGAACTTGATGGCGTTGCCGGCCAGGTTGACCAGGATTTGCTGCAGCCGCATCGAATCGCCGCGCAGCCGCTTGGGCACCGACGGCTCGACGCTGATGGCCAGCTCCAGTTCCTTGTCGCCGGCGTTCATCGTCATCATCGTCGCCAGCGAGTTCATGGTGTCGTCCAGGCTGAACTCGACCGGCGACAGCTCCATGTGGCGCGCCTCGATCTTCGAGAAGTCGAGCACGTCGTTGAGGATGCCCAGCAGCGATTGCCCGGACACCTTTACCATGTTCAGGTACTTGCGCTGCTGGGTGGTCAAGGTGGTGTTGCCGAGCAGGTAGGCCATGCCCAGCACCGCGTTCATCGGCGTGCGGATCTCGTGGCTCATGTTGGCCACGAACTCGCTCTTGGCGCGGTTGGCCGCCTCGGCGCGGTCGCGCTCCTTCTCCAGCTCCTGGGCGCGGGCCTCGACCTCGAGCTGCAGGCGGCGCCGCTCGGTGATGTCGGCGATGACGGCCAGCACCTTGGTGCCCTGGTCGGTGCGCACCGCGCTCAGGTTGACCTCGACCGGGAACTCGCTGCCGTCGCGGCGCAGGCCGAACAGCGTGGTGGCGCCGCCCATGCGCACCGGCTCGGCGCTGAGGCGGTCGGCGAAGAACTTGACGCGGTGCGCGGCGTGCTGTGCGCGCAGCGCCGCCGGCACCAGGGTCTCGAGCGGCTGGCCGAGGATGTCGTCGCGGGCGTAGCCGAAGCGCCGCTCGGCCTCGCGGTTGAAGGTTTCGATGCGGCCGTCGACGCCGACCACGACGATCGCGTTGGGGGCGAACTCGACCAGGCTTTGCAGGCGCGCGTCGGCCGCCAGCCGGTCGCGCATCAGGTTGTTGAAGGCGGCCGTCAGCTGGCCGACCTCGTCGTCGGCGCGCACCGGCAGCGGCGCGAAGTGGGTGGCATCGCCGCGCATGGCGACGATGGCGTCGCGCAGCTTGATGAGTGGCGCCAGCAGCCGCAAGGTGAGCCAGCCGATCAGCAGCGCCGCCAGGATCGACGCCACCATGCTCCACACCAGCACGCGCGAGAGCACGCCGTCGAAGGGTTCGAAGGCCTCCTCCGCCGGCAGCGAGGCGGCCAGTATCCAGTCGACCGACTTGAGCGCCTTGTAGCTGTTGAGGGCGCGCTCGCCGTCGCCGTTGATGCTGTCGACGGTGCCCTCGAAGCCGTCGCGCAGCGCGCGCGTGGTGGCGGGGTTGGCGCCGGCCTGGCGCGGCTGCAGCAGGCGGCTGGCGTCCGGATGCAGCACGTAGACCGGATGGTCGCCGCGCGTGAGGGCGAAGAAGTAGCCGCTGTGGCCGATCTTGGCGGTGCGCAGGTGGCCCAGCACGTTGTCCTTGTACAGGCGCAGCACGCCGATGAGCACGCACACCACCTCGCCGTTGGCGTTGAGTACCGGCGCCACCATTTGCACGATCGGTTGCTTGTTGGACTTGCCGATCACCGGTTCGGCGATCAGCGGTTTGCGCGTGCGCATCACGGTGCGGAAGTAGGCGCGGTCGGAGGCGTCGATGCCGACCCGGCCGGGCTGGGCCGGGATGTCGGCGACCACCATGCCCTGCGGGCTGAGCACCAGCAGATCGTCGAACAGCGCCAGCACGGCGCGGTCCTGGTAGTAGGCGCGCAGCCGCTCGGTGGAGCCGGCCAACTCGATCGGCTGATGGTGCGCCGACAAGGCGATGATGTCGAGCAGCATGCTCAGCTTGTCGTCGAGTTCCTCGGCGGTGCGGCCGATCAGCGCCGTTTGCTGGGTGAAAAGTACCTTGGTGAAATCCGCCTTCATGCGTTGCATCTGAACCACGGTCACCAGCGCGATCATCAGGATCGACGTGATGCTGGTCGCCAGCGCAACTTTAGCCTTGATGCCAAGTGGCTTCATTTCATCCTTGTCGGGCGGGTCGGACATGAGTTGGAGAACCACAGGCGGAGTTTATCGCGCCGCGCTTGGGAATTCTCCTATCAATGCCCGACCTTGGCAACAGTATTAACGCCGTGCGGCGGCGATGATCACGTCGGCGACTTTTTGCGGCTGCGACAGCATCGGCACGTGGCTCGCTTTCAGCGTGATAGTGGTGGCGTTGATTTTCTTCGCGAACGCTTGCTGCAAGGCCGGATCGATCATGCGGTCTTCCGAGGCGGCGATGTAGTAGTTCGCCTTGTTCCTCCAGGCCGCCACGGTGGTCTTGTCGGCGAAGGCCTTGGCGGCGATCGGGCCCTGGGTGGCGGCGATCAGCGCGGCGGTGGCCGGCGGCACGTCCTGGGCGAAGTTGGTGGCGACCGATTCGGCGGGCAGCCACAGGAAACCGCTGGCGTCGGCCTGCAAGGTGGGGACGCCCGGCGGCACGGCGTAGCCCTTGCCCAGCTCGCCGCTGGCCTGGCCTTCCGACGGTGCGAACGCGGCCACGTAGACCAGCGCCTTGACCTTGTCGCTGGTGCCCGCCTCGGTGATCACGGTGCCGCCCCACGAGTGGCCGACCAGCACCACTTTACCGGTTTGCGCGTCGATCACGCGCTGGGCGGCGACGACGTCGTCCGCCAGCGAGGTCAGCGGGTTTTGCACGGCCACCACCTTCAAGCCCTTGGCTTGCAGCAGAGGGATGACTTTCTCCCAGCTGGAACCGTCGGCGAAGGCGCCGTGCACCAGCACCACGGTGGTGTCGGCGGCCGGCGTGGCGGCTTGGGCGGTCAGGACGGTGGCGGCCAGCAGGGCGGAGGCGATGATCGAGCGTTTCATGGTGATTCCTTTCGAGGTTGGTTGTTTACGATTAAGTAGTGTGCTACTTGCTTGAGTTGAACTATAGCGAACAATCGAATAGTGCGCAAGTTAAATTTGCGCGAATGTCGAAATATTTTGCGGGGACGCGCCGCCGGCGAAAAGTCGCTTGCAGCCAGCAAGTTCGATGACGGGGCAAATACCTGATCGGCGCGCTGCGACATCGCCCACAACGGCGACTAATGGTCTACACTGGCGGCATGATAAGAGACCTTCCCTCACTGGTGCTGCCCGGCGCCACCATCGACATCCTCAAGGCAAGCTGCGCCAACTGCAGCATGCACCAGCTGTGTTTGCCGATGGGACTGGGCAACGAAGACATGGACCGGCTCGACGAGATCATCGGCCGCCGCCGCAAGGTCGCGCGCGGCGCCACCTTGTTCCGCATCGGCGATCCGTTCGTGAACCTGTACGCGATCCGGCTCGGGCATTTCAAGACCTACCAGGTCAACCGCGAGGGCGCCGAGCAGATCACCGGTTTCCAGATGGCGGGCGAGCTGCTGGGCATGGACGCCATCAGCACCGACCTGCACCATTGCACCGCCGTCGCGCTCGAGGACAGCGAGGTGTGTGAGATTCCTTTCGGCAGCCTGCAACAGCTGCTGGCCGACATGCCGACCCTGCTGCGGCACTTCCACCGCATGATGAGCCAGGAGATCACGCGCGAGCAAAGCGTCATGCTCCTGCTGGGCAATATGCAGGCCACGCAGCGCTTCGCCGCCTTCCTGGTCAACCTGTCGTCGCGCTACGAGGCGCGGGGCTACTCGCCCAACACCTTCCAGCTGCGCATGTCGCGCGAAGAGATCGGCAACTACCTGGGCCTGACGATCGAAAGCATCAGCCGCCTGCTGTCGAAGTTCAAGAAGGAAGGCCTGCTGCGCGTGAGCAACCGCGAAATCGAACTGCTCGATCCGCCGATGCTCAAGGCCATCACGGCCGGCACCGAGACCTGCCATTAGCGGCGGAATGACCACGTGGATCCACGATTGCGGTCGGTTGCCCGGCCAAAATCAGCATCCAACCACGGGGGTTATTCGGCACGCAGGGTCACGCTGCGCTGCGCCGGCCAGCTCCAGGCGCCCGCCAGGCGCCAGTCGCGCTTTTCGCCTTCCACCAGCACCACCCAGCGGCTGCGCTCGAGCATCGGCAGATTGATCTGGAAGGCGCCGAATTCATCCGGCCGCACCACCAGCTGGATATCCTTGGCCGGCAACGTGGCATGCGACAGGCGCACGAACAACCGCTCCGTCTTGCCGTGGTCGTCGCTATCGCGGCGCAGCTGGCCGGCCAGGATGCCTTGCGTGGCGTCGTAACCGATCGACAGCGACAACCCCAGCGCGCTGGCCACGCGGTCGCGCCGCAAGTCCTGGTTGATGGCCTTGCCCTGCTTGTAGTAGTCGCCCACCACCAGCGCGTCCTGCCGCGTGAAGGCGAGGTAGCCGGTGTAGACGCCGGCGACGATGACGATCGCCGGTCCGGCCATCAGCAGCCACGGCCAGCGCTGCCTCCACCACGGCGTCACCGTGGCATGCGATATCGATACGGTCATGGCGTTCTCCTTAGCGCGGTACGATGAATACCGCGTCCTCCTTCACATGCAGCGACGGGTCGTCGACCGACGTCAGCTCGACGGCGATCTTGTTCGAGCCCGGATGGGCGGCGCCGTGCGCCGTGCGCAGCCGGATCGGATGCGCCTTGGTTTCGGTGGCCTCGACCCGCACCAGCTCCGGCGTCACCTGCGACAAGGTGGCGATACCGCTGACACGGATGCGGTAGGTCTGCGCCCGCTCCGAGGTGTTCATGATCTGCAGCCGGTAGACGTTTTCGATCATGCCGTCCTCGACCTCGCGGCCCATGGCGCCACGGTCGCGGATCACGTCCAGCTTGAGCGGCACCCGCAGGTACAGCGCGGTGCCGACGGCGGCCACGATCAGCGCCAGGATGGCGGCGTAGATCTGCACGCGCGGACGCAGCGTGCGCCGGCGGATCTGCGTCGGCGTGTAGTGCATGGTCATGGCGCGCTCGGTGCTGTAGCGGATCAGGCCGCGCGGCAAGCCGACCTTGTCCATGACGCCGTTGCAGGCGTCGACGCAGGCGGCGCAGCCTATGCATTCGTATTGCAGGCCGTTGCGGATGTCGATGCCGGTCGGGCACACCTGCACGCACATCGAGCAGTCGATGCAGTCGCCGCCCTTGCCGGCCGCCTTCTTCGACAGCGGCATGCGCGGCTCGCCCCGCTCGCCTGAATAGGTGATGATCAGCGTGTCGCGGTCGAACATCGAGCTCTGGAAGCGGGCGTACGGGCACATGTATTTGCACACCTGCTCGCGCATCCAGCCGGCGTTGCCGTAGGTGGCGAAGCTGTAGAACACCACCCAGAACCATTCCCACGGGCCGAAGTTCAACGTCAGCACCTCTTCGGCCAGCAATTTGATCGGCGTGAAATAGCCGACGAAGGTGAAGCCGGTCCACAGCGCCACCGCGCCCCAGGCCAGGTGCTTGGCGCTCTTTTTCGCGAATTTGGCGGCCGACGGCGGCTGGCGGTCGAGCGCCATGCGCGCGCTGCGCTTGCCTTCGATCTTGCGCTCTATCCACAGGAAGATTTCGGTGTACACCGTTTGCGGACAGGCGAAGCCGCACCACACGCGCCCCGCCACCGCCGTCGCCAGGAACAATAAATAGGCGCAGATGATCAGCAGCGCGGCCAGGTAGATGAAATCCTGCGGCCACAACACCAGGCCGAAGATGTAGAACTTGCGCGCGCCCAAATCGAACAGCAGGGCCTGGCGGCCGTTCCATTGCAGCCACGGCGTGCAATAGAACGCCAGTTGCGTCAGCCAGACGAACAGCCAGCGCAGCCGGGCATAGCGGCCCGAGGCCTCGCGCGGGTAGATCTCCTCCCGCGCGGCGTACATGTGGACGACTTGTGATTCAGGCGCGCTCATAGTGTTCGACGCCTATTCCGACGCGGCCGTGGCGGCGACCGCGGGGACGGCCGGAGCGGTTGGCGCGGGCGACGATTCCGGCGCGTTGACGTCGTTCGACAAGCTCCAGACATACGCCGCCAGCACGTGCACCTTGGCGTCGCCGAGGAAGTCCTCGAACGCCGGCATGGTGGCGTTGCGGCCCTTGCGGATGGTTTCCATCACGGTCTCGGCGCTGCCGCCGAACAGCCAGATCTTGTCGGTCAGGTTGGGCGCGCCGAGCGTCTGGTTGCCGGTGCCGCCGGCGCTGTGGCAGGCCATGCAGGCGCCGAACTTGCCCTTGCCGAACACCGCCTTGATCGGATCGGCGGTCGAGCCGGACAGGCTGAGCACGTAGTGGGCGACGTTTTCCACATCCTTGTCCGAGCCGAGCGCGGCGCCCATCGGCGGCATCACGCCCATGCGTCCGCGCAGGATCGATTCCTTGATGGTTTCCGGCGCGCCGCCGAACAGCCAGTCCTTGTCGGTCAGGTTGGGAAAGCCCTTGTTGCCGCGCGCGTCCGAACCGTGGCACTGCGCGCAGTAGGTCAGGAACAGGCGCTGGCCGATGGCGTGCGCCTTCGGATCGGCGGCGACCTTTTTGAGGTCCTGCTTCTGGTATTGCGCGAACAGCGGACCGTACTCGGATTCCGCCTGCTTCAGCTCGGCCTGGTACTGGCCGGACGATTTCCAGCCCAGCTTGCCCGCGTAGGTGCCCAGGACCGGATACAGGAACAGATAAGCCAGCGCGAACACGATGGTGATGTAGAACAGCCACATCCACCAGCGCGGCATCGGCGTGTTCAGTTCGGTCAAATCCTCGTCCCAGGTGTGGCCGGTGGTGCCGACCTTGCCGTCCTTGCCCTTGGCCAGCTTGACCTTGGCCTGCGCGTACAGCAGGATGCCGCAGCCGGCGATGCCGAGCAGGGTCAGCACGACGATGTACATGTCCCAGAAACCGTTGGTGAAATCAGCCATGGCCGTTCTCCCGGTCGGGATGGTCGAGGTGCTCGTCCTCGAACGGCAGGTGCGCCGCCTTGGCGAAGTCGGCTTCCTTGTTGGAGATGAACGCCCACCACAGGATGCCGACGAACGTGATGAAGGAAATCACCGTCATCACGCTGCTGGCGCGGTCAAACAGGTTCTCGATAGCCATGCTAGTTCCTCGTCTTGATTAATGTGCCCAAGCCTTGCAGATAGGCGATCAGGGCGTCTTCTTCGGTCTTGTCTTTCAGCTCTTCCGGCGCGGCGGCGATCTCGGCGTCGGTGTACGGGTCGCCCAGGCGTTGCAGCGCGCGCATCTTCGGCACGATCTCGGCCGGCACCAGCGCGGTCTTCGCCAACCATGGATAGTTCGGCATGTTCGATTCCGGCACCACGTCGCGCGGGCTGGCCAGGTGGGTGCGGTGCCATTCGTCGCTGTAGCGTCCGCCCACCCGCGCCAGGTCGGGACCGGTGCGCTTGGAGCCCCACTGGAACGGCCGGTCGTAGACGAACTCGCCGGCGACCGAGTAGTGGCCGTAGCGCTCGGTCTCGGCGCGGAACGGCCGCACCATCTGCGAGTGGCAGTTGTAGCAGCCCTCGCGCACGTAGACGTCGCGTCCGGCCAGGCGCAGCGGCGAATACGGCTTGAGGCCGGCGACCGCCTCGGTGGTCGACTTCTGGAAGAACAGCGGGACGATCTCGACGGCGCCGCCGACGCTGACCACCAGGGTCACCAGCGCGATCAGCAGCCAGGGGTTTTTCTCGATCCACTCATGTGAGAATTTCATCTTCTACTCCGATATCAGGCGTGGCCGGCGGCCAGCGCGGGAATGCGCGCGGTCGCGGTTTCGCGGTTACGCAAGGTCATCCAGGTGTTGTAGCCCATCAGGCACATGCCGCTCAGGTACAACAGGCCGCCGCCGAAGCGCACCACGTAGTACGGATAGGTGGCCTTGACGCTCTCGACGAAGGTGTAGGTCAGGGTGCCGTCGGGGTTGACCGCGCGCCACATCAGGCCCTGCATGACGCCGGCGATCCACATGGCGGCGATGTACAGCACGATGCCGATGGTGGCGACCCAGAAGTGCAGGTCGATCAGCTTGGTGCTCCACATCTTTTGCTGGCCGGCCAGGCGCGGCAGCAGGTAGTAGATCGAGCCCATCGTGATGAAGCCGACCCAGCCGAGCGCGCCGCCGTGGACGTGGGCGATGCTCCAGTCGGTGTAGTGCGACAGCGAATTGATGGTCTTGATCGACATCATCGGCCCTTCGAAGGTGGCGATGCCGTAGAACGACAGCGAGACGATCATGAACTTGAGGATGGGGTCGGTGCGCAGCTTGTGCCAGGCGCCCGACAGGGTCATGATGCCGTTGATCATGCCGCCCCACGACGGCGCCAGCAGCACCAGCGAGAACACCATGCCGATCGATTGCGTCCAGTCCGGCAGGGCGGTGTAGTGCAGGTGGTGCGGGCCGGCCCACATATAGGTGAAGATCAGCGCCCAGAAGTGCACGATCGACAGGCGGTACGAGTACACTGGACGCTCGGCCTGCTTGGGGATGAAGTAGTAGACCATGCCGAGGTAGCCGGCGGTCAGGATGAAGCCGACCGCGTTGTGGCCGTACCACCACTGGATCATCGCGTCCTGCACGCCCGAGTAGGCCGAGTACGATTTAAACGCCGAGGCCGGCATGCTGGCGCCGTTGACCACGTGCAGCAGGGTGACGGCGATGATGTAGGCGGCGAAGAACCAGTTGGCGACGTAGATGTGCTTGACCTTGCGCTTGATCAGCGTGCCGAAGAAGACGACCGCGTAGGCGATCCAGACCACGGCGATCAGGATGGTGATCGGCCACTCCAGCTCGGCGTATTCCTTGCCGCGCGTGAAGCCCATCGGCAAGGTCACGACCGCGCTCAGTATCACCGCCTGCCAGCCCCAGAAGGTGAAGGCGGCCAGCTTGTCCGAGAACAGCCGCACCTGGCAGGTGCGCTGCACCACGTAGTACGAGGTGGCGAACAGGCCGCAGATGCCGAACGCGAAGATGACCGCGTTGGTGTGCAGCGGCCGCAGGCGGCCGTAGGTCAGCCAGGGGATGTCCAGGTTCAGCGCCGGCCAGGCCAGTTGGGCGGCGATGATCACCCCCACCAGCATGCCGACGATGCCCCAGACTACGGTTGCGATCGCGAATTGCTTGACGATCTTGTAGTTGTAGTTCTGTGCCAGGTCCACGAAGTTCTCCCATAGAACGCTTTGATGATGTAAGTCAAAGGTTACTTATCGGGGCCTCAAAAAACCTTGATGTGGATCAAAATTTTTCGGATGGATCTTTTTCGTTGGCGTTTGTCGCCGCGGAGTCGTCGTCCTGCAACACGCGCAGCGCCGGGCCGACCAGGTCGTCGAACTGGCCGTCGTCGGCGGCGTGGAAGAACACCCACAGCGCCGCGAACACCAGGGCCACGCTGAGCGGAACCAGCAGGAATAAGGCTTCCATCACATTTCCTTTTTTGCACGCCCGCGCCCGCGCAGCCGCAGCGCGTTGAGCACCACCACGGCCGAGCTGGCCGCCATGCCGACGCCGGACAGCCAGGGATTGAGCAGGCCGAGCGCCGCCGCCGGGATCGCCAGCAGGTTGTACAGGCTGGCCCAGGCCAGGTTCTGGCGGATCACCGCCATGGTCCGGCTCGCCATGCGCGCGCTGTCGGCCACCGCGCCGAGGCGCCCGCCCAGCAGCACCGCGTCGGCGTGGGCCTGGGCCAGCGCCGCGCCCTCGCCCATCGCGAACGAGACGTCGGCCGCGCTCAGCACGGCGGCGTCGTTGAGGCCGTCGCCGACCATCGCCACCACCGCGCCCTTCATCTGCAGCCGGCGCACGAAGGCCAGCTTTTCGTCGGGCAGGTAGCCGCCGACGGTGGTGCCGATGCCGAGCCGGTCGCCGACGCTGCGCGCCAGCACGTCGTGGTCGCCGCTGAGCAGCACCACCGTCTTGCCTGCGCGGCGAAAGTAGTCGACGGTGGCCTGGGCGTCGGGCCGCAGGCCGTCGCGCAGCTGCAGACAGGCCAGCCACAGTCCCTCGGCCCCCAGATACACGGGGGTGGCGCCGTCGGCGACGGCGTGCGGCGGCATCGAGCCGCTGAGCTCGGAGACAAAACCGGCGTTGCCGAGGCGGTAGCGGCGGTTGTGCACATGGCCTTCGACGCCGCGTCCCGCCGTCTCCGTCAGCGCCGTTGCGTGCCAGTCGGCACGCGCGCCGTCGCCCGCCTCGACGGCGGCGCCGACGATGGCGCGCGCCAGCGGGTGGCCGCTGCCGGCGTCGAGCGCGGCCGCCACCTGCAGGCAGAACTCGCCGCGCATCGTCCCCAGCGGCCGCACGTCTTGCAACACCGGCCGGCCGAAGGTCAGCGTGCCGGTTTTGTCGAACACCACGTGGGTGGCGCGGTGCAGGGTTTCCAGCGTTTGCGCGCCGCTCACCAGTACGCCCTGCCCGAGCAGGCGGTCGGTGGCGGCGGCCAGCGCGGTCGGCGTGGCCAGCGACAGCGCGCAAGGGCACGACACCACCAGCACGGCGATAGCGATCGTCCACGCGTGCGCGGCGTCGCCGTCGAGCCGGAACCAGAAGCCGAACGCCGCCAGCGCGAACACCAGCAGCCCGGCGACGAACCAGGCGGCGACCTTGTCGGCCCACAGCGCGATGCGCGGCTTGTCGCGGCCGGCGCGGTCGATCAGCTTGACCAGGTTCGACAGCGTGCTGTCCTGCGCGCGGCGCGTCACCCTCGCCAGCACGACGGCGCCGGCGTTGATGGCGCCGCCGGGCAGCGCGTCGCCCTTGGCCTTGGCCACCGGCGCGCTCTCGCCGCTCAGCAGCGACAGGTCGAGCGTGGTGGCGCCGTCGACGATGACGCAGTCGGCCGCCACCGCCTCGCCCGGCTTGATCATGATGACGTGATCCACCAGCAGCGCGGCCGCCTTGACCAGGCTGGCGTCGCGGCTGGCGGGATAGTCCGCCAGCAAGGTCGCCGAGGCTGGCAGCGCGTGCTGCAGGCGTTCGAGCGCGGCGCCGGCCTTGCGGCGCGCGCGCAGCTCCAGGTGGCGGCTGCACAGCAGCAGGAAGATGAACATCGTCACCGAGTCGAACCAGACGTCGCCCTGGCCGCGCACCGTGGCCACGACGCTGGCGCCGAAGGCGGCCGCGATGCCCAGCGCGACCGGCACGTCCATGCCGGGCGCGCGGGCTTTGATACTGGTCCAGGCGCCGCGCCAGAACGGCTGCGCCGAGTAGCAGATCGCCGGCAAGGTCAGCAGCAGGCTGGCCCAACGCATCAGCGCGGCCATGCTGTCGTCCAGGGTGCCGTCCTCGGCCAGGTAGGCCGGCGCCACATACATCATCACCTGCATCATCGACAGCCCGGCGACGAACAGCTGGCGGCCCAAGGTGCGGGCGGCCTTGCGCTGCTGTTCGCCGTGGCGTCCGGCGTCGTAGGGATAGGCGCTGTAGCCGATGGTGTGCAGCGCGGTCAGGATGTCGGCCGGCTGGCAAGCGTCCGGACGCCAGCGCACGTACAGGCGCTCGGTGGCGACGTTGAGCTGGGCGCTGTCGACGCCGGGCAGGCGCGCCAGCCGGCTTTCGATCAGCCACACGCACGCGGCGCAGCGGATGCCCTCGACCGACAAGGTGGTCTCGCGGCTGTGCTCGTCGAGCGCGAAGCGGGGATCGGCGTTGTCGTACAGTTGCAGTTCCGGCGGCAGCAGTTGCGCGCCCTCGGCGGTGGCGGCGAAGGCCGAGCGGTCGCGGTAGTAGGATTGCTGGCCGAGATCGACGATCGCCTGCGCCACCGCCGCGCAGCCCGGGCAGCACATCGCGCGGTCGGCGTCGTCGATGCGCACGGTCCAGGCGCCCGGGGCCGAGTCCGGCACCGGCAGGCCGCAGTGGTAGCAGGCGGCGCCGGCCGTGCCGCCGGCTAGTGTGGCGTTAGGCACAGGATATCCATCCAGGCGGGCGTGATGGCGTGCCCGGCGACCACGCCGGCCGCCCGCGCGATGCCGAGCAGGCCGAATGCCAGCACCAGCAGGCCGCAGGCGATGCGCACCCGGCGTTGCTGCATGGCCCGGCGCAGCCGCGCGCCAAGCAGGCCGAGGCCGGTCAGCATCGGCAAGGTGCCGAGGCCGAAGGCCAGCATGACGGCCGCGCCGCTGGCGGCGTCGCCGCTCAGCATGGCGGTCAGCAGCACGCTGTAGACCATGCCGCACGGCAGCCAGCCCCACAGCGCGCCCAGCGCGAACGCCTGGTGCGGCCGGTCGGCCGGCATCAGCGTTTTCATCGCCGGCGCCATCCACGGCTGGGCGCGCTGCCACAGCACGCGGCCGGCCTGTTCCAGTTTGGTCAGGCCGTGCCAGGCGTTCATCAGGTACAGGCCCAGCGCCACCAGCATCAGGTTGGCCAGCCAGTAGAAACCCAGTTGCAAGCCGACCAGG
>Ga0105244_10001562_pt1 | contig 18190 bp, 13 predicted proteins | sample KBSM44metaG_FD_80423 | JGI IMG/M metagenome (GOLD analysis project Ga0105244, IMG submission 80423) | Miscanthus rhizosphere microbial communities from Kellogg Biological Station, Michigan, USA - KBS M4-4 metaG | ecosystem: Host-associated > Plants > Roots > Rhizosphere > Soil | place... | reverse complement strand
GCGTCAGAAGCGTGGCAGCGAAGGTGAATGCAAGAAGGGCATCGGTGACGGACATGCTGTTTCTCCGAAAACGCAAAGCGTAATGGGAAGTTAACAATACCGCAACAAAAAAGACCCGCATCAAGCGGGTCTGTCTGTTTACGAGCATGAATTCAGGTTCAGAACGACCAGCGCAGATTAGCGTTAACCGCGTTGACGCGGGTATCTGCCCCAAATTGCCCCTGATAACCCACATCCAGCGTCGCAGCGCGCGACAGCTGAACGCTCACGCCGATATCACCCACCATCACGTCCTCATCGACGGCCTGACCCTGAGTAATGAACGCGTCGCTGCCCGCAAACGCCATGCGCGATGAGGTGTTCTTATCGCCATAGGCGTGCTACCAGCCCAACGAACCGTAGAGGTTAACGTTCTTCGGCAACGCGGTCACGCCGCGCATCCCGAGCGTGGAATAGAAGGTGTTCATGGTTTCGTTACGCACGCTCAGCGCAGCGGCACCGCCGTCTTCCCTGAAGCTGTCGGTATGCAGTCTGATGTAGGATAAATTGACGAACGGTTCGATATTCATATCAGGCTCGCCGAAGCGGTAGCCCGCTTCGGTGAACGCCAGCAGCGAGTTGGCGTCGTAATCCGACTTCAGCCGATCCGAGAAGCCGCTGAAATCAACATTGCGCTCGCCTTCGATCTTGTGCCAGGTGTACCCCAGCGCGCCGCGAAGGGAGAACGCATCCTGTTGACCAGCCGCATAGAGGCCAAGGTGGTAGTTGTCGGTATCCGTTGAGGAACGACGGCTGTCGACGTCATAATCTCCGCGGCTGTAGCCGAAGTAACCACCGACACGTACGTTATGGTCCGCCAGCTTACGATCCGCCCCCAGCAGGAAGCCGGTGGTGTTGCCATCAAGCTTGCCCACGTTACCGTCGCCGCTGTTTCGGCTCCAGGCGCTGAAGGTCTGGCCCCAGACGCCGTTATTTTGCGGCTCCGGCTGCTGCACCAGCGACATCGCTAACGGAGGTATCGCCAGGCTGTCGTTATCAAACGCGCGCTGCATGCGCTGGTTTAGTACGTTAAACACCTGCGTGCTGCCGGCGATCAGGTTGGACTGCATTGACGGGTAAACTTCGCCCGACAGCTGGTTGAACGCCTCGCGCGCCTGGGGTGCGTGCAGCACCAGCAGCGAATTGTATAGCGCCAGAGCCGAGCCGCGCTGCGTCAGCGTAGAGAGCGCGCCGGCGGTATTCCACTGGTTGCTGCTTTTGGCCACGGTCTGGAAAATCCCCGGTTCGCCGCTGCCGGGGTTTTCTCCGCCTGGGTTTTCTCCGCCCGGGTTCTCACCGCCCGGGTTCTCACCGCCCGGATTCTCACCGCCCGGATTCTCCCCTCCCGGATTCTCACCGCCAGGATTCTCACCGCCTGGGTTCTCTCCACCGGTCTCTTTCTGCGCAATGGTCAGATCAACGGCGTCGGTGCTCTGCTTCAGCGCCACGTCCAGGAAGGCGGATTTGGAAATCGCCCCCGCGAACTGACCGTCTATTCCCCCGTCGGAGGTTAAAATGCGGTAGCTTTGGCCCGTTTTGTAGCTGGTTTGCGGATCCAGCGCGGTAACCTGTACTTTCGCCCGATCGCTAATGGTCGTCTTGCCCGATACCAGCAGCTGGTCGCTGCGGCCATCTCCGGCGATATCGACATCATAGAAAGCCTCGCCCACAAAATTCAGATAGCGCTTCAGCGTCAACGTGCCGATGCCGCCATCGCCGGGAGAGATATGCCCGCCGGACAGGATCTCGGTCTGGCCCAGCGTGCCGTTACCGCCCAGCGTGCCGCCGTCCTTGATCGAGGCTGCGCTGCTGTAGCCCGCACCGTTGCTCACATCTGAACCCGCCGTGGCATTGAGGATCAGCGTTCCGCCGTTCTCGGCGCTAAGGGTCTGAACATCAAAGATATCGTCTTCAGGCTGGGTGTTGATGTTGCTGGCAATAATGACTTTGCCACCGCGCGCGGTCACGTTCGCCTTGAGCGCCGAAATATCGCCGTCCAGCGTCGTCTGCCCGGCGGTATTGATCACTTCACCTTCGCCGCTCATCGTGTTGCTGAAGACGTAATTCCCGTCGGTATGATTAAAGTAGACATAGCTGCCGAACAGCCCGCCCCGCAGGCTGATTGCCGTCTTCGCATCGATGGTGCCCGCGCCGCCCGCCGCGCCGAGCGTCGGTTCGGTCAAACCGGTTCCGGTATCCATATTGCCGCGGCTACCGATAATCAGCGCGCCCCGGTTCGAGCCGGACCCCGATGTCCCCACGATCAGCTCATTGCTACCCGCGGAAAACGCGCCGCCGTCAATGACCGACAGCACGCCGTTGCCATAATCGCCCACGCTAACGCTGCTGCCGCTGGTAAAGCGCGAGTCTTTGCCCGCAATAACCAGCTCTGCGGTTTTACCCGCCCCGGAGACGCCCGCTACCTGCACGTTAGCAACGTTAACCACCCCGCCGTTCAACACGTCCAGATCGCCATAAAGCGTCAGCGTACGACCAACGCTCCACTGAGAACCGGCCCCCGTGACGGTGGCTTTCGGGCTCAGCGTGTCGGTTTCATCCGGCCCGGTACCATTGCCAATGCGCGCGTCGTAAACGGTGCTGAGCGACGCGCCGTCTTCAACTGCCAGCGTGGATCGGGCCCCCAGGTCCGTGCCCACGCTGAGAAAATTGCTGGTCACGCGAGAGCCGGCGCCCGTGGCGATAAGGTGGCTGTCGTAGCCGCGGGTGGTGCCGACCACGATCTCCTTCGCGCTGGCCAGCGCGCCCTCTTCGACACGCAGGGTGCCGAGGCCAAGGTTCAGATCGCCGCGCAGGACGTACTGGTCGTTCACCGCGTTAAGCTCGGCGTTTGGCCCGCGAACCGTGACCACGCTTTCATAAATCTTGCCGTTGAACAGCCGGCCGATATTGATGTTGTAGGCGGTGATTTTGCCATTATCGAGCAGCAGATTCCCGCTTTGGTTACGGCCGACGTAAACATCGCCGGTGTACCCCAGCGTTTCGGTAATGCGCGAATCGCCGTCATAAATTGCATCGGCTGCACGAGCGAAGTCGGCAGGCGTAAGCATTATCAGCGGCGCGGAAAATAGGGCGAGGTAAAGTCTGGAAAGCGGCGTCTTAACCGCTAAAGGGTGCGATGTAGAGTTATTCACGGGCTATCTCCGTACTCATTAGCGTGATGTCAGGAAAACCGTTTTTATATGAAAACTCAGAAACGTCAGAAAAAATAAAAGGCGTTATTGGTGTACGCCTTTTGATGTGGAGTTATTTATTTATGGGTAACAACGGGTGTACAGGTTGGCGCGCTCAGCGTCGGTGCAGATCCTAAAATTCCCGGCATCATCATTGATGAGCAATCGAAAATACGCCCTTTTTCCGTCGTCGCGCGATAAGAGAGCTTTTGTCCTCCCAGCGCATCAGGCTGGGCGCCATTAACGTTGGTCACGGTTATTTCATCCGACGAGCCCAGGCCCAGCATTTTAGCGGTCTCCGCCTGCAGCAGCGGAATAGCCTGATCGGTTTTAAGCGTGGAACAACCGGCCAGCATCATTGTAGCGGTTAAAATGATAAGTGTTCTTTTCATAAATTATCCTTTACATCCAACCAGTTAATATCTCTGATTGTATTTATGTTTTCTATCACCCGAATGTGCGATTAATATATTTCCCTTTCCTGTTCGAAAAAACCCTCCTAAAGTAGGGTGGGTAGATAATAATTCATCCGTACTCTCAGATAAGCGAAGGTGAAAGGAGATTCCTTTGGGACAGAATTATGCGTTGGTCGTTGATGACCATCCATTGGTAGCAAGCGGCATCGCCAATTTTCTCATTACACATTGCCGGTTCAAGCAGGCGAGCGTGGTGACGAATGAAGATGACTGCTACCGACATATTAGGGAAAATGGCCCACCGCGCTTGCTGGTAATCGATTTTTGGCTCTCTTCCGGTACGGCGTTGAAATTACTCAAAGAAGTGAAACAGCTTTACCCGCAGGTGCGGCTCCTGGTGGTTAGCGGAGATAATAACAACGACATATGGCAGAAAGTTAGCGCCGCCGGGGGGCACGGTTTCGTATTGAAAAGCGAGCCACCTGAATTATTTTCCCGGGCCGTTTTTGCACTGACTGATAATCTCACCTGGTTTCCTGAGGGAAACGTGTTTGCCGTTAACACGCACAACGAGCAGTTAAGTAAATTTAACTTAACGCCGCGACAGGTAGACGTATTAAATATGATTATGCGCGGCCTGCCAAATAAACGCATCGCCGCACAGCTTTCAATTTCCGAGCCTACGGTCAAAGAACACATCAGTAATATCCTGAAAAAGATAGGCGTTAACAGTCGGGTAGAAGCCATCACGCTTCTGCACGGCAAGCGGGAACCGTCGGAATGAGGTTTTTCCAGAGCTTACAGAACGATGGTATCTCTCCGGCCGCGCAGATCCGTTTGCTAAACAACACTTTTCTACGGCTGGTGTTCAGCTTCAGCGCCGTGCCATTTGTTGGTATTCCTTTCGCCATCTGGATTAATTTGCTGGGCGACGAACTTGGCCCAACCGTTACCTGGATAATAATTTACCTGCTATGTGCCGTGGCGATCCGAATATTGCACCGGCGCTACCGGCGCGAAGCAAAAGAGCATGATGAAGAGGCCATCCTGCGACGCTGGCTGCCGCGGATAAATAAGATCGCCCTTATTCACGGACTGGGGATCTCATCGCTCTATTTAATTACCCCGCAGACGCAGAACTTTGACTTTTTCCTGCTCCTTAATATCAGTATTGCCGCCATCGTCGCCGCCAATGCGACGCATCTGACCCCGGTCATCAGCACCTTTACGCGCTTTTTCTTCGCCTCCTGGGGTGTACTGAACTTCGGCATCATCTGGCGGCTGGACGATCTGATGTTCATTGTGCTGATGCTTAACCTGCTGTACGGCTTCGCCATATACCGCCATGCGTTAACGTCGCACACCTTCTTTATCCAGCAGGCGCTTCTTGAAGAGCAAAGCTCACGCCTGGCGGAGCAGTTCCGACAGGCCAAAGAGGAGGCGGAGCAGGCGCTGCTGGATAAAAACCAGTTCCTGACGACCGCCAGCCACGACCTGCGCCAGCCGGTGCATGCCATGTGCTTTCTGATCGAAGCGATTATCCACCGAAACCGGGACGACAGCCTGACGCCGCAGCTGCTTGACCTGCAGCAAAGCGTTCGCTCGGTGCATTTGATGTTCAATTCTCTGCTCGATCTCAGCAAGATTGAATCCGGGAATGTGCTCACCGCCCCCACCTGCGTGGACATCGGCGCCCTGCTCGACTCGGCGATCACGCTGTTTCGCGAAGAGGCCAACAGCCGCGCCCTGCGGCTGCGCGCCTGGCGGCCCAAACGCCGCATCTACGTGATGGGCGACCCGCTGCTGGTGCGACAATCGCTGATCAACCTGATACAAAACGCCCTTCGCTACACGCAGCAGGGCGGCGTGCTGGTCGCCATCCGGCCGCGCGGCGACGAGTGGCTGGTGGAGGTGTGGGACACGGGCGTCGGCATCGCTGACGATGAGAAAGGCAAAATCTTCTCGCCCTACTATCGCCCCGAGCTGGCATGGAGGATCGACAGCGCCGGACACGGGCTGGGCCTTGCGGTGGTTGCCCGCTGCGCCAGGCTGATGAAGGTGAAGTACGGCATGCAATCCATCGAAGGCAAAGGCTCACGATTCTGGATGCGTTTTACCCAACACGCAGGCGAAGACAAAGCCCCGGATGCCCCGCTCGCCCATAACCACGCCGCCGCGCCGGTGCGCTATGCGCCGCTGCACGGCTCATGTCTGGTCGTCGACGATGACCCGCTGGTGACGTCCGCCTGGGAGAGCCTGATGAGCGTGTGGGGGATTAACGTGCGCTGCGCGGCCTCCGCCGAAGAAGCCTTCGCCATCATCGACGACGGCTTCACGCCCTTCGCCGTGCTGTGCGATCAGCGCCTGCGCTCCGGCGAAAGCGGCTTCGACATCCTGAAAGCGCTTTTTGAACGTCTGCCGGACATGAGCGGCGCGACGGTCAGCGGCGAGTTTAACTCACCGGTTCTGCTGGAGGCGGAGCAGGAAGGGTATCTGGTGCTGCGCAAGCCGCTGGAGCCGGCGAAACTGCATGCGCTGCTGGCGCAGTGGTGTGGGTGCCGGGGTTGACGTTAGGTATATATCTTCCAGCCTTGTCATACTTCCGCAGCTATTCATCGCTGCTATGGTAGAGCCTTCAATAGTATCTTTGCCCTTATTTATGAGGGCACGATCCTGATGGTCACGGAAAATAATGGACTATAACAAGCAGTAAATTAGTTTAAATCGCGGTATTTATGGATGAAAAGGAACGATTAGGGAAGTTGAAATGGTGCCGATAATAGGAGTCGAACCTACGACCTTCGCATTACCGAAACTCGCGTAACCACATGAGTTTGTGGGGTTCGATTGTAGGACGCATTTGTAGTAGATGCTACATGATGAAGTAGTCTTACTCCGAAAGACCTTAAACTCTTTTACAGCTCTCTCCTGATGACATTTAGATTTTACTTTACACGAGAACAGAACTCTTCCCAGCGAGCGACCAAGGCAATTTTATCAAGTGACAGCACTGTTTGAATTACGTGTCCTTCAAAATCGAGGTAGCTATCAATTGCTCGCTCACTAAAATGAATCGTGAGGGTTTCCGGGTTGACTGCCATATCACCGCGATCAAAAACAGCATGAAGGTCTTTTCGAAGAGCAATCCCATTCGCTACCTTCATCGCACCTCCATTACTATGCGGGTGTATATGCGCAGCATCCAATGCGGCACGATACTCAACACCAGTTACAGCACACACATTCAAGGAATTCAGCAATACTGCATTACGGAAGCGAGCCTAACCGAAGCGACTATATGTGTTATAGGTCTTAATCATTGAGCTATTCACCATATCCCGTATCTGATCCGGATGTAGCTCGAAATCAGCTTGATCAACCTGACTCGGTTTTAAGTGAGGGTGGCTTCGTGCTGATCCTCTAACCTCGTTGTAAGTCGAGTAAAGCTCTCCTCTCGTCATTGCTTCGATTCGTGCGGGCTGATAGCCCTCTTTAATCAAGCGACGATAAGCACTTCGGTAGTCTTGTTGGGACTTTTCAGAAAGTAAAACACCGCCTTTTCCATCAAATGAAATTAACCAGAAATCTTCTTGGTTACTGACCTTATTCTTACATGCCTTCAAGTGCCAGCCACCATCTCTCGCCCAATCAGCTCGCTGATTACTATGATTGGTCGTGTCATACCCTAAGCTATTGAGCCAGCTATAAAATGAAGTAAAACCCAAATTCTGAACTTCTGAAGAAGGAATACGCACAACTTGTAGTGTGTGGCGCGGTTTTAAGAGTGGAGCGGATTCGTTCAATGATTTTTCCTGAGGTTAAATACTGCCGTTACTCACTCAAACTGGAAATGCAACTGCGTTCAAATTCCGAAAGGACAAATGAATATCAGTTACTTTCAAGGCTACCCCATCAACCTTATGTTATATATGACTTTTATTACACTTACTTTGACTTAGCCTTGAAAAAAACGCCACCGTAACGCCTACGTAATGCACCTGAATTTTGGTGTTTCATTCACTCTTATAGAAACAAAAGGCTGATGAAACGGTAAAATATTAGCACCCAATAAACACTGTTCATCCATACAGCATCGGAATTCTTAAACTTATACTTGCTCTACTTTCTCAGTTTGTCCCATCGCACCGCTGACACAATGCCCCAATTGCCACTGGCATTAGGCCTACGCCACTTTGCGGTCTCCATGCTACGTAGATACTCAAGTGCTTCAGAAAACGTGCCAAAACGCTTCTGAGCCGCTTTATCACCTGCGCCAAACGAACCATCGCGACTACTCGCAAGTCCAGGATTAAAGCACGAGCCATCGGCCGCGTATGGAACCAACAGTTCCGGGTCGTCATCTTTAGATGAGTCAGACGCTAATAACTGCCATGGCTCCACACTCAGAGCGTTAGCCAGCACCTCAATCGCATCCAGAGACGCATTAGAGCCACCACGTTCAATTCTGCTCATATAGCTACGTGCAAACCCACACCGATCAGCAAAGGCCTCCTGGCTCAATCCGGTGGCTATGCGGAGTTCTTTTACCCGCTCGCCAAACTGTATTCTCAAGGTCTTTTTCATGCACTGAATGTGCAGTTTTGACCACTGTAAGGCCACGCTCCATATGAGACATTTTGAATCAACCCTAACTTCAGCGGGCTGAGTCACTCGCATTAGCCGCCTGCCTCATGACAACCCTTAATAATTCAAAATGAACACCAATAGTGACATTTAAAATCCACAAAGTATTATGATCGTCATCGGTTGGTCGTCCCCAACATTCGCTAGTAGGCGTAATGTGTTTTTGAAAATGAGGGAATCATGGCGGGATCAGGTTTTTTATTACCAATGGTGGCGGGTGTCGCGCTTAGTTGCGTCAGCTATGGATTTGTTGCTCGCATTCTTTCAAAACGTCAGATCAGCACGCTACGCGCAGTTTTATGGGGAATTCTTGGAACCCTCTCATTGGTGCTAGGCGTATGTGCATTTTCCGCTGTAAGCGCAGAACACCCGGCAGCGAAACACAAGACCTTGTGCTTAGGTAGCGCCCCGGAATGCTATGCAAAAGCGCACCACAACCCCGTCAAAGAGTGCAAGCAGGTAATGGACAAGAAAGCAGCGTTTCGCCATGTGTGGCAGGAAAGTGAAGCGCGGCCAGTTTTCGACACTTACCTTTGGCACAACGAGCAAAAGAAAACGATTCAAGCATTTGGACAACAGGCTAAGGCCATTAACAGCATGAATATGCTGATACCATTGCAATACTTTTGTGTTTTTAACGCCAACACTGGGGAAGTCATCGCGGCTTCATTTGAATGAAAGCATTCAGGGAATTCTTCCCTGAATGCTTAAAGATTAACTATTTTCTAATCTGAGTCGCTGCTGCTTTTTTTGCTAAATCTAAAATAAGCTCTAAATCTGCTCGAAATTCATCAGGGCTTGGTAACGCTGTCTGTTTGTATGCAGGTTGATCATGAGCATCAGTAATACGATGGCATTTTGACCAGAGTTCAGAAATCGCAATACAACATTCTCGCTCAAGCCCACTTAATTTATGTAAATTGCCAACTCCTATAATTTCACTGAATCTAACCACAATCCCAGCGAATATCACATCTTCAACCATTTTCTCAACCGTTGATCTCATACGGCTATATAATCTTCGCATCGAGTTGTCTTGCTCAGCACTGGGATATACAGGCCAAGGATCTAATTGCCGAGATTCTTGTTTTAACTTTTCAACTCTGGTTTTATAGCTGACCTTGTCCCAAGGTAAACCATCATAAACGCAGCCTGAAAAATCTCCAGTCCATTGCAGGTGATGTATTAAGCTATCGACATTATTTTTCTCGGTAGCAAATATTAACTCGCTCAAAAAAGCGATATCATGCGTGAGGATTATTACCTGCCGATTTTTTGCTTCTTCAACCAATCTTGTTGCTACCCGTCTTCTTCTATGATGATCAAGAGAAGATACTGGATCATCAAAAATGATCCCACATGAATGGTTGGCAAGTTTTAATTCAGCTAAAAAAGATGCTAACGATACAGCCCTCTGTTCCCCTTCACTCAAAATTAAATCCACCTTATTTGAGACAGGTATATCCAAAAGCAAACTATAAAAAACCTTCCCCTTAGAAACTCTTGGTTTGAGAACTGTCTTTATATGAGAAACACCCAATTTAGAAAATTCTTCATCCAAATCTTTTTTTAAAGCATTACTTATTATTGAATTTGCAAACAACTTAGATTTATCTGATACTTTTTTTGATAATGCTGAAAAGCTAATTGAGTTAAGAGTGTTATATAACTTCAACCTACCAACTAAAGAAATTAAGCCTTCTAATTTTTCCGCAAGCATAATTCGTGCTTTGAGTTCTTTACTTTCCTTTATTAGAGCGTCAATCTTTCTTTTTTTGGATGCTTGCTTATATAACCTTGCTTCACGTAACTTGCTAGCAGCCAGAAGTCTTAGCTCTGAAATTGGATTATAATCAAATTCGATATTCGCGAAGTTCTTACTATCAATCATTGAAAGCATCGCAGTCTTTGTATTGATAATATCTTCTTGATACTTATTAACTCTTTCAATTAATTCGCTATGCTCATTGCCAATTTCAATATGTATTGCAGCATTAAAACTAAAATCAAGGGTAGCAGTATATATTTTTTCTCTAGCTGTTTTTAGAGAAGATTTTCTTTCATCTATTAATTTAGATATATCATCATTAATAAACTCATTGAAGCGTAACATTCTGTCAGTTGCTTCGGATATAGGTTGCTGGCATAAAACGCATTTTGCATCACGACCAACGGAGGGAAAATCATGGCCTGGGTAAGCACAACTGAGCGAGTATTTTTTGGCAGACAGAAACAAATCTCTCCAGATACCTTCACCAGTGTTAGGCAATAAATCATCTCCGGCCGCAAGTTTTTGCGCTGACTCATTTAATGCCTTTTCTGCATTAGTAACGCCTTCGATCAACGACTTAAGCTTTGTCATGGCCGCGTTATTTATAAACTTACTTTGATTATTGATCCTAACGCAAAGCTCTTTGATGTGCGATACACTTCTTAGTAATTCTTTATACTTTTCCTCAGGATTTTTTTCTGCCAGAACTCTATCTAGCTCTTTATCTCTACTTAGCTCGGAATCACTTAAAGTGGCTAAATCTCTTAATTTTACGACATCTGTTTTATGGTCCAATACTTTACATATATCAGATACACTAGTGCCATCTGTAAAAATTTGAGTTATCTCTTTATTCACATCTATAGCCTTAGCCTCGGCTAAAACTTTTTCTGCTAATTTAGGAATTATTATATTTGCAAATTCTTCAAGAATATCGAGACCGCGAGGTAAATAAGCAGCCTCGCCTTCTTTCAGATATGATGATGCACAAAGAGTATCAAAAACACTAATTGAGGACAACAATTCTGGGGATGGTGAATTATAAGACCATTGTAAATCGTGTTCTTTCCCATTCAGAGAAATTTTAAATTTCCCGTTAGGTATATTGGATGAATAGCCAGGCAGGTTTACATTAGGGAGTATCGCACCACCTTTATCTCGTGCTCTACATGCATGCTTGAGAACTCGCCCGTATCCTGATTTTCCCGCACCATTCATACCATAAATGATGGTAATCCCATTATCACAGAATGCAATTTTTTGGTCAGGCGCAATCCTGTTCACGTGAACAAGACTACTTAGTTCTTTAATCTTAATGACTTGATCATTAACTGCTGAAACCGGAATATGATCCTTATTTAAGGGGAGAGATTCTAATTTATCGGAGGGCAATATTTTATTTTCAATCTTTATCAATTCCAATAATTCTTCATAATCACTATCCTCCAATGAGGGAGAAGCCAATTGTCTCCTTAAGCAGTCTCTTGCCCAGAGGGGTAGCTCGGAACTAGACCATTTCAATATTTCCTGTAAGACATCCATGATAGCCTCTAACAGTTATTTTTATAGATAAGAATTGCCTCCTATCTTTCATATAATAGCGTTGATAGGAGATTTCATAATAAATTCATAAGGTTAGACTGTATCGCATCCACCGAGGACATTGGAACAAAGAAGAACACGCTCTTCAATTTAACTTAACTCTCTCATAAACATCGACATATGCGACACCGTTATGTTTTAAGTGAAGAATTCATTTAACGCAACCGAAAGCATTTTAAACTGAGTCTCTTCTTTCACATTTTCTTCTAACCTACTGATTATTCCATGAACCTGAGACAATCGCCAAGTTCCACCATGATACGTAGTTATGCCCAAATGATTAACTGCATTGGCAATCTTTCTCTGAGATAAGCCCTGCGGTCTGAAAGTTAGAACCGCTATACAACGAGTTGTCGCCCAAGAGCTTCGAGAAGCGATAAACGTTTAAAGCAACGCGGCTATAGTTGCTCTGGAAACGCCGTATTCACGTGCTAACGCACTGACACTGATTCCGCTACTCTTTTTCTCTATAATCGCTCTACGGGCTTCTGGTGCGATTTTAGAAGGTCTACCCAATTTCTTGCCTTCGGCTTTTGCTCGCGACAAACCCGCCTGAGTGCGTTCAATCAGTAGATCACGCTCCATCTCCGCAACCGCTGCCAACATCGACAATAGAAGCTTACCGGCAGCAGAAGTAAGGTCAGTTGTTCCAAGCTGGTGGACGATCACCTTGATGCCGCGATCAGATAACAATCGGACTGTCTGGAGCACGTCAATAGCATCACGCCCCAAACGGTCGAGTTTTGCCACTACCAGCGTTTCACCGGTTCGAATTTTGCCAAGCATTTCAGCAAACGCCTTACGCTGAATTGCCTGAACTTTCCCGCTAACAATATCGGCAAACCAAAAGTCAAACACCCAACCAGCTTGCTCAAGCTCCAACCTCTGGTTCTCCGTATCTTGCTGAGCGGTAGAGACACGCCCGTAGCCGAAAATCGCCATTCTCAACACCTCTCAATACCTGTCAGAAAACGGTGTCAACAATAGGACGCCTGCCAACAATTGCCAAGGCTAATTTTTCAACATCCCGGAAGATACCTGCGAAGGGGTGCCGGAAAACGGTCGGTTTCCGGCATCCATTAATGCCATTACTCTTCAAAGCTCTTACAATCAATAACACCGTATTTCAGAATCAGGGCCTCATCTCCATCCTCATTCCAAACTGTCGTATCCAACCCCCAGTAAAAACGATGAGTGTTCGTGTCGACTTTGCTATTCAATGCACCGGTCCGATTCACCCCACTCCCGGTATACAAGATGATATATTCGCCAGCATAAACTGCCTTTTCTGGGAACATATAGACGTGCCGATGTTTATTGGAACTTTGTCCTTCATCATCGTATGTGCAATCCATCACCATGAAATCGCTCAAGTTACAATCGGCAGTGACTTTGATTAGTAGCTTTTCTTTCCCCGGTTCCCCGGCGTATTTTACGTTAAAAATCTCTAAAGACATTTATCCTCCCTTTACCAATCGAGGTGTGAAATTAACGGCATCATGTCAGCGTGCTCCGTCTGCCATCTCGTCTCTACTCCTGTTTTACTTTCGGCATTTGATGCAAAAGCTTGAATCAAAGATTCGAAATGTTATTATTAGTATACATTTCGAGGTTTTGGTATACAGACGCTTACTCGAAATGGCGCATCAACAAGGCTCTGCCGCTAGCGTAGCAGAGCCGGGGTGAAAAGAGGGGTCGCACTATTACCCACTGGTCTAGTTCCGAAAGGCGGCGTATGCCAGAGTGCGTGAGGTTATGCAGGGTGCTGAGTCTTGGACTTGTATAGCCAATACCTAATAGTGAGTTATCATGTTTTGCAAAGGGTTTATGTCGTGAGCCTTTTTTAAAGCAGAGTAGCTTACATCGCCGATCCAAGCAGGGACCCAGAGAAGAGGTTACAACTCCGGAAGCCTGATTAGCCAAGGATCTCACTGCAAAGCATCGCACTGATCCCTTGGGCTAGTTTTGCTCCCCAGAGAAGAGGTTTAATAAAACATTTAAAACAAAACAAGAAGTTAAGAAGGAAAAAAATCTAAGAACCAAGTTCTTATTATTTTGAAATTTCAGCTTAGAACCAACCAGCCCCCCACACGACAAAAGCTACCGGAAAAATTTGTCGGGCCGAAAAGTGGATGTCCTAGGTTTGCCAACCCCCCTTTCAAGCATTGCGTTCAAAAACTTCGGCGATGACAGGCTTTTCCTTATAGAGGCTAATAACTTCAGAAGTTAGGCGGCGTGCTGAAACGCGCCCAAATTTCTCAGTGATTGCTCGATCTTTGGTATCTGCTATCACTCTTGTTACCCATAAATTCTGGTAGTGCGGTAATTTTTTATTTCTCAAGGCATTGATCTTTAAAATTGGCATCCCCAACTACATTTTGCAGTCGATAACTTTGGGATTCGGACTATTGAAGGGGTGATAAATGTTTGACCGTGATGCAGATGGTGCCCGCGAAGCTACTGAACGTGGCAAAAGGGATATGCGTTTTAAAGACCTAATGGATTCAATCTTTTATGAATTAAATGATTGCCAACGATTTGGTCAATCTAGCGCAAGCTACAGACTAAGCGAAGAGGATATCAATGAATTTCTCTATGATGTTCCGAGTCATTGCAAGCGCGTGACTACGAAGTCACCTTCGAGCATCCATCATTAAAAATCTCCTGGGAGTTACCAGAGGAATAATCAAAAGTTGCTGAGTTTCAGGCTCATTACTAGCTGTCACTCAGCTCTTTTTCTCCCCATTATATTGATGATGGATACATAAAAGCCCAAATGACTGGGATAACCATTTGAAAATATTAGAGATACTGCAATACACCTTACGCAAAGGCAGCGGTGCCACTTTTCACGCCATCATGCAGGAAATCAGCGTTCCCCTTCACCAACGCCACGGGATCGATGTTGTTTCGTTTGGCAACTCGCTTCATGACCCGGATTACTACTACCTCATTCGCACCTTTGACAGCGCTGAAAAAATGGCTGCGGTGCTCAATGCTTTTTATGCAAGTGATGACTGGCGCAGCGGCCCACGCGAAGACATTATTCGCAGCATCGAAACCAGCATTAAAACAGTGATGAATCTACCATCAGAAAGCGTGGAAGGTCTGCGGTTGCAATCATAGGTTACATAGCTACACCAGACGCGTTTTGAGTGTCTCCAAATTTGGCACTATGTAAATACACTACTTTTAAAGAAAAACCGCGCAGAGAGCATCCTAGTGCTCTTGAAACAATACTTCAGTTAGTGACCGCCTCTATGACTCAGTGGGTCAGCATAGTCACCAGTAGGCGGTATGTTTGACCTATATCACGATTAGTATGAGTAAAAATGTAAACTTTTCTCAAATACAAGTAACTTCATAACTGCTTACCTCTCAAAGGGCTGAAATGATATGAAAACAAGGTCTTTTTCTATTTTTTTGCTTAAAGCAGGCTACAACGCACAGAACTCCCTCAAGCCAGATCATCAACTTCTCGATGACTTTCAGGCTCAAAACCTCCCACAGGGTGCAAGTTTATTTATTTCTGACAGATTTAAAACAACTCCTTGGTGGGTGAATTACTTCTCAATTGGCGGGAATTTAGAACAAGAAAGTAAGGGAGCGTTAATTTTTCTTCCAGTAAGAGATCGATGTTTCGCACTAACTTTTGGGCACATTTATCACAATCTACGCGATGTTTCCTATGAGTATGACTTTGGTCTTAAAGTAACATTAAATAGCCTTGAACCTAAAGAGTTAAAAAGTGCTGACATAGTGGATCCTGGTGCATCAAGAAGAAAAAGAATGCAAGTTCCTGTCATGTCTGACTTAACCTATTTGGATTTTGATAGTAATAGCGAGATTTTAAAAAGCTTAACAGGAAAAGTTAAGCCCCAGTATATAGAACTATTTAAAAATGCCACTGGCTCTACAAATTTAAAAGTAGGTCTAAAATTAGAACCGGATGAGCTTATAGTTTTATGTGAACAGCTACTGGATTTATATGCAAGCAATGAATATTTAGAGTCTTTCCCTAACATACAAAAAATAGTCCCGGAAAAAGACCCTCTGAAAATAGAAAAGTTAGACACTTCACTTTTAGAGGCATTTATAAATAAAAGTGATGAATTATCCTTATCAATTCCGGACATTGTTGATTATAGTGACAATATATATTGTGTTTTCAAAGGAAGAAAAGGAATCTCCCCAATATATACTGATATTAGTCTTGATGAATTTTATGACTATCTAGGAGAGATTGATTTAAATACATTTGATATAGAAAAAATAAAAAGCTTTTCATTAAACCTCTGTAATGAAGAAGGGATTACAACTAAAGCATATAATATTTACAGAAGCTTTATTTATGACATTCCCTTTGACGATGAGGGAGTTGTTTATCATCTTTGCGAAGGAGAATGGTATAAAGTTGATCAAGATTATTTAGCAATTTTGAAAGATTATATCGATCAAAGATGCGTGAACACCTCACTTCCACCATACAATCACGATAACATAGCAGCAAACAAAAGAAGTTATAGTGAAGAAAACTACAATGAAGATGTTGCCCGTAACTCACTTACACATATCTGTCTTGATCAAACAGATATAAGCCCTGATGGATATACGCAAATAGAGCCTTGTGACATAATTAGTTATAATGGAAATACGTGCATTTTCCACCATATAAAAATATCCTCACGCTCATCTCAGCTTAGTCATCTTTTTAATCAGGGTGTCAACTCTATGGAGTTGTTAATTCTGGAAGGACACAGTAGAGATAAATTAAAAAATCTCATTGAAGAAAAAATACAACATCGTGATTTAGATAGTTTCAAGCGAGTAATCGATGGAAATGACTATAAAGTTGAGTTCGGCATAATTACAAAAAAACCTGCAATGTCTAAATCTGATAACCTTCCACTTTTTTCAAAAATAAGCTTAATGAGAAGTTTAAGAGCACTTTCTCTTTGCCGCACGGAAGGTGTGGTAAGTTTTATACAAGATATAAGTCCTCCTAAAGAAAGCTATAGTAAACATCCTCGTATTACAGTAGTCGTATCTCTTGATGCAAATGGTAAGAATGAGGTTGTTGTAGATAAAAACCAAATTTTCCCACAAGGGAAAAAAGTAATGAGATGCTCTCAAGAAATAACCAATAGCGCTATCGGTTCAAAATATATGATTTATGTCAAAGCAAGCGAAAATGGGGATCTTAGCACAAGTCACGCTTGGGAAAGTGAACGGATTTAGATAACTCTATTTATCTAAAAAGAAACACACACCATAGCCCCATAAATTCGACGGAGCTATGGTGTATTTTAAAATGAATAACTAAATGTTACCTTTATATACGTTGTTTATTAATTTGTTTGATTCTAAGAGCATCAGCTACCGCATCTACACCATCTTCGCAAACAAATGGAGCAACTTCCGGTAGCCCTAACGTAACGCTCTTAAGAACAGCATAAAGGGCTGCTGGTGGATGATCTTTGCTATACCGATTCTCTGTCTCGCCAGAACCGCGGATATGTCCAACAAACTGCGCACGCGTCTCGCTGTCGATTCCAGCTTGTTTGAGCCTGGTAGAAAACGTGTGGCGGAATGAATGAAAAGATTTTTTGCTGTCTTTTTCAAAGCCTAACCGTTCTTTGAGCAACGAACGGTTAAACCAGTCAGAGGCCTTATCGCCGTATCCTTTTACAGAGTGGTAAGGAAGCTCTGGAAATAAACGCTCATGACCTGCTTTCTTCAATGCTTCACAATAGCGGATTAATCCAAGTTTGAGCAATGTCGGATGCAACGGTATTTTTCTTCGTGAATTAATCGTTTTCAGTGACTGATCGGCCCGTTCGTTGCTGATTTCAAAGAAATAAAAACCGGTAGCATCCTGCTTAATATCATCTAGATAAAGTTGACATAACTCATTTATCCTCGCGCCGGTAAAAAAGCCAATTAGCGGTAGCCAGTAATGAAATGCACGATAATGATGGAATTGCCCCTGACTGTTTTTATCGACAGTCCCACGCTTATACCAAGGCATACCAAAAATAGCGTTTAAATCCTCATCAGTGAAATCAGATTTGAAATCCTGATCCATCTTTTCATTTTCAACAGGTGCAAAGAATTTATTCGCAGGAGACTTAATAAAAATGCCTTCTCCATCAGCCCACTGGAAAGCCTCGAAGAGAATTCGCATATATTTACGAACGGCATTATCGCTCATTAGAGGGTCGCCATTCTCTTTTGCCTTGCCAATCAATTCATGAGCATCATTGATTTTATATCTTATTTTCGCCAGATCGCGTCTTGCAGGTATCGACCTTAGTAAGCTCTCATACTTACGGAGGAAGTCACGGTCAACCTTTTCAAGCGTTGAATCACCCATGACTTCAAGGAGTAAGCCAAAACCTTCCCGGACTCGATTCTCTGCCTTTTCCGTGAATTTCCCCCCGCGCTTGTAGCGAATATATTTTTCACATAACTCGCTCATTTTCACTGAGTAGTATTTACGATTTACATATTCATTATCCGGTATTGAT
>Ga0105244_10001561_pt1 | contig 18192 bp, 23 predicted proteins | sample KBSM44metaG_FD_80423 | JGI IMG/M metagenome (GOLD analysis project Ga0105244, IMG submission 80423) | Miscanthus rhizosphere microbial communities from Kellogg Biological Station, Michigan, USA - KBS M4-4 metaG | ecosystem: Host-associated > Plants > Roots > Rhizosphere > Soil | place... | reverse complement strand
TGTTTGATCTTGCTTTCGACGTCCTTGAACGCTTTGCCTACCGTCGGATCGACGGCGCCGCCAATGACAAAGCCAAGCGCGAGGTTCTTCGCCATGAGCGTGCCTTATGCGTCGGAAAGTGTTGAGCGGTGGCTCAGTCAGAGAGCCACCACACCAGTTCGTTGAAGGGCATGACCGTGATCTCAGCTGCCGAGAATCCGGTTTCTTTGGCCATGCGTTTGGCCAGGAGCTTCAACGTTGAGCCGTCGCATTTACTCGTCCGTGACCAGGCGAAAATAGCCCGCCTGCAGGCGCAGGTAGTCGACCATTTTCAGTCCCATCAGATCCGCTTCGGGAGTCTGGGTCAGCGAAGCGAACAGCGACAGTTCACGTTGCTCCGCGTCACCGTTGGACGACGCTTGTGCCGCCCGAACATCCCGCACGCAGGGCGCGCGCATCATCAGCGTGTCGACGGTCACACCGGACAATTCGGTTGGGTACTTGAGGCTAATCCGAAAGCCGTCGTCGGACAGTTGAAGCCATTTAGGGAGCGGCGTTTCAGTAGTCGATTGAATGTCTTGCTTCATGGTTTGTTTTCCTTAAAGGCCCAGGGCCGAACGTTCGTCTGCGAGCTGGTCGACACCGTCGATCACCAGCACCATACCGACCATGTCGATCTCGTAGATCAGCCGGCCGCCGACCTCGAGCTTGTAGTAGGTCAATGCCATTGAGTGTTTGATCTCGGCTTTTTCACCGGCCTTCCAGTCGCCCATGTCGACCTCTTTCAGGCCGCCGCGCATGGTGACGATCACCGGGGTGACTTTCCCCTGGAGGCCTTTGAACGTCCCCCGAAACACGGCATTGCAGGCCGTGCGGTCGGACAGCCCGAACCACTTCAACGCCTCACGGCGCACGCCGTTGGTGGTGAATCCGCTTTCGAGTTTTTCGACACCGACCGGGATTTCGATCTCGCCGGCCATGCCGCCGCCCCGGTAGGTTTCGGTTTTCAGCACGACCTTGGGCAAGGTCAGGCTTGGCACATCGCCGGAGAAACTAACGCCGTCGATAAACGCCACGCAGTTGGACAAAACTTCAGGTTTCATCAGGAGGCCTCCTTAGGCGGCTTCAAGCACTTCGGTCATCCATTGGTTGGTGACTTCGAAGAGGAAATTTGGGTTCTCGGCCGGCGGTACGTCGGTAAAGCGAATTCGCCAAAACACCTTGCCCTGCTCGATCTGACTGGCCGTGTTCAGCTCTTCATCGGCGAACACTTCGAAGTTGATCACCGCGCCCTGATTTTTCAGGTCGCGCATAAATGCTTCCAAGCCGTCGGTGACGTCCTTGACGTAGGTCTTGGTGATCGAACGGTCGACCGCCCACTTGTGCCCGGCCTGCACCGCGTCCATGAGGATGAACAGCGTGCGCACGCGGGTGACGAACGCCCATTTCGGATCACTCGACAGGGTGCGGTTGCCCCACAGCCGGTAACCGTCGTCGCGAATGATCGTGGTGATGTTCGCGTTGTTGAGCAGGTTGGCCCGGCAGGTCTCGTCTCCATCCAGGTATTCGACGGCGCGAGTGGTGCCGGTGATGCCGGTGAATTCCTTGTTCGACGGCGAGGCCCAGAAGCCGTAGGTCGCATCCGTCCAGGCAAACAGACCGGCGGTCCATGCCGATCCCGGCGCATCAACGGTCTTGCTGGCATCGGTGTCCCAGAACTGCACGCCAGGGTCGACCATGAACAGGTTGCGGCTGCCGAAGTTGTCGGCGTAGGCCATGGCGGCCTCATCGGTGGTGCACGGCCCGTCGATGATGGCGATGGCCCGCAGCTTTTGCGCCAGACCGTCCATCGCCGTGGCTATCGCCTGAGTGGCCGAATGACCTGGTGCAATCAACAATCGCGGCTGAGCGTTGAACAGGCTCTTGCCATCAAGCAGCGCCTGCAGCCCGGTACGCTGACCTGAGACCAGAACGCCGCCGATGATCGCCGAGGTCTGCAGCGCCGGGTCGTCCATCTTCGGCACACCGATGGCGACGATCACCGCCTTGGCCTTGGTGTAGATCGCTTGGCAGGCCTTCGTGATCGCAGCTCCCGCACCAAAGGCGGCGATGGCTTCACGCTCGGTGGTAATCAATTTGAGTTCGCCGGCCTTGGCGGTACCGCCGCCGAGCAGTCCAGGGGTGAAGGTGTCGCACAGGCCGATGATCGAGGAGGACGGTAACGAAATCGTACGCGCCCCGGTATCGACCGAAGTGGTCGTGACGCCATGAAAGAAACTCATAAAGTTCGTTCTCCAAAAACGAAAAGCCCCGCATAAGCGAGGCTGTGAGGGTGTTGGTGTTATGCGTGACGGAAAAGAAAACGCCCCGTCAGTGCGGGGCGTCTATTGCAGTTCGACAGGCTCGGGCGGCGATGAATTCGGCCAGCCCTCCGACAGCATGTCGTCGCGATACTCGCCCGCCTCAATGGCGCGCAACAGCGACAGTTCGCGGTCGAAGCACGCCTGTACATGCGTCCGCACCGCCTTGGCAATTTCGATGATCTGCGCAGCACCGATCTCGACGAAGCCGGTCAGTGTCTTGAAGTTACAGCGGTATTCGGGATCGAGGACGGCGGATAATCCGGTACTGGCGATAAGCGCCTGACTGTCGCGGGTAGTCTCGATTTGCAGGCCATCAACCTGTACACCAGTGGCCTCGCGCTTGTAGCGCTCCAGTGCGACCAATTGCGCATAGTCCGGCAGCACCTCGGGAAACGGCTGCTTAACCAGCTCGCCACCCACTAGGCGCCACACACCATCCACCTCTTGAGTTACCCGATACCACATGGCCTCATCAATCGCAGTGGCCCCCTCCGGGATCGCATGAACCCCTTGAATCAAACGACTCCCTAGCGTGCCGTCGGCATTGAACGCTACGAATTTGTCGGACACTTTTGACTCCTCAGTTCCCAATGACAATGTAATTGAGCGTGATTAGCGAACCACTGTAATTGTTCTGGAATTCAGCCTTGTCACGACCCACCGGACGCATGCCAAACCCGGTTGTGTAGTTCGTGGCCATGCCCAACGTTCCGCTTTGACACACCCCAGCGAAATAGTTGTTAGGAAATGGGATAGGCAGGCTAAAAGCGGTCGACGAACTCGCCGGCACAGGAGCGCTGCCCCATTGAATAATCAAGCCACCCAGCCACGAAGGGAAAACGATATAGCCGTTTGCAGCCTTGAGAATCTGGAACCCCCAGCGCAGCTTTTTCGGCGTAACGATAGTCGCGTCATCCGCGCCGGAGTCGGTCAGCGTCTGAGTGGCGATCTTGGCCGTTCCGAGCTTGACCTCCGTGGCTTGCGTCGCCAGTGCTGCGAGCGCCTGAATGTCGATATTTCCCTGATTGATCGGCGCGTTCCAGGCCTTAATGCACCACATCACCGCCAAGTTGCGTGGGCGGGTTTCATTCCCACCATAGAAGGACATCGCGCCGGTCGACAGCGGAGTTCCGACTGTCGTGTTCGCATACGCCACCAACGCATTACTGCCAGAGCCAGTAATGCCCAATCCCGAACGAGTAGCGTGATCGTGAGACTCCACCTGACCCAGCTGGCTACTGCCAATAGCTCGACCAACATCCACCCCGCGCCCATGATCCCAGCCGCGCAGGAACTCGGCGCGCGTCTCCGGCAAGCGGAAATTGCCGACGCCCTCATCACCCTTGTTGTAGAGCGTACCGAGGAACGCTGCCAGATCGGGATAAGCTGCAATGCTCTTAACCGAGCCGTCCAGCTCCAGAAACCCGGGCGGAATCTTGTCGACAGGGATCGGTGCCATGACGCCGACGGGCAACGCCGAGGCCTGGGCAATCATCGCCTCGATCTGCGTCTTGGTGTAGGTGTCGGTGATACCCATGCCTGCCAGTGTGTTCGGGTTATCACCCTCCACCACCAGCCCGCGATCATTGACTTTGACACGCGTATATTGACCCGGCGTCTTGTTCTTCGGCAGCACTTCCAGAATCGCCTCCTCAACAAATGCACGCGTGGCCAGCACCACCGCCGGGTCAATCTTGAGCTGGATGTTGCCAGTGCTGGTAACGATGAAGTTCATGCGCACGATCTGCGTGCGACCCGAGCCCTGTGAGAGCAGCGGCTTGAAGCTCGGCGCACAGTTGGCTACGGCCACCAGATCGCCGTCCGCGTCGTACAGGCCGATCTCGCGGATCCAGCGCCCGCCCTCATCGGCCGGAATGACCTGCTCGGCGATCAGCACTGCCGGGTTAAGCGGGTCGACGAACAGCCGGTTCAACGGCTTGCGTCGCCATTCGTTGATCAGCTTGGTCTGCCCCTCAGCTGGGATGACCGGGTCAATGTTGTTGGCATCGCCCACACCCATTTCGGTGATTTTCCAGGGGATGCCGAGCGCGTCGGCGTTTGCCTGTTTGGCCTTTCCCACGGTCGTGAGGATGGCGAAAAACTGCGAATTCGCATCAGTCATTGATAGATGTCCAGGGTGTCTATGGTGTGTTCGCGTCCGATCACGCCGAAGCTGCCGGTGACTTCGATGTCACGCGTCACAGGCGGGTAGACGTCGATTTCGTCGCCTTCGTAGAGGGACGCTGCAATGTTCAAGTTGCCTTGCGTTTCAAGGCTGATGGCCAAGCCGGTGAGTTGTCGACTGACAGGTTTGGCGTCATCGATCAGACGTTCGAGTTCGAGGTACATTTCCTCGGTGATGCCGGTGTCGAGAACTCCGACTTTCAGAGCGAAGGTGCCCGGCACGCCTTCCGGCACCGTCTGCCACCACTCCAGCACCTCGATCAGATAGCCCAGCGGCTCGACCACCCGACGTAGCGCACCGATGGTGCCTTTGTGCTTGTGGATGTAGAACGATGCCTTGATCGCCGCGCGCTTTACCGGTTCCGGCCACGCCGGGTCCCAGCGGTCGACCGACCAGGCCCAGGCCAGATGTGGCAGCAAATGCTCCGGGCAGGTGTCTGGGTTGTACAGCGCGCGCAACGGAATCAACGTGGTCTCGGCGAAGGTCGCTTCGATACCCCTTTCCAATGGAGTGCTGTTGAGCGGCAAGAGACTGCGCATTCAACCTCCCAGTACGACGGTGTAACCCGTGCAGTAAGCGGCCTGTGCCTTGGTGGGTTTCAAATCCTGCCAATCCTTGAGCTCGACCCGGCCGACGCCTGCGACATGCAGCTGCGCATCGACACCGGACCGAGCCACCTCGACGCCCAGGCGGCGCCGGGGATTGATCCAGGCCTCCAACCGATGGATAGCTTCCGTGAGCGCGGCGTCGTTCTCCGGGCCGGTGCCTTTCATGTGCAGCACAGCGTCCACGCGGTAACGCAGGATCTCGGCGCCGCGCACGGTGACGCGGTCGCCGACAGGGCGCACGTCATCGTCGTTCACGGCCGCCGCAACCAAAGCCAAAATCTGCGGCCCAGCCGTGCCGTCGCCCTCCAGTCCCAGCACCGTGACGTCGACGCAGGCCGGTTTCGGACTTTCGGCCGTCGCATCGGCCACCAGCGCCGAGGCGTTTCGAGCATGGAGGATGTAGCTGTTGCGCGGCCCGGCCGTGGTCAGTCCTTCGTAGGCCAGCTGAACCCGCTCACGCAGCGCATCATGGGACTCCATCACCGCCTCCACCGGCGGCACGGCCAGCGGGTCCGCCGCCTGGATCACCAAGCGCTTGAGGTTGACGTTGGCGGCTAGGTGATCCAGATCAGTGCCGGTGGCATAGGCCAACAACTGGGCCTTTGCCGCGTCGTTGACTCGCGCCCGATTGCCGAGCTTGATGTAGCTGCCGACCTCCAGCAGCTTGGTCACTGGGTCGCTTTCGAGCGAAGCTGTCCAGTTCTGCCCCATGTGCCCACGGAACACATCAAGCGCTTCGCTGTAGGTGTCCTCAAAGTCCAGCGGCTCCAGCACGTCAGGCGCCGGCAGCTCCGACAGATCTACCAGGGTACTCATACCCACACCTCCAACGTGCCGCGTTCACCGAGGTACTCGCCGCTGATCTTGAAATTGATTTTGCCGCCGATGACGGAGACAACCACGATGCGCTCAAGCTTGAGTCGCGGCTCCCATTGGTTGAGCGCCCGCACCGCCTCAGCCTGCGCCGCGCTTTTCCAGCCTTCGTTGATCGGTAGGTCGACCATGCGCCGCAACTTGCTGCCGTACTCCGGCCGTTCACGACGGCTCAGCAGCGGTGTGCCGAGGATGTCTCCAACCGATTGACGCAGATGCTCGATGCCGGAGATGGGCTGCCCGGTGTGGCGATCCATTCCGATCATCGGGTCTACTCCTTGAGCTGCTCGTATTCGGGGTGAGCCTTGAGGCATTTCAGCGCGATGTCATCACCCGCCTCGACCGAGACAAGGCTCTTGATTACGGGAAGCGTGCGACCGTCCGGAAGAATCACCGTGCGCGAGGTGTAGAGGGTGTCGCGAAAGGTGAGGGTCGAGGTCGAGATCGGCTGAGTAACAGCGACTGAATCCTGCGTCGTTGAATCGTCTTGAGGTTTGGCCATGATTGCTCCGGGCATAAAAAAGCCCGCACGCGGCGGGCTGGGTGGAGTGGGTTATCAGTGTTTGTGGTTGGCCGTGTTGCCGGTGGTGTCCAGGATCGCGCCGTCGCTTGTGATGTTCCCTGTGACGTGCAGCGGCCCATCGATACTGACCGGCCCCTTGATGTTCACCGTGGCTTCGAGATCGATCGTTCCCGACTTCACCGTGACAGCGTTGTCGGTGACCTCGGCCTGAGTTGCCCCGACCTTGATGGTGACCTTTCCGGTGGGCAAGGTGATGCTGTAAATGCTGTCCTGCCAGTCGTAGACCAAGCGACCGCCATCCTCGAAATGCCAGACTTCGACATGATCGCGGTTGTCCGGCGGTGGGCCACCGTTGCCGTACAGCCCAGGAATGAATGTGCCCTGCGCCACGTCACCGCTGGCACTGATCAGCGTGCCCTGCTCGTTGATGCTCGGCGCCCGCCAGTGCCGCGCTTTGCCAGCGGCGATGCTGTGCCAGCGCACCCAACCGCTGACCCATTCGCCGTCCGAAACCCGGCAAGCCGGTGGTGATGCGGCAAGATCCACCGCGACCACGTAGCAATCCTTGACCAGGCCGGCGAGCATGCGGTCGTGCTGCGCGGCGACATAACCCGAACTCATGACACGTCTTCCGGACGGAAAGGACCGTCGCCCGGTTCCAAGTTCAGCACCAGAGTGCCCGGTGGCTGATCCGGCCAAGGCCATTCGGCGTCGCCAAGGTAGATCTGCTGTGTCCACTCCACGACCCAGACGGTGTAGCCGTCCAGTTCTGGTTTAGTCCAGTCCGGCATGGACTGCACAAACTCGGCCGGTTCTACCTTCACGCCCCACGACTGCATCCGCAATAGCACGGCCAACTGCCCGGCAAGAAACACCGCCTGCTGGTGGTGGTCGCGGTGGATCGGATCTGTAATCACCCGCGCTTCGAACTTGCAAGACAGACTCGTCTCACCAGTTCCCGGATCGTGACCCGGCTCTATTTCTGCCAGCTCAATCAGTACTGCCGGTAGCGGAATTCGATCCCGAATATCCGGCCACATAGCCACCGTGCACATGTCCGGAAGGTGAATCCTGATGTGTGCCTCAATGGCCTGATACAACCGCACAAAGCTGAACGGTTCGTCGACTTGATACGTCACGTCATTTCCCCTTCAAATGCTTCTGCAGTTCAAAGTTCAGCTCCTGCTGCAGCACATGCATCAGTTGAGCGTCGGCCTTACGAATCCAAGCCTCAAAGAGAGGCCGGGCCTGCTCCAGCGAAACCTTGGCCTTGGCCAGCGGGAAGCGGCTGCCGTGTTCGGCGATCCATCCCGAACTGACACCGCCGGCCGCGCTGACGTCGCTGTCCGGGTAATCGGCGGCGTCGAAATGTTTGCTGGCTGTACGGATCCAGATGTCTGCCTGACTGCCGTAGACCTTTTTATGGAAGGCGCCTGCATACCGACGCCCTGCAACCGACACACCGGCTTTGCCCTGGCGGACGTTACCGATGCGGCGGGCTTCGATGGAGTCGAGACCGAACCAAAGCTTGCCGCTGTTGGCCCCGCCACTGACCGGGTAGGCCCGTAGACGCTGTCTCACCGCCTTGATCGCAATTCGCTCTTGACGACCGACAGCACGGGCGATGTAGGTGACAAGCCAACGCAGTGTTTTGTTGATCGCCCGACGTTGTGCGTTCGCGGCAGCCTTGGGCACCAAAGCGGCAAAGTCCTGGAATGCCATAAGGTCTGCTGTGGAAGTCTGCAGCGAGATCATTCCGCCACTGGACGATGGTTTGAAGTAGCTGCCTACGCTCATTATCTGGCCCTCAATAGCAATGCCACCCAGCCATCGCCGTCAGGTTCGAGCTTCACCAGGTCATACTGGCCGCCACCGTCCTGCGTCGGCAGGTCGATGTCCACCAGTTGCCCCTCCTCGACACCGTTCGCATCGCAGACACGGATCTCGAAACGCGGCTCACGCAACCCGGTGTTGATCCGTCCCATGCGCGGCTGCAACCAGGGAGCGGAAAAGAAGCCGGCGATCTCGCGACCGCCAACCGTCCCCATGTCGCCCAGCCCATCCAGCACCAGGGCGTCCATGTCTTCGCTCAACTCGCGAAAACCCATAATCACGCACCGTCGTCGACGTCGTCGGTCGCGTCCGGATTGTCTCGCAGCAATTGCTGCGCACGCGGATCCTTGATGGCGGCAATGCGCCCCTCGGCCAACAGTGTGTCCGCTACCTCCCTGCTGGGCGGGCTGTAGGGCTCGCCCTTGACCACCACATTGCGACCGTCCTGCACGCAACCATCGATCACTAGGTATTCGGCTTTTTTGGCCATGTCACACCACCTTGGCGTAGATGAAAGCGTCCGGTTCCAGCAGGCCGGCCAAGGCGGCACTCTGCAGCTTCAGCCAGCGGGCGCTCGGTTCTTGGGTGACCCAGCTTTTCGGAAAGCGGGCCGCTTCAACCAGACCGCTTTCCACGGCCTCCAGATCCTGGATTGCGCCATACAACATCGCGTTGCGCGTCGAAGTGGCACCGAGGATCAGACCGCCGACCGGGATCATTGGCTGTTCGTCGTCGTCATCGTCCAGATACCACTCGTCATAGCCGTACAGGTCGACGCCCGGATCGTTCAGGTAACCCAAGTAGGTCACGCCGTCGGGCAATTCCTCTGGCTTGATCATGCCCATGTCGACGCGACGGGTATTGAGTTGCTTCATCACCGTCGCATTGGATTGGAAGGCGTCCAGCGCTTCGCCGCTCATGGCCACAGCGTTGGCCGTGCGGCCGGAGTCCTTGGCGATCTTACGTTTCCAACTGCGCAGGTTGCCGATGGGGTCGCTGTCGGCGGTGCCCCATTGCCCGCTGCCTAGGCTGATCCGGTGGTCGCTCGCCATCAGGAAGTCGATGGTGTCGTCCACGCCATCGCCGATCACGCGAACCTTGCCGGTGGTCAGCGCTTGGGCGCACATCCACTCTTCGCGGCGGACGATCTCGTCGTCCAGATCACGCAGATCCTTGCCCAGCAACTGGCCCGCACGCTCCAGCGGTGTACGGGTGGCGTACGGGTTGTCGCCGGCCGAACGCTTGAGTACCAGTTCGGCGGTGGTCTCACGTTTGGGCTGGATGTATGGCGGCGCATATGTGCTGCTGGTGTATCCCTCGCGCAGCGACAGGCTGCCCGGCAGACGCGGATTGACGAACGGCGCCATCTTGCGTTTGCCCTTGATGATGTCGATGTCCACAGTCTTGGTGGGGAACGTCACCGGAGTGCCGCCATTGAAAAAAGTGTTCAACAGAAAGCGGCGTGCGGTCGGCATCTGCTCGACCGCTTCCAGCATGGTGCGGGTATCAAAAATATCCATCGGAAACTCCGGTTAACGAACGAACAGGCACAGGGCTCGTAGCGCGGCTTTCGCCTTCGCTACGGTGAGCCCTTCGCCGAGAGTGAGTTGGGTGGCCAGCACTTCGCCGGTCAGTCGGATCGGTGCCGCTTGGACACCTTTGCTGGTATCCGTGGCCTGATCGAGGATCGCTGAGGGCACCTCGGAGCCGTCGTCGGCAGCGGTCTTGCACAACATGTACTCGCCGCTCGCCTGGACCTGGCCGAGGACTGCACCTCGCGGAAGGTTCTGGCCGGCGGCGATCACTGCGATATCGATCATCACCGGAAAGGCGCCCGCTGAAAGCTGCTCAGGCACGTAGGTTTGGCGTTCTGGATTGCTCATGTATTTCTCCTGTCAGCGGCGCGAGGCGCCCACGACGATGGCGTTGACCACGGCCTTACGTTCGCCCTTGTCATCGTTATCGGTCGGGGTCGAGGTCGAGGCGCCGGTGGCATCGGACTTGATCGCGTTAAGTGAAATGCCGCGATCCTGCGCCGCCTTGAACAGTTGCATGGCGGTGGCCTCGACCGAGGTACCGGCATCGATAGCGGCAGCGATCTCGGTCTCGAATCCCTTGCTGGCCATCGCGTTGATGCCGGTGATGCGCTGCCGCTCAGCGGTTGCGCCCTCCTCGCGGCTCTGGGTGCGGATGCTCTCCAGATCCGGCTGACTCGCCTGGGCGATCTGGATGGTCTGCGGATCCGTGCCGGCGGCCAGCGCCTCACGCAACTCCGCCGTGCTGCTGACGGTGGTCATATTGTATTTCCTCGGTTGGGTTGCGGCCGTTTTGGCCAGTTCGGTAATCAATGCTTCAAGCGAGCCCAGACGATGGGCTAGGCCGGACTCGACAGCGGCGGCGCCGACACGCAGTCCGCCGAAGTCGCCCATCTCGGGAACGCGCTCCGGTTCCACACCCAGATTGCGGGCCACCTTGGCTACGAACACGTCGCCCATGGCGTCGACGGTTTCGCCGACCTTGGCCCGGCCCTCCTCGGTGGACAGATCCACCCGCTTGTTGGGTGCGTTGCGGCTGACGATTTGGTAACGCTTGCGCCCTGTAGCGGCCTCGCCCTCCACCACTGCCTCGACCACGACGCCGATGCTGCCGGCTAGCGCGGTCTCGTCGATGACGATCTCGCCAGCCGCCGAGGCGATCCAGTAGGCCGCGCTGGCACCGGTGCCGCCGATGTAAGCAACAATGCGTTTGCGATCTCGGGCTGCATGGATGTGTTCGGCCAGCTCGTTGATGCCGGCGGCCACACCGCCTGGGCTGTCGATGTTCAGGATGATTGCGCTGACTTTGGGGTCGTCCAGCGCTTTTTGCAGGTCGGTCGCCAGCACCTGGGTACTGGTCGCGCCACTGATCTCGGTGAAGAGATTGGCGTAGCGAAACACCGGGCCGACCACTGGGATGATCGCCACCCCGTTGCGCACGCTGACGGTACGGCTGTTGTCCAACCGCATGCCGGAGCGTGTCTCCAGCGCCGCCGGGTCGCCCATTCGGTCTGCGATGGTCAGCAGGTTTTCCAGGGCGCCGGGCAGCATCAGCCAAGGCTGCGAGGCAGCCAGCTCAAATGCGCGGGGCATGGTTATTCCTCGTTGGGGTTGTTGGGTGGGGTTTCCTGCTCGCGCCCCTTGGGCAGGACGTGCAAGCCGTCCTTGCGGCGCTGCTCGACTTCGCGCACGCGCTGTCGATACACCTGCTGCCACGGCTCGCCGGTCATCGCGGCGGTTTCCAGCGTCTCATTGCTGACACCGATCTCGATGCGCTTGCCGGCGGCATTCGCCTCCTTCAACTCATCGATGGCGCCACGGGCCGGACCGATCCAGATCGCCTGGCAATAAGCCTTGCGCTTAGCCGGATCCGCATAGCCGGGCAACTTGATCAATCCACGTGCCACTGCCTCGTCAATCAGCAGTTCGCGGCTGGGCTGGCAGAAGTCGCAGATCAGCCACCAGCGGCGCAGGCTGTAGAACCGCCAAGCCTGCAACATCGCCGCACGGGCTGCGCTGTAACTGCTGCTGTAGTGCAGCAGCAGTTCCTCCATCGGTTGTTCCAAAGCCGCACCGATCTCCTTGACCACGGCGGTAAAGAACGGATCGAACTGCGCATTGGGCCGAGCCGGGTTGGCAATGACCGGCTCTTCGCCCTGCCCCAAGTCGACAATCGCGCCCTCGCCCAGCGCCAGTTCTCCATCCCCGGTGGTATCACCACCAGGGCCGTCGCCTTCGTTGGCCAGCGCTGTCAGTGGCAGGTTTCCGACCTGAAAGTCGTTGGTCTTCTTGATGAACACGGTGAACATGGCCGAGATCACTGCCGCCATCAGTTCGGCACTGCTGTAGCGTTCCAGTTTTTGCAGGGGCTCCAGCACCGGGGCCAAGTACGGCGCGCCTCGCTTCTGCCCTGGCCGCTCCTTGTCGGCCATGACATGCATAACTCGGCGTCTGCCGGTGGCTTCACCGAAGGCTGGCAAACGCTCCCATTTGAGCGTTTGGCCAGCGGTGAACTCGTTGGGGTAACCGCTGCATACGTGATAAGCCAATGGAGCGCCGAGTTTGTCGAATTCGACGCCGTCCACCAGGTTCGCGCTATCTAATCGCCCAGCCGGGTTGCATACCCGATCCGACTCGATCAACTGCAGCCGTGTACTGAAGACACAACCCGGACGTTCGTCGTCAGGGCTGGCAATCAATACATCACCACCGACCATCGACGAGACCATTACCAGCGCTTGTAGCTGGTAATGATTGAGCGTCGCCTCCGCGTCGCACTCGCGTGGATCATCGGCATACAGTGACCAGAGGCGGTCGAGCTGGGTATTGAGGTCTTCGGCCTGCTCTTCACTCAATCCGAGCGCCGCGTGATCTATCTGCGAGCGGCAGACCAGGCCGGTACCGACCACATTGGTACGCAGGCGGGTGATTGCCGCTCTTGCGATCAGATGATTGCGCATGGCATCCCGCGAACGGGCCACCAACATGCGCCGCTCGTTTTGGTCGAGGTCGCGTCGAGGGCTGCCGAGACCGGGTATCCAGCTGGCCATACTGCGCAAGACGCGAGATGCACCCCGCCAGCGAGTCTCCACCCCACCTCCACCGCCTTGGGCGACGATAGGCTTGGCGCCCGTTGCCGACTTGGCCAGTCTGATGGCCTCGCGCATCAGCAACTCGGCCGGATCCTTTCGAAAGAAACCCATAATCAGATCGCCAAGTAGGAGACGCGGTTGCGGCCACGTCCCTGTTGTTGGGCCTGCTCCAGTGCGACCTCTTTGGCGTATTGCTGCTCAAGAAGGCGCAGGCTGTTCAGTTCGGCGCGATACAGTTCACGATCAGCACGGCGCAGGCGCTGGCCTTTCTTCAGGACGTCAGAGATCGCCGCCCGGACTTCCGCGAGGCGCTGTTGTGCGTCGGTCATGATGTTTTCCTTAGTAGCCCGCTCGACTGCGGGTGCCCCGCCCACGAGCAACGGCTCGGCGCGGTACCGGTGCGACCGGTTGTTCGGTGGTGAACAGGGTTGGCTGTAGCAGTTGCTGCTCCAGTTGGTCCCATTCGTGATCCCGCAGCAGGTGAGTTTTCAGGCTGCGAGCGGCGTGCAATGAATACACTTCGCAGTCGAGGGCTTCGTTGCGACGACCCGCTTTTTTCTGCCACACCATCTTGCTGGGGTTGCGTGCGTGTGGGGCCAGCACTTCGTTGGTGAGTTGCTCGTAGTAGTCCGAGCGAATCTCGCTGTACCAGTGCATTCGACCTGGACCACTGCCCTTGAGTCGGAGCCGACCGTCGATCAACGTCTTGGCTTTGTGCGTGCCGACGATGTGTACCCGCAGGCCGTATTTCGCAGCCTTGGTGTTGTCTTGCGAGGTATCCACTGACTGCGGTGGTTTGGTGAAAATCTCCTTGTCACGACTGTCCACGGAAGCCCCTTTTATCGCCATGACGTTGTAGCGCTGTCGATCCCGAACGTAGGCATAAACCGCATCGCTGGTATTGCCGTCCGAGCTGTCGATGCTTACCGCCGACACTGCCAGCTGGGCGCCGCCCTCGGTGGGAACTGGCCGGGAGATCACCCGATCCAGTTCCTGCCACACAGCATCATGCGGATCGATGGGGTTGCCATGAAGTTCGCCCCAATACAGCCGCCATGACTCCTCACCACGCCCCCAACCGGTAATGACCAGAGCCAGGCGATCACCCTGCACATCGACACCCACGGTGACCAACAACACACCTTTCGGTGCTGTCAGCTCCGCGTATGGCTCGGCGCGCTTCTCCAGTTCGTCGGTCTTCGGCGCGTCATTCTGGTACTCGTAGCTTTCACCTTTGGAGCTATTGACGAAGGCGATCATCGGTCCGATGTTGCCCTGCGAAGCCGCGTGTTCGGCTTGAAGTTTCTTCTCCATCAGCGCCTGAAAGCGCGATCCCCAGAACGTCGCGTACAACTCGTTCAGGATGTAACCCGCAATCCCGCGAAATTCAGCCGTGGCCGACCAGCGCCCGTTTTTGAGGTTGGCGTTTTTCTGGTTGTCGTCCCAGATCCCACCGCAATGCGGGCAGGAATAGAACGCCATTTCCGGACGCTTCTTGCCGTACACCTCGTGCAGGTAATCCGGGTCCTCATCGCAATGCAGGTTGTCAAAGCTGAGCGCGTGTTCATGACCACATTCATGGCAGGGCACCAAGCCAACACGCTTATCCGACAGTTCCAGCTCTGCATCAATCGCCGAAAGGCCTTTGATGGTCGGTGTCCCACCGATGATGATCTTCGAGCGACGGAAGGTTTTCAGTCGCTCCTTGGCCAACTTGATACTGTCGCCCTGCCCGCGCAGGTTGAGGTTGCAGTCATCAGGCTCCTCAATGGCCACGCGTGGCACTGGCGTGGATTTCACGCTGGCCGGACTGTTGGAGCCGACCATCTTCAGAAAGCCGCCGGGGAAGCGCTTGAAGTCCTGACGCTGCTGCAGCTTGCGACTACGCAAGTCGACTTTCTTGCGCAGGCGTGGCGTGGCTTCGATCATCGGTTCGAGCTTTTCGCCAACGTATTGCTTGGCGGCTTCAGCTTTGGGGAAAAGCACCAGGATCGGTGACGGGTCAATGTCGATCCACTTGCCCAAGGCGTTACCCAGCACGCCCGATGTCCAGGCCACCTGCGCCGACTTGCGGCCGACTATTTCGCTGACCGCTGGATCGTCCAACGCTTCCAACGGCCCACCGGGCCAAATCAGGTGCGGTGTCACGTCGAAGCGGTATTTGCCAGGGCGCGCTGCTTCCTCGGGTGCGAGCCAACGGTACTTGTCCGCCCACTCGATAATGCTCATGCGCGGCGGTGGCGCCCACTTGCGGCAAGCGCCGCGCAGCGCCTTAGTCGCCGTTTTCTTCAAAGCCCTCCGGATCGTCCGGTTCGTCAGAATATCCATCTGACGGGGCATCATCCTTGTCATAGTCAGAAAGCCTCCTCAGGATGGCTTCAATGGGATCCCTGATCAGTTGGTCGTCGACCTCCACCCCGTAGCGCGCCGACAGTTCGGCGGCCAGGGCGTCGGGGAATGTGTTAAGTAGCTCCACCTTCGCAGCGGTGATCATTGCTTCGAAGCGCTCGACCAAGTCATCGGCAATGACGACCTCCCCCAGATCCTTGGCCATCGCGAGTTCTTCGCGGTCGGCACGGATCCGGTCGAGGCGGTCGCGGGAAGATTCTTTCTTGCCGTTGAGCGCGGCCTGGTGCATCAGCCACTCAATCACTGCTTGAGTGTCATATTGGTTTTCGTTGCCCCGACCGAGGCCGAACTCGGTCACTGGCATGCCGTCGTTCTGCCAACGGGTCAGGGTGCGTTCATCACGACCGACGATCTCGCTTAAGTCGGCCTTGCTAACAGTCCTGCCCATATCTAACCCTTTGAAAAGACGGACATCACTGCAAAATTCTCAGCTGCAGAGATCCCGCGAGTTCGCTAACCCGTGTAGGGGGCGGCCCTCAGGGAGGACCCGGAAAAATGGCGCCCCCACCTGGCCGCCGACCTAGCTGCGGTCGGTCGATGTCGACTCCGAAACGCCCAGCCGCTTGGCGGCCCAGCGCTCGTACAACCCGATGGCAACATCGGCACCGGCCATTGCCGTCAGGCAACCCAAGGCGCCCGCCGTCCAGATCGTCATGCCGGCGGCGATCATCAGCATCATCGCTGACACCCCGCAGACAATGCAGGCCCCGGATCGAAGTGCGAGGCGGCGCAACAAAACCCAGCCCCGCGCCCCGTCCTTGTCGGCCCGCCACATCTCTCCCGATACGCCGCCGACCAGGGCCAGGACGATCACTAACCAGATCGGCATCTCTGCCAGCGCTTGTTGCTCGTTTGTCATCGCCAACCCCTAAACGCAAAAACCCGGCGCAATGGCCGGGTTTGGTGGTGTGGTGCCTGCCGCTCTCTGCGGTCGCACCTATCGAAGATGACTACTTTTTACAGGTCGATTCCGGTGGCAGCAACCCCGGTTTAATGCCACCCAGTGAATAAGTGGTCAATGTGGGGTGAACGTCTAGCGAATGTGGGCGAATAACTCACCCCGGCATTCTGTTGTTTTGGCGGCGTCCCATACGTCCCACCTTTCAAAGTCGAAGTGGGACGCCTGAGAGCGCCTAAATTAGGGGCTTGGCCCCACCGTCCTACTTATTTCTCTCCTTTCTCGTGTTAAGGAAGAAATCTAAGAACACGCTTGCGCGTGAAGCGCGCGCACATTGTGCCTGCTACGCATATACGGGCGGGTGACGCTGAAACGTGGGACGGTGGGACAGCCCTGTAAAGACAAGGCCCGCCCCTGTCCCACTACGTCAAAACATAGTGGGACAAGGCGAGCCGGTAGGACAACAACTGCCGGAGTTAAGCTTGGGGTCAAGCAGCCACCCCCATCAACATGCCCCAGATAACCAGATGGGCGTCATGTAGACGCTGGTAGTAGGTGTCACGACCACAACCGCAATGGGCGTAACGCAAGCGCATATCCACATCGAGCGTGCAGTAATGCTCCCGCACAATCTTCACCAGCTCGGGTACCAAGTGCTTCGTCACTATCAGCTCGATATCGAGAGAACTCTCCAGCGGTGCACGAAAGGCACGCCTTCCACGGATCAGCTGGCCATTACTCTCCATCATCATGGCAACCATGTTCCCCCCAGCAAGGCCCCCTTTCGAATGTTCGGAATGCAGCTCCTGAGCCCACAGCTTCAGCATCGAATCTATTTCCTTAATCATCGAAGCAAGGCTCCTCGAAAGCAGGTTGCTCCAAAGCTGGCGCCCTGCCCCAATCCGCAGGTTTCTTGTAGCCCCATAGCCGTTGCCGGCTCTTGGTCATCGCCCCGAGCCGGTAACGTCGCCAACCCAATCGATGGAGGATTGCCCCGACCCGCATCTGCTCCGGCTTACCCCAATGCCCTGGGTCGAGCTTGAGTGCCTGCGTCAACACCTCACTGCCGGTGGTGGTCTCACCGATCTGCGACTCTTCCAACCAGGTCAAAATTGGCGTTTCCCATTCGTCCACTACGAAGCGCTCGTCCTGCTCCTCGCCGAACATCGCCGCTTCATCCAGCGTCACCCACCAGAGATCGCCCGCGTCATAACAGAACACTGCCTCAGCCCACAGTTGATCGCGAATAGAGCGCAGCAGCTCCAAATCAACCTTGGTACACGCCACCGGCCAATAACGGCGGTTACCGGTCGCGTCCTTCAGGTACTCGTCCTGGTTCGTCGTGCCCACAAACACGCATTGACGCGGTACGTCCATCGTGCGACGGCCGTAACTCTCGCGGTAGGTATCGATGGACGCCGAGAAAAACTGCTTGGCCTTGGTACTCTCGGCCTTGTTGAAGCTGTCCAACTCACCCAGCTCGACGACCCACTTGCCCCGGATCGCCTGAAAGCCGTCCTTGTCGCCGAGGGCGAACGGCGTATCCATGAACCACTCGCCCCCGAGAATGCTCATCGCCGTCGACTTACCGGCGCCCTGCGCACCCTCAAGAATCATCACCGAGTCAGCCTTGCAGCCCGGCTTCATCACCCGCGCTACGGCCGACAACATCCAGCGCTTACCGACCTTCGACGAGTAGTCGGTAGCCTTCACGCCCATGACGTCGGTCAGCCAACTTTCGAGCCGAGGCACCTGATCCCACTGCAGCTTGCGTAGGTACTGCCGTACCGGATGAAACGCATGGTCATGCGCAACCACACTCACCGCCTCGATCACATGCGACGCCTTCACCCGCAAGTTGTACTGCTGCGCGAGCCACTTCATCACCCGCACA